>Ga0170475_123095978_pt1 | contig 15643 bp, 12 predicted proteins | sample Soicark_Litter_5_FD_111474 | JGI IMG/M metagenome (GOLD analysis project Ga0170475, IMG submission 111474) | Avena fatua rhizosphere microbial communities from Hopland, California, USA. Combined Assembly of 48 SPs | reverse complement strand
TGTCCCCTTGTCGCCTTGTCGCCTTGTCCCCTTGTCGCCTTGTCCCCACCTCCTGGTTGCCTCGACGATGGACTCTGCCCTCCCTGCTTCCCGCGCTTCCCTCCGGGGAGCAGCCTCAAAAAGCGCAAACCCCTATATCCGGCCAACTTGTGTTCTTTCGACAGCGCTGCTTCCCTCAAAAATCAGAAAAGGGAAGGGCTACCCGACCTTGGACCTTGGACCTTGGGACTTTGGACCTTGGACCTTGGACTTTGGACCTTGGACCTGACCGTTGCATCACGCCACGGTCAGGTCATCCTCCAGCCTGCCGCCTGCAATCTCCGCCTCCAGCCGCGACTGGCTAATTTCGCCGGTTTGCCCGAATTGATCCCATGCCCGCCGGACAAACTCCGACAGCTCATGACAGAACCGAGCCGTACTGAACCGCAGTGCTTGCTGCCGGATCGTCGCCGCATCGTCGATTGGCGGCTGCGATTCGAAGCGATCCACCGCCGCGACGATCGAATCGGGCGTTTGCTCGTCAAAGAAAATGCCCGTCTCGCCGTCGATGATCGTTTCTGTCGCGCCGCCCCGTCCATAGGCAATGACGGGTGTGCCGCAAGCCTGCGCCTCAACCGGCAAAATGCCGAAATCCTCGTCCGCCGCGAAGATGAGCGCTTTCGCACCCTGCAAGTGCGAAGTCAACACATCATTTTCCTGATACCCCAGCAGCGTAACGTTCGGCGCGGCCCGCTTCGCAATCCGTTTGTACTCCGGCCCATCGCCGATCACGACCAGTCGCCGCTCGGGCATTTGTCGAAAGGCTTCGACGATCGCGTCGATTCGCTTGTAGGGCACCATTCGCGAGGCGGCCAGATAAAAATCGTCCTTTTGCTCAACCAGCGAAAATCGCTGGACATCGACGGGTGGATAAATCACGTGTGCGGGTCGCCGATAGGTCTTCTGGATGCGCCGCGCCACATACTCCGAATTGGCAACGAACGCATCGACACGGTCGGCCGAAAGCCGGTCCCAGAGCCGCAAGTAATGCAGGACCGGCCGCGCCAAGAGGTTTCGCAATCTCCTCATCAATCCGCCACCGCGCAAATAGACGTGCTGCAGGTCCCACGCATATCGGATCGGAGTGTGGACATACGAAATGTGAAGCTGATCGGCTCGCGTGAGCACGCCCTTGGCCACCGCATGGCTGGAGCTGAGCACGATGTCGTAGCGAGCCAAATCAAACTGCTCAACCGCCAGCGGCATCAGCGGCAAATACGACCGGAATGCACGGCGTGCGAAAGGCAGCCGCTGAATGAACGATGTCTGCACGCGTCGCCGCCCCAGCATGTGCCGATGTCGCTGAGGCAGAAAATCGACCACCGCAAACAAATCGGCCTGCGGAAAGACGCGAAGCATTTGCTCCACGACGCGCTCCGAGCCGGCGTAGGCGTCCAGCCACTCATGGACAATCGCGATGGAAGGAGAACGATTCACGGTTCTTTCTCAAAGTGCGGTCGTAAGCACATCCCAAACCCTTTGAGCCGTCGCGTCCCAGCTAAATTCGGCTACCCGGCGAAAGCCCCGCTGCCGGAGCGTCTGCCGCAGCTCATGGTCGGTGAGGATTCGCCTCAAGCCGTCCGCGATCGATTCGGTGTCGAGCGGATCGACCAGCAGTGCGGCATCCCCGGCAACTTCCGGAAGTGCCGCGGCTTGCGAGCACAGCACCGGCGTTCCGCAGGCCATTGCCTCCAGCACCGGCAATCCAAAGCCCTCGTAAAGCGACGGAAACACGAACGCCTCGGCGTCCGTAAACAGCGAAAGCAAATCGGCGTCGGGAAGAAAACCAGTTGTCCGAACGTCGCCTGGAAGTTGATCGAAGCTCGCATCGCGAAATATGCGTCCCTGTGCGCCCACCAGAAGGAGCGTCAGGCCGCTCTTCGCCGCCCCAAGCTGCTGCCAGGACTCCAGCAGTCGCTGCAAGTTTTTGCGCGGCTCAATCGAGCCGACATAAAGCACATACGGCTGCTCCAGCCCCAGGCGCGCTCGAATATTGACCACATCCTGCTTCATCGCTGGCCGCCAATGAGTGCTGACGCCATTTGGCGCTATGATGACCTTCTCGGGCGCAATTCGAAACAGCTCACAGATGCGATCTCGCGAAAACGACGACACGGTGAGGATACGTGCAGCGCGGCGGGCCAGCCGCGGCACCAGATACTGATACCAGCGCACGAACGACGGCGTAAAACCGTCGGGGCAATCGAAAAAGGCACAGTCGTGAATCGTCACGACCTGGCTGGCGATCGCCAGTGGGCCCGTGGCACACGGCGACCACAGCACACCGCGCCCCAGTTTCCATGGCAACACCGTTTGTTCCCACAAGTGGCCACAAACGCCTCGGGCCAAGGCCCGCGGAGCGATCACTTGCAACCGATCCGACAACCGGCCGACAATCTCGCGCGCGTAGCGCTGCACGCCGGTAACGCGCTGCGCGAGATAACGACCGTTGACCTGAACGAGCATCGCGTGGACCTTTAGCCGGGAGATAAAGCGGGAGCACGAGTTGGTGCGTAAACCGGCCGACGATGCGCCCACCACAGCACGAGCGCGAGCGCAATGAGCCCCGGAAACGAGCGCGTATAGCACAGATACAGGAACCGCGGCGTCTCCAAAATGGCAATGATGATCAGCGGATAGACGGTCAACCCGGCCAGCGTCCCCACCAGGTAGTGCCGATACATGCGCCCCGACACAAACCCGCTCGCGAACCAAAACAACAGGTAACCGCCAACACCAAAATCGAGCATCGGCTGAAACAGTCCACCCTCGTTGTTCAATTCGGGAGTCCCGAATTGCTCGAGCATCTGTTCGTACCTCTCGCTTGGCTCGATCCCCGCGATGCTCTTGTAGCCCAGCGGCGTATCGCTCAATCCGGGAATCAGCCAGATCGATCGCAGCGTCGCGTAAGGGACCGGGTATGTCGGCTGGGTTTCCAGCGCCATCGCGCCGTTGTTATGGGCAGTGCTGTAATAGCCTGCCATGCGCCAAAAAGTGAACGCGGTAAACGAATCGAACTCATGCTGGTAGTACCGCCACGAGCGGAGATATTCCGATCCACCGAAAAACACGAACAAGCCGACCGCTCCAAGTAGCGGCGCCAGTTGCAGCGTCTGCCGCGTAAGCTTCGAGATTGGTCTGCCGAGAACGCGAGTTCTCAGGCCCATGATGGCGATGGGCACAAGCAATTCGATAATGGCTAGCCGCTCGCTAAAAGCGATCGCCCGCACCGCAGCCAGGAGGAGCAGCAACGCGATGGGCCACATGAACAACCGCTCCCCGCGGAAGATAAGCCACATACCTAGCGGAACCGCCGCTACGGCGAATTGCGACGCGGTGGTAACTCCTTTCCAACTTACAAACACTTCTTTGGACAGCGTTTCCCAAACTTGAGGATCGTCCGTGGTTAGAAACTCGCGCAACATGCCGAGCGTCAGCCCGTTGCGTACCGCAACCAATGCCCACGCTGCGTAGCCAACGAGCGTCAACAGTGTGGTAATCCAAAACGCAAGGCGGACGAGGCTCGCAACGCGCCGAGGAGTTGCAGCCGGCATTCGCCCCGTTGCTTGTGCGAGTTGACAGCCCAGGCCGAACGCCGCGATCGCAGCGAACGCTAATCCAACATGCCATGTGGTGAGATACTTGGGTGCACCGTACAGCCGGTAGCCCACGTCGCTTGTCATGGCAGCCACCGTGATCGTGCTGCCCGTCACCAGCGCGAACAGCAACGCCGGGTGCAGCCACCATAACCGCTGCAGCGAATGATCCGCATTGTCATTGGCGCGTTGCATGAGGATCTATGCCGGCGACGAGGGCATGGGCTCCGGCGATTGGACGATTTCTGGTGAGTGCGGACGGCAAATTGCCTGTGAATGCTGCATGGTCGCTCCGCTCGCTGATTTGCCCATGCTAGGCACTTCGATGTGCGTCCAGATTCCCAGCTCACGCCGGGCGAGCCACCATAACACACCGTTTTGCACGATCAGGCTCGCTGCCGACCCAGCCGCCAAGCCAGCCGCACCAAACATGGCGGCTCCGACAATGCCCACGCTGACCAGCACCAGCGCACTGAATGCATTCACAACCAAAACCGCCCGGTGGCGGCCGGTCATCGTGAGCACATGCTGTGGATTGCCGGATATAGCCAGCACGAGATAGCCGGCAGCCAAAACAATGACCATGCTCCCGGCTTGCGAATACGACTCGCGCAAAAAGAAGCTAAGAATTGGGCCCGGAAACAACACCAGCAATCCCAGGGCCAGAATCGAAGGCACCGCGGCGACGGTCGCCGCACCGCGAACGATTCTCTCCAGCTCAGACATCCGCGACTGCGCGAATAGCCGCGGAATCGATGATACGATCGTCAGTGTTGCCATCTGAACGGGCATCGCGGCGATGAGTAGGCTGCGTTTGGCGGCGCCGTAGAGCCCCAGATCAACGCTGCTGAGCATTCCTCCGGCAATCAAAATGTCTAGCTGCTGCGCTGAAAACGCCAAAAGCTGATTCAATAGCAGCACACTGCCAACGGCCAATAACTCGCGACTCTGCGCGTGTGATAGACGAGTGCTGCCGGCACGCTGCACGATATCTCGATCTCCCGGGCGGCTGGTTGCAAACAGGCTTAGATAAACCAGCGGGCAGGTGAGACAAACCGAAGCCACGGCGACTGCGATAGCGATTGTCGAGCTCACTGCGGTGGCCAGCATTGCGGCCGCTGCCAGTCCCAGAAGAAATAGGACGTTGCTTGCCGGACCGCCGGTCTGGCCACCGGAAAAAATGCTGGCTATCGGCAATTTGCCGTAAGCGCGAAGCAGCTCCGCACCCAACTGTTGCCACCCGAGTACGACGACGCCGACCGCCACGAGCGCCAGCAACGCCACGAGGTGCACCGACGGGTAGCTGAACTGTAAGAAGAGCCCAAATCCAGCCGTAACGATAACCGACGCGAGCAATGACGCGATCACGGTTATGACGATTGCCCGGCGCGCATAGGCCGCAGCACGCTCTTGTCCTCCTACGCCCAGACTTTCCGAGATGAATCGCAGCGCCGCCTCATTGAGACCTACCATGGCCAGCAAGCTGCCCAGCGCGATAACTGTCGTTGCCAACAGATAAGTCCCAAACTCACTCGGTCCAAGCAGTCGCGCCGCGAGAATATTAGATGCCACCGTCGCCCCGACGCCGACGATGCGGCAGCCGACAACCCATACCGCCTGCCGGCGCAAATAAGAAATGGCGACGATGCTCGACATGATGGTTCAGTAGGCCCCTTCACAGAGCAACACGACTTTGGCCGTGCATGCCAAGATGTAAATGTCCAGCCACAGCGACCAGTTCTGCACGTAATAGACGTCCAGTGCTACCCGCTCTTCGTAGGTCGTGTTGCTGCGGCCGGATACCTGCCACAGCCCGGTGATGCCAGGCAGCATTTGAACATAGTGCCCGTACCTGTCGGCATATTTGTCGATCTCATGGGCTGCAATCGGCCGCGGACCCACCAGACTCATCTCGCCCACGATGACATTCCAGACTTGAGGCAGCTCATCAAGGCTCGTGCTGCGCAGCCAACGGCCAACCCACGTCACACGCGGGTCAGAGCGGAGCTTGCGGTTTGCCTTCCATTCGGCCGCAGCCTCAGGATGCTCGTCGAGATAGCGGCTGAGCACAGCATCTGCGTCAGGCAGCATCGTTCGAAATTTCCAAAGCTTGAAACGCCGCCCAAATCGGCCGATCCGCTCCTGGCCATACAAGACCGGGCCTGACGAACCAAGACGAATAAACAAAGCGATCAGTGCGATGAGTGGCAAAGCAGCCAAACCCAGGGTGATGGTCAGCGAAAGGTCAAAGGCCCGTTTCAGCGGCGAGGACCAGCCGTGTCGCAGCCGACTCGTGATCGTCAGCGCCGGCTGCCGTGCCGCTTCGCAGGCTTCCAGCCAGAGTCCTGGAAACTGGTTCAGCGGCGGAACAACGATCCAGTGCGTGATGCGGCCCGTCGTCCGCGACAGCAATTCTGCTGTTTCTTCCGCATCAAATGAATGAACAACTAGCAGTCCCCAATCGACCTCGAGCTCTTCAGCCAGGTCATCAAGCTGTGCGACCGGGCCAAGATAGTCAAGCGCGTCAGCATTGTCCAACGTGCTCGCATCGGCCACGAAGCCTACCGGCCGCAGTCCCCACTGGGGTTCCCGATTCAATTCGCCGAAGGTTTTTGCTGATAGGCAATTCGTGCCAACGACAATCAGCCGCGTGCCCCACCATGACCAGGCGCCAAAGGCGATTCGGCAGACCGCACGCAAGAACGACGCCGTTAGAATCGCAACGATAGTTCCCAAGACAAGGGCCAAATAAATAGCTGGCGAACCTGCTCCGAGGAGCGAGCTCCCAACGACAAGTACCGTGCAAGTGGTGGCCGATCCCAGCACCCACCCTCGGAATTGCCGCACAGGCCGCGGCGGCACCGCAGAATAGGTTCGTACTGTCGCTGCTACAAAAACAAGGCCCACCACCAGCATCAGATGCAGCTTGAGAGCGATTGGATCCGTCAACAGAGACCAAGCGCCAACCGCAGCGGCCACACAGATTCCGCTGGCTCCCAGAGCCAGGCTGATACCTATCAGGTCGCTCGTCAAATAGGTTAGTCGCATCGCCCAGCCGCTGCGCGTGCCTCGTAAAGACCTGGCAGGCAATGGGTGATGCTTGTTGGGAGACTCAGCGGCACTTGGAGACGGTGAGATCGGCAGCGCCGACCTGCGTCGTTCAACGGTAAGGGTCGAATCAATCATGGGCGTACCCCCTTGGGATCAGCCGTTAGCGCGGGGAGAGGGGCAGCTGTGAGTTGCGAAATCAGGAATTGGCTCGTATCCCGGTGTGGCGTTGTCGGGAATTCCGCCGTGGCCAGCGCCAGGGATTCATTTCGTTCAGCATGGGGATTCAGCGTTTGTTCCAGCCTCAGCGTGCCGAGAGGAGCCAGGTTCGCCGCACGCCACGTCGTTGCGAGCAGGAAAAGCCATGCCGCAATCACGGCGCAACCATTCGCGAGCTGGATCATTACAGGCGTATGTCCCGGAGTCCACGCGCTCGCAATAACCGACGGAAAAATCCTCGCGATCAGTTGACCGAACTGATGCGACGAGAAATAGCTGACTGCCGGCACGATTAGCACCGCGCAGACGACTACACCGGCCCACCTTGACGGCGCATTTCCGCGTCGTCCAACCGATGTGCACACCAGCGCAGCGGGCACCACCAGCAATAGGCCGTCGTAAATATTGTGATAGATGCATCCAGCCATCGTCACCAGAATGAGCGCAGTCGATAGCTGGGCAAGGTTCTCATGACAGTTTGTCATGGCACTTCTTTGCACTGATGCTCCTCGCCACAAAACGAATCCTGTCACTGATAGAAGCAGAACGGTTGGAGCGAGGCGCGCAAGCGGCGTCGCCGTGCGCCCAGTCAGCCGCTCGACGACCAATGGTGCATCGATGCGGCTGTTCGATTGCACCGGATCGACCGCCGGATCGCGATCGGTCACTTCTTGATTGGCGCGAAGCACTGCCGTCAGGGACTTCCCGGAGGTGTCGCGCGAGAAAACGATTGCCAGGCCAAGCACTGCGGCGGTCAAACCGACGATCGACCCCACGCTTGCAGCTTTCCAGTCGTGGCGGCAGAACATCAGGATCGCAAGCGGGCCCCCAAACGTGGGCTTAATCGTAGCTACCGCCAGCGCCAGACCCGCCAGCGACGGCTTGCTGCGGGCCCAGTACAAGGCGGCAAGCGACGCCAGCACAAAAAATAGTGTCGCCTGCCCAAAGTAAAGGTTTGCATAACCGGGCCGACTGAGCAGGATACCTGCCGCAAGAGCGGTCGTCATCGCAATACTCGGAACGATGCCGCACCAACGCCAGGCCGCGTATGCCAGCACGACCGTCAGTGCGACGTTGACCAGCCACCAGATCACGACGCTCATCCACAGCGGCAACATCGCCAGGGGAAGCGCCGGCACAAAAATCAGCGGACTATAAAGCGGAAAATTATTACCCACTAGAAATCGGTTGCTGTAGCTATTCGGCGTATCCTCGCTGCTGTCGTAGGGATTCGTTCCTGCCAGCACGGCCTGCGTGGGATAGTACATTACGTCACGAAAATCTGCTCCCGACGTGTGGGCCGGATCGTGCGGCGCGTCGGTCGAGATGAGCCGGCTATAGCAATGCCAGCCGATGAGCGCTGCCGCTCCCAGAAGAGCGGCTACGCCCAGGACGTCTTTCGCGATTCTGCTATTGAGGATCATGGACAATTCAATTCATCAGGCCGCCGCAGCCTGCATGTGAAACGACTCCAGCATCCACTCAAGGATGTGCTCGGCTGCATGGCCGTCGCCGAAGGGGCTACGATCGATTTGCATCGCCTGATAGGCGTCCGCATCGGTCAGCAATTGCCGGACCGTCTTTCTGATTTGTTCGGGGCTCGAACCGACGCACACCACGGCTCCCGCGTCAACCGCTTCGCATCTCTCCGTCGCTTCTCGGAGGGCGATGACCGGTCGCCGGAGCGACGGCGCTTCCTCTTGAATTCCACCGGAGTCGCTGACAATCAGCTTCGAGCGCTGCATGAGCCACACGAACTCGGGATATGCCAGCGGTGGCGTCAATTGCAAGTTGTCGATTTCTCAGGCGGCGGCGCACGATCTCCTGCACCTGCGGATTGAGATGCACCGGCAGAAGGAAAGCCGTGTTTGGAAACTCGGCCGCCAAATCGGCGATCGCCCCACATATTCCGGCCAGCGGCCCACCATGGTTCTCGCGGCGGTGCACGGTTACCAGCACCAGATCGCGTTCGGTCAGCCAGTCGTATTTTATCTGCCACCTGGCATCGTTCATTCGCTCTCGACTGAGTGTCACCATGAGTGCGTCGATGACCGTATTTCCGGTGACGCGAATCTGGTGGGCTGGAACGCCTTCGAGGCGCAGGTTTTCGGCCGCATGAGACGTCGGAGCGCAGTGCAACGCGGTGGACACTCCGGCCACGCGGCGGTTGAACTCTTCCGGCCAGGGGGCAGATAAATCGCGCGTGCGCAGGCCTGCCTCAACGTGGACAAACGGCACGCGGCGATAAAACGCGGCCAGCGATGCGGCCAGTACGCTTGTCGTGTCGCCCTGGGCCACCACGCAGTCCGGCCGAACTGTCGCGATCGTCTCATCCAAAGCAAGCAGACATTTGGATGTGAGTTGAGCCAGCGTTTGGCCCGGCGACATGACTTTCAGATCAAAATCGGGCTCAATCTCAAAATAGTCGGTCACCTGGCGCAGCATTTCGTCGTGCTGGCCCGTAAAGCAAATCAACGGCTCAATTTCGCCTTCTCGCGCGCGGCACGCCGCAACGATCGGCGCCATTTTGATGGCTTCCGGTCGCGTGCCAAGCACCAGGAGGGGGCGCAATAAAGTCATTGCCGGGTCGCCTCCGCACTGAGGGCGGCTTCAGGCAAACGCGGAGCCCGGAGCGAAGCGCGCGGAGCATCAATCTCTTGTTCCGCGTTCCGTGTTCCGCGTTCGGCGTTCGGTTTTTGTGGCAGGGCCACCGTTCTTAAGTTGCTCCGATCTGCGACGATCGCCGCGTACTCATCGAGAGACACAACGCGGAACCGCTGCGAAAAATCAGCCAGTAGCTCACGCACAAAGTCCCGCTTGGCCGCGCCCGCCATTTTCATAGCCGGGAAAAAGCCCAGGTCGGGTTCCTCGTCAGCGCCTAGAAAATCAAGCGGATGCAAGAGCAGCGACGGTTCGACACCCCGCCATCGACAAGCATTCATCGCGGCTTGCCAGTACGACCAGGCCGCCAGCCGTGAGAACTGTCGCAAGAATAACAAGTAGCTGAAATGGATCGGGATGCGACCGAGGGGCAGCGTGGTCACTGGGATCTCCAGTAGTCGGCCATCGCCCCCTGCGGAATTTGTGATCTGCCACCAATAAGGACGAATCGACCTGAGCCCATCGGTCCAATCCCCGAACAATCGATTGCGCTGGCGGCGCTCGTCGCGGTTGAGCCGCGCCGTAACGAAGTAATAGCTACGGGCCAGCGGCCCGATCAGCGTGGGCAATGTCGATGCGTCGTACCGATAGCCGCGCCGTGCGAGGCACTCGACGACGGCCGGCGACAAGCTATATCCCGGTCCTCGAAAACCGCTTGGAACGACGCCCGTTGTACTGTAAATCGCTTCTTCGGCAGCCGAAATCTCCTCCTCGATTTGCCCGGCCGAGTAAAGATGGAGCCACGGCTCGTGATGGAACGAATGGTTGCCGATGCCGTGCCCGGACGCGGAAATCGTCGAGAGCGCGTCTCGATTCGACGTGCAGGCCGCGTCTTGTCCGACGACGAACACGGTAATTCGGAGGCCCAATTCTTTCAGCATTCCAAGAAAGCGCGGAACGACCACATCCAGGTAGCTGGGATAGCTCTCCCAGCCCCGGTCGCCGTGGGTCTTCAAGTAAGACCACTTGTTATCCAGGTCGAGCGACAAGCTCGCGATCGGCTGTGGCATGTTGATTAGGGGTTGAGGATCGAATCTGAGGGCATTGCACCTGGTGAGTGTCCAATGGCCGGCACAGCGTCTCTAGCGACGCCTCGGCCAGCCGCACTGTTTCGTTCACATTCAGCGTGCTGTTGACGATCTGGGCCGAGTTCACGATGTACAGGCCGGGTATCGACGTTGCGATGGGTGGCACGCGCCGGCTATAGCCGAGCGTGGACAGCGCAAAGACCTGTCGCACGCGGGACAGTCGAAATGCGAGCAGGTCGCTCGGGGAGAACTGCGGATAAAGCCGCGCTAGAGCCGCTACAAACTCCGCTTGAATTTCGGCATCCGATTTCAACCACGCTGGATCATCGGCGGCCACATACTTCGGCAAATAGAGAAGCGTGTGACCGCCGACTTCCGCCGGATCAACCAGCGCCGTCATTTCAATCACGCCCGTAAACGGCGCCGCGTCCGTAACATTCGTGACGTAGTAGTCTGCCAGCGGCTTCTTAAGGAGCAGCGACGCACAAAGAATTCCAGCGTATTCGATCGACCGCAGCCGCTCGCTTTCGGCGGCCGTTAGCTGCGGGCACATCTGAGCGGTGATCGCGGAAGGCGTCGTGATGGCAATTCGGTCGAACAGCGATGATCGGCCGCTGCATTCAACAATTTCCATTCCGTCCGTTTCGGCTTCCCGAACCTCCGCCACTTTGCAGCCGGTGCGAATATCAACTCCGAGCTCGATCAGCCGCTGCCTGAACGCGGCGAGCATGCGGGCATATCCGCCCGGCAAGTAGCCGAATAACTCGTGCTTGTGACCGCTGTGGCGGGCCGCATACATTCGCTGAATCGTGGCCCAGATGAACGCTGCACTCGTCCGCTCCCAAGCCGCGCCGAGCTTCGCCTTCAGCAGCGGCAGCCAGATCCGCTGCAACGTCCGGCGACCTGAATGCTTGAGCAACCAATCCGCGACGGGAATCTCCTCCAGCGGCCGCGAATCGCGGACCCGCGAGGCATACCAGATCGTCCAGCCCAATCGCAGTTTGTCGAACAGTCCTAGAGGGGGGAACCGCAGGAATTCCCAGACATTGGAGAGGGAATGCAAATTTCCATCGACCAGGAATCCCGTTTTCGTCCGTCGCCACTGCATCTGCTCGTCCAGTCCTAATTCGCGCAGTAATCCGCGCAAATGCGTGTCCGAAAGCAGCGTTACGTGATAATGCCGATCCCACGTGACATCGCCCAGTTGCCACGCATCGGCCAGCCCCCCGACGTGATCTGCCGCTTCGACGAGCGTCACGCGGTAGCCGCGATTGCGTAAGCGCAGCGCCAGCGTCATGCCCAGCAGTCCGCCGCCGACGATCCCGAAATGTTCCCGCGAATCCATCGTCTGTTTCCTATGCCGGCACCGTGTCTGCCTCAGTAGCCGTGCGCTCCATCACGCCCCGGTTCGCAATTTCGTATTCCCAGCCGCAGCTCGCGCACCGCACTGCGAGCGTCTCATCGCGCGGGGCTTCGTCCCATCTGAGGAGCGGCTCGCCGCAGCGGCAGACGCAGCCGATCGAGCGGGCCGGATTGCCGATCACCAGGTGAAAGTCCGGCACGGATCGCGTGACCACCGCACCCATACCGACCATCGCGAAACGGCCGATCTGCAGATCGCAACCGATGATCGCGCCGGCGCCGATCGTCGCGCCCTCGCGGACGAGCGTGAGCAGCGTATGTTCGTCGGGCGCTGACGACCGCAGCTCCGACAAATCATTGGTCGCCGCGCGCGGAAATCGATCGTTCGTGAAAAGCACTCCGGCGCTGATCATCACTCCGTCTTCGATCGTCACGCCGTTGCAGATGTATGCCGCGGAGTTAATCTTCACGCGGTTGCCGATCTCGACGTCGTACGCGATCAGCGATTTGCCGCCGACGATGCAGTCGCTGCCAATGCACGCGCCGTGGCGAATGTGAGCGTTGTCCCAAACACTCGTGCGCTCGCCAATCGTTACGCCATCTTCAATAATGGCCGTGGGATGAATGCGGATAGACATAGTTGCACATCATGATGAAAGTCGGGGAGCATCAAACGGCCGTCAGGGATTGCGAAAGCTCGGTATCAATCGGCACCCAGGCATCGCGCCACATCGCTTCATAAGCCGCGCTAATCACCTCGACGGAAGCCAACGCGTCGGCCAGCGTAATCAGCGGCGCCTCTGTGCCCTGAATTGAGCGAACAAAGTTGTCGATCTGGCTGCGGAACGCTTGGACCTTTTCGTAGCCGCTGCCGAATACAGTCCATTCCGCGTCGCTTGCCCGGCGGAATTTCGATTCCTTCCAACCCACATGTAGCGTGCCACTCGAACCATACACGCTGATATAAAACGGCAGCTCTTTATTCAGACTCCAGGAGAGGTCGATGCTCCCCATCACGCCTGCGGCGCTGCGCACAAACACCCGCACCGTGTCCTCGACCGGAATGTCCTGGATCCGCCGGCCTTCGACAACCTGAATCTCAACCAGCGGCCCGAGAAAATAACGGAGGATATCGACCGAATGCGTGCCGTTATCGACCAGCACGCCGCCTCCGCTGATGCTCGGATCACTGTTCCAGCGATTCTTCATCTCGACGCGCGACGTAAAGGCGTTTTCGAACAACACCACGTCGCCGATTACCCCCGACGCGACAATCGACTTCGCCTCCACGACATCGCCGGCATAGCGAAACTTCGAGGCCATCGTGAGCTGAGCCTCCGACCGCTCGGCTACCTCAACCATGGCCCGAGCTTCCTCAGGGCCAATGGCCAGGGGCTTCTCGCACAGCACGTGCACGCCGCGGTTCAGCAAAGAGGAGCAAATCTCGGGGTGCGTCACCGGGGGAGTGCAGACGATCGCTCCTTCGCAGCCTGTCTGTTCCAACAATGCTTCATGAGAGCCAAACGCTGCGCAGCCGACACGCTCGGCTAACGCCTCCGCGGCTTCGGCCCGCACGTCGGCCACGCCGACTAACTCTGCCGTGGCCGACTGCGCGAGCGCTTGCACATACGTCTGTGCGATTCCGCCCGCGCCGATCAATCCCAATCGCATTTTCGTCTTCATGCGGCCGCCCTCCGCAGCTCGCTAGCGGCGGCTGCAACTGATTCAGCGATGTAAAGCACATGTTCGCTGGTATAACGTTCATTCCACGGCAGCACGAGGATTCGCTCCAGACCCTCATAGGCACCGGGGAACCGTTCGGGCCGATAATCGACCGCCTGGGGCCGCGCAATCGAAAAGGGCCAGCGACTCGCTCCAAATGTCCGCTGCTCGCGGAAAATCTCGCAGGCGAAGGCCGGCTTTTGGATGTAGCGCGGAGCCGAGAAAATACCGCGCTGTTTCAGCGCTGCCGCAAGCTGCACGGCGCCGCCGGTGATCACCCGTGAATCGACGCCCAGGCAGTATTTCCAGAAAGTGTGTATGTCGCCCGACCGCACGTCCGGCGTACTGATTCCCGGCAAGTCACCCAATGCCTTAGTCAGCTCCGCCGCCAATTCGACCCGTCGGGCAACCGCATCGGCCAGCTTGTCGAGCTGAGCGACCGCCACCGCGCCCTGCAGCTCGGTCATGCGGTAGTTGAGCGCCAGGAAATAGTGGTCGGGCTGCGCATCGCCGTAACCCCATGCTTTGTTAATGAACAGGAACATCCGCCGGGCATAGTCGGCGTTGTTGGTAACCACCAGGCCGCCCTCGCCCGTGGTGATATGCTTGCCCTGCTGCAGGCTAAACGCGCCAATGTCGCCGATCGTTCCCACGAGCTGCCCCGCGTGACGAGCAAAGAACGCCTGCGCACAATCTTCAATCACCGCAATGCCGCGCGTCCGGCACAATCGCATGATCGCCGACATGTCGCACGGATTGCCAAACAGATGCGTAACGATGACTGCGCGTGTTCGCTCGCTTAGCACGCGTTCGATTGATTCCGCTGTGACATTGCATGTCGCCGGATCGACGTCGGCAAACACGGGAATCGCGCCCTGATACAAAATCGGCGTCAGGGCGCCCATGTCGGTAATGGGTGACGTCACAATCTCATCGCCCGGCTCCGGATCGATCGCCGCCACCGCGCAGTGAATTGCCGCGCTGCCGTGTGAGCAGGCATGTGCGTGCTGAGCGCCCTGAATCGAGGCAAAGCCGGTTTCAAGCTGTTTGACGAACGCGCCCTTCGTGCTGGTCAGCGTTCCGGTGCGGATCGCTGCAGACACGAGCGCAATTTCTTCCTCACCAAGCGTTCGCCCGGTGGCGTCTTGATCCGAAGGTAATGGCAACGGAGGCGGCGATAGGTTGCGGGTCATGTTGTTTTCAAGCAGTTCGAGTTGCAAATCGTGATGTTTCATTCGGCGCCGGGCGAACAAGCCCCTTGCGCGGGTTGACCGCGTCCGTCAATCGCTGCCAGACGCAGTGAGCCAAAAATCTAAAGTGCGTGAGCGCAGTGCGGGCAATGCGCATCTTCGATTGGCCGGTTGCCCGCACGGTGAGCACCGCCGGGCACTCCGCAATGCGTCCGCCGCGGCGATCCACGTGCCACAACAGCTCCACGACGCCCACAAATCCTCCATGCGACATCCGCATATCGACCACAGAGTTGCGGCGATAGACGCGCACACAGCTGGTGTAGGTGTGCAGTTGATTACGCATTACCAGGCCGTAGAGCCGCGAGGCAAATCGCGACAGCCCCAATCTCCATCGCGGCACGCCGACAACGCGCCCCGCCGGGTGATAGGGCGAGGCGACAACCACATCGACGTGCTCCTCCAGGAGCCTCAGCAATGACACAAGCTGTGTCGGCTCATACGTGCAATCAGCGTCAAGCGAGGCCACAATTTCCGCTGAAGCCTCGCGAATGCCGGTTGCAATCGCGGCGGCGATCCCTCGATTCTTCGCATGGCGGACAAGGCGAATTGCCGGGTCGCCCGAGAAACGCTCCTGAAGCATGTCCCATGTGCCGTCTCGGCTGCCATCGTCAACCAGAACAATTTCCAGCTCGTATTCACCGGCCAACGCCTGCCGCAGCCGAGCGAGGCCCGCAGCCAGATTCGCGAGCGAATCCGCCTCGTTGTAGCAGGGCAC
>Ga0170475_126129010_pt1 | contig 15646 bp, 1 predicted proteins | sample Soicark_Litter_5_FD_111474 | JGI IMG/M metagenome (GOLD analysis project Ga0170475, IMG submission 111474) | Avena fatua rhizosphere microbial communities from Hopland, California, USA. Combined Assembly of 48 SPs | reverse complement strand
GCCATTTATTTTTACTGTTTAAATTTCCCAGGGCACGTATCCCTCAGGCACGGTATAAACAAATTTGGTTCCTCCAAAATTGATCTTAACTTTGCTGCCTCCTACGAGCGATACAGCAGGAGTGATACCTGCACCTATGGAAAGTAGCATCTCGCCAAGTACTTTTCCTCTGGCACCTACCCATTTTGCCATATATCCTCCTTCATCGCGACTTACCAACACACCAACGGTATCCTTTGCTCCGAAACCAAGATCCTTGTCTTCCTCTGACCACTCTCCTTGAAATCCTTTTCTTCCAATGTTATCGACTGCCCAACTACACTGGGCATCACCAACTCCAATACCTTTGTTCGATATTCCATCAAAGGATTTCCCGACGAAGCCAATAGCAATGTTGTTAATGCGAAGAGGTCGTGTTTGGGTGGATAGAATTGTTACTTCGAAGTAGTACTTGCCTCCTTCCTCGGAGCCATTGATACCATTCTTTGTTAGCCAGCATCTACTTGCAGTAACAGTTGGATAGTTAAAGTTGGCATGAGCTGACAACTCTCTTCCCGAATCACCATAGGATTCGATAATGCAGTCCGTGTGGCCACTGCGCACGTGAAGTGCAATTTGAGTGGAGGTATGCTTTATGGACTGAGAGATAGATAGGATATCATCCGCCTCGGCGTCAGCAGGATCGACCTTCAGAGCATGAAAGACAGAATTCAAATCGTGGTATCGTTGATGTAATCGAATAGCTTCTCCTACTCCACGGTATCCCGCAGGTGGTGGATACCAAAATCCACCCGTCTTACGAGCCTTTCCGGTACTGCTACTCATATTTTCTTCGGTATCTGATTCTTCGCCTCCAAAGTTGAACTCGCTAGCCCAAGGTAAGGATGCTGTCATTGCTGGGCGTAATCCTCCAACGATGCTAATGTTAGAGTAGCATATGCCGAGAGGTTGGCCATCAAGAGTGAAAGAGAGGACTCGAGCATCAAGATCAGCAAGACAGCCTACTATGCTGTCCGAATGCCAACGCTTTCCCCATGTTTCTGAGTGGGCTTTGTACCATCTCAAGACTCTGTTACCATCGTATGCCCAACTGTGTAAATCGTCTCCGACACCTTCTCCGGCGCTGCTGTGGGGTTCGAAGCAGAGGTCGGCCCATCCTATCTGAGCAACGTTGTCTACTCCGAGGAGTTTAGTTTCGTAATACCATTTTCCTCTTGTTAATAAAATGCCTCCTAGAGCGATAGAAGGGAAACCAAAACCACCAATAGAACCTCTTGATTCTTGTCTGTAGATCATACCTTCGAGCTGAATGAACGCACTACCATCGATAGCTATCAATTTACCTACAACTGTACGATTTGCTTGTGCGTAAATGAACTCTCTAGCGGTGCTAACCCAATGCCAGACAGATCTAAATCCGCCGGGACGGGGTAAGGGGTATGCCAATGTATTGTTTCCCATATTCAACTTGAACACGAAATTAGAGTCGAATGAAACCACAGGGTAGATGCCACGAGGAACGTTAGAGAAGACCAGATGACGAGAGCGAGGTACTGTCCATTCTCCATTCAAGGTCATGTAAATCTCTCCCTTCTCGCTGTCGTATGCACAACAAACTACATCGCCAGAAACCCATGGTCTTCCTTCTCCAGTACATTTGTCCATGTGCCAGGCGTGACCCCAACAGTCAACAGCCCAGGAACAACTATCGCTACCGGCACCCTTACCAGCGAGATAATCGCCCACGTAGTCCTTCGTAGCCCATCCTACTCTTCCACCCCACCTCTTCTTATCGCCTTCTGGCTCCTCGCCACAAGATACGACGGTCAGTTCGTAGTACCACTTGCCTTGTGTTAGAGATACCCAGTTTGGTGCTAGGGAGATGACAGAAGGAGCCTCGTGGCTGGTGGTGATACGCTTGTCGGCATCGATTAAAACGGTTTTACCTGAGGTAAGACAGAGTTCTCCAAGAGGTAATACACCTCGGAACTCACGGTGAGTAAGAGCGGTTGGTTTGTGAAGGGTGCTGCCCTCTGTTTTGTCTTCGTCGGTATTTTGTTGCAACATGCGAGAGCTGATTTGGTTGAGAACTTTTTGTTGATTCTGTCTCTTCCTGCTCCTTTCTAAGGAGACACTCTCTTTTTTCCCTTTTCTCTTCTGTTTTTTTACCGACGAGTCCGACACCGAAATGAGCGATGAACTCTCGAAGATTGAGATAACCATTACCGCTCTTATTGGCATGCTTGAGTACTTCCTTTACCTCCTGTTCGTTGATCGTTAGGCCTAGTACCTTGTGCAAAAAATAATAAAGTTCCTCGTCGGAGATGAGATTGTCGTTATCTCTGTCGATCTTCTTGAAGATGGTGACGAAGCTCTCGTAGCTGCTGCCACTCAACTCCGAACTATCTCCACTGTCCCCCTCTCTCTTTACCATCTCCTCTGAGGCCTTCTTCGTGACTGCGTTGATTTTGAGCAACTGAGTGTCATCTGAATGAGAGAAGATTTGAGAGACGCTAGCTGATTCCCAGCCAACTAAAAAGCTTCGTCGAGAGTTTATTACTTCCTGGAAGTAAAGGCGACGATTAGAGGGCAGAGAAGAGGATAGGGCTCGGAGTATGGATATGAGCTGAGGATCAGTGTAGGTGAGTTCTCCATTATAGAATCTAGCACACTGAACAAGTGGTTGTAACGGGTGCTCGGGATTCAGACTACTGTGTGTAATCGCACTCGATGTTGTTGTAGTTGCTGGTGACTCGAGAACGGTGGTGGGAAGGAGGAACTGTCCTTCAGAGGTAACTAGGCTCGCAGTAGCCGCAGGGAAGTGAGAAGAGAAGGCGGCATAACGCAGCGTTTCTGATTCTTTAATAGAAAGAATAACAGCATGGATATCTTTCTCATTTCTAACTTCGTCTTCTTTAGGTTCTTCTTCCTCAACTACTGGACGGTCCCAGAGCAACAACACGCTTACATTCTTCAATCTTCTCTGATTCATTGAGGTAAAGAGATAGGTAGCGTGATTGGAAGAGAGTAACAAGTTCCGAGGGAAGGATATGAGAGCAGAGTTAGAGGAGATGCGGAGAGAGGAGAGGGAGAAGAAGCCAGGGATATTGGGAGAGCGTAATGCAGCCACTCTCCATCGCGTGCATGGCTGCACTTGCGTATCAAAAATGCGGTCGTCTTTCTGCTTCTCCTTTTGCTGTTCTTGCTCTTGTTCCTGTTCCTGTATCATCTCGGCATCCCAATCTCGCTGGTCCTTCATGTTCTTGGGGTTGCTAACGGAGGAGTAAAAGGATTTCACTTCTTGGAAAACCTCTTCGCTCTTTTTCTTGGAATCTTCGGAACTCAGGAAATTCTGATGTTGATCAATGAGGTTGGAGAGGTTTGCTGTCGAATCGAAAAATTTTGGAGTTTCATCAGGTATCTTAAACTCCAACGGATTCTTGAAGACCAAAATACAGTCGTTAAGGAATTTCTCGGACTCCCTTCTTTTGATTGCTTCCTCGTCTTCCTCGGTAACAATCGGTTCAATACCCATCAGCTCGTCCATAGCTTCTTGTTCCATTCTGTCTCGCTGCTTCTCGAATTCCTCCTCCCTAAGCTTCGTCTCCCAAGGAGCAACGCGTTTGGTTCGTCGTAATTGCTTTCTTCTATTACCGTCTATCTCTTTCTTCTTTTCGGCTTTTTTAGCTTTTTTCAGCCTCGCTGCTTCGCCATCTTGTACGTCCTTTAAGACGCGTACAATATCCTCTACGTCGGACAAGGGTTCAGATCTAAATCTACTCATGAAAGAAGGCGAAGTGAGAGGGGAGGTAGCATAGGATGGAAAGAGGTTCGCGGGAAGAGCGTTTGATGACAGGAGGGTGTTGAAAGCGCTCTTGCGCCACAAGTGGTGGATGTTTTGGTGACAGAGTGTCATGTATTGGAGTTTTTCGCTCTTAAGAGTGTTCAGTAGTAACCATGTACAGATACCCAGTAGGGTAATTTCTTCATTCTTCATAGTCTCCTCAATCAGTTTTGCGACTTCTCTGACAATCAAAATCTGTACTGTCTGTCCTCTTCCGATCTGTCGCATACGCCAGGTGCCTTGTTTTAGATCTCGAAGCGTCATGTCTTTGCTCAGAGTTACAGCTGCCCTAGCATCCATTGCTTGTTTGATATCCATGCCTGTTGTGTGCACTTGATCATAAAAAGTAAATCGGTGCTGCAAGCTGATACCAGATTGATGTAAAGGAACGCAGGAACCTGCTCTGTCTATTATCATCTTCGCATTATTGTGATCCAAAAATACACAGGCTTCTATTCCTTCCAATCCTTTCTCTAATAGCTTTCTTGCAACTTGTTCGTTACTGAGACCAGTGATCAGAGCTCCTGTATCAATGAGAGCCGTGTAGCCTCCGTTTGCAACGAGGTGCAAGAGACTGTCTACACTGGAATCCTCCGCTAGCTTCCAAGTGACGACATTTGGTGAAGTAAGCACTTTTATCATCTCAGCATCAGTACCAGGTTCATAGTTACATCTGCCGAGTTGTTTGGGCAAGATATCAGATGGAGTGCCAGAAAACCCAAGTCTGACAGCGAATAACATGTCAGCACCCAAATCTTGTCCACTTGCCAACAGTTTTTGCGGTTGATGTCGTAGCACATCGGGAAAAACGAAGTGAATGAGATAGTAGACCACCGCATCGGCTTGACGAGAGAGGAGGATGAGAAGGCGTTGCATTTGGATCGGATCATCAGGTTGGAAGAGGTTGAGAGGGAGCACTTCGAGATCTTCAAAGTTGACTTCTTCTTGACCCTCTGTCTCATTATCGTATTTTCTCTTGTTAGCGGATTCGAGTTGGCCTGCTTCTACCCAATCTTGAAAGAGTAGATAGGTAGGGCGCTCAGGGAGATTGCCAGGTTCATGTTGCATATCTTCTTTCAGCTTTTTAACAAGTCTTTGAAGATCAGACTCTCTTAAGCCTTCGTATCGGTAGGCAAGGATGGATAAGCCGATTAGTACGTCAGGATGAGCGAACTCAGATGAAGGAGTAGGACAATCTTTACCAATGAAAGGTACAGCGAGTAGTCTACGTGATATAGGTATCGATGAACGACTTTGTCCTGTTTGTGCTTCGAAAGCCAGGAGATCATCGGGTTGGAGCAGTCCGTACATAATCCTGTCAATTTTTGAAATGCAATGAGGAAGGAAGGAACATATCCAAAGCCTAGCAAGATTCAAGAGTTGCACTCCTTCGGAAGAGAAGAGGCTAGCGATTGGTGAAGAGCATTGTTCGTCATCAGGGAAGAGATTGGTGATGAAGGAACAGAGCAACTTGTGTAAGTCTTCTTCTTTTCCTTCTCCCTCTAGGAATTTATTAGAACCATCGATGATGCTCTTCTGCTTCAGGAGCCACAACAAGGCCCACTCGGCGAACAAGAATTTCAATTCCTTCTCGTAAAACTCTTCAGTTAACAAAACGGTGTGTGGATTCCTCTGAATGCGACACTCCTCTTCTCCTTTTTTCACTACTTTACTAATCTGTTGTAATAATTTTTCCTCGGAGGCCAAGAGTGTTGAAGAACCAAACATGTGGTAGAGTACGGCATTCAGTAAATGAATGGCAAAGAGGTATCTCAGAGGGGTAAGCGCGAGAGGTTTCTTTTCGCCGATTGGGAAGTTGAGTTCAGATTTTAGAGGGTGGAGAATCACATCGACCTCGTCAAGCAGGGCAACTCCTCCTAGTTCTGGACTCCACAAGCGAATGACATCACGCATCGTGTCTGCCGTCTCTTCGTAAGAACGAAGCTTCATGGCGAGAAGAGAAGCCTCAGTACCAGCAGAAGCAGAAGGAAGAGATTTGAGATGTTTAATAGGAAGGTAGAGGAAATCAGGTGCTCCCTGAACACATTGAAGTAAATCGATATATTTCAGAGTAAAACTTTTTACTGCCTCTGGGGTGGTAAGTACCACTGCTCCCTCAATTCTGGCCCTATCAAGCTTGTTGTACAAGGCCTTCATTGCTCCCGGCGTCTCTGCAAGTACGCTGGAGCGATCGAAAGAGAGGGTGTAGACACGCTTGTTCAATACAGAAGAAAAAGCAAGTCGAAGAATGTCTCTGGACATTTCAAGCAAAGAGCTAAGTACCACCTGTGTCACCAATGACTTTCCATCTGCTAGCATCAAAACCAGTACAGGACATACTACGGAGGTCTTGCCTGCACCCATGATCATTTGGTGAACCGAGCTCTCGCCTCGCTCTCTTGCCTGCTTGAAATCCAAAATTAATTCTATTTGTCTTTTGTGGAGCATGAACGTGGTAACGAACTCGAATAACAAGAAGCGAGGATCGTAACTGTACGTCGAAGCAGTCTCTGTTTCGGTCATGTAGTGACGTTTGGAACTAAGAGTAGTCGCCAGGCTTTGTGCTGTATGTTCGAGAATGTGGATCATGACACCTTGATGGTGCGCTTTCACTACGAAACCTGGGAGTGCTGAATCGGCCGTGTAGATAGGTGGTAGAGCTAACTTGCTGCCTTCCCAATAACACTTCCTTCGTGCCAAATCCAAGAGAATGGGAAGCGGGAATTGCTCGGATCCTAAAGTTTTTCTTGTAAGCTCCTCGTTGAAATGAGATCGGTGGTAAACTGTGTACACGATAGCTTCGCGATCTCTAACTCCCTCTACCTCTCCCAGCTCTGCTTGTTTAGCACACTCTTTAACGAAATTGACCATGTGTCTAAGCTTCGTGCAAGCTGTTCTTGCGACATAGTTCGATTCTTTCAGAGCATGGCGTAACATCTCCTTTGAAACGAAGGAGGCATCTATTACGTTTGCTTCACCCTTGTCCTTGAAACCTTCTATCAAGAACTTAACTTCCATCTCTAGTAACTCGAAGAGATGACTAATGAGCTGCTGGCAGTTGGCAAGACAGCTGTTGAGCTGACCAACCTTAACGGTTTGTAACATAACTAAGCTAATACTCTGAAACACCTCTTCTGCTTGCTTATCCTGTAAGAAAGGATTAAAGTGAGCTCGCATGTCTTCCAAATTACTGCTCGAGATTAAGAGACCAGAGTGATGAGAGAAAGAAAATGACTCTCTCTTCCCCGTGTACTGTTGCATGTGAAATATAAGCCGCTCTGCTTCTTCGTCCGCTCCACAGGTGATTCCGTGCCTGGTGTCGTTTGCGAGAGTGTTAATCTGGTGGAGCTCTCGGTGAATAGTAGCAGTTGTACTACGCTGGAGTTCATCGAGTTGATTATGAAGAAGGTGGAGGTTGCTGATGAGATTCTGTACAATCTTGGCTCTCTCTTCCGTTGGCTCATAGCCTTCGCTCTGTGCCAATTCTTCTCTACTCTGCTCTACTCTCGCTACCTCTGCTTTCAATATTTCAAGGTCTTTGGGAGTAAGATAAGCAAGATGAGGGACCATTTTCTGCTTAGATTCGTTAAAAGCTAAGCCCATGTCTTCTTGCATCCTTTGCATAGTGTTCTGAGCGATTGCTGTTCTTGCTACCTCATCCCATCCGCTGATATCAATTGGTAATTTTTCCATTAGGTCATCTGTATTTAAGGGAGTGTATACTACGTGGTGATTGGAGAGGGTGAGCAAGGGTTGACTAGCGAAGAACTTTACTTCCTCTTCTGCAAGACCCAGAGGGATTTCTACCTCTGTTCTGGGTTCGCTGATACTGGTGATCTCGTCTGTAGCGGTAGCTGGAGAATTTGGAGAGGCAGAGACTTTAAAGGGGTGTAGGGTACGTGATGAGCAACGAGTGTTAGAGAGAATAGCACGTTCTAATATAAAGAAGTGAGAGGTGCTGCTAATCTCTAGCATGGGCATATCCGCTTCTGTTATTTCTATGTCAGCTGGTGGCTGTGGAGAAGCAGAAGCTCCTCCTCGTGTGACTCCATTATCGTTAGCATAGCTTTTAGCTTTTGCAAGCAGGAGATGGAAGTAACCAAGAGGAAAATAGTGTCCAGAAGTTGAGGAAGATAGGTTGTTGGGGTCGGAAGGGAGGTTGGAGGATATGGTACCTGCAAAGTTTATGCTGTTCTTGCCAGGCAGAGCAGGGAAGTAACGAAGGATAGAACCAGGACCTTTCAACTGAGGCTTCTCGGTCCGGCTAACGGTCTCGTCCGCCTTATTCTCTTCCACTTTGTTCTGATCTGCTGACTCTCCTGTCTCCGACTTTTCTCCCTCTTTTGGCTCTTCTGATATCTTCTTCTCTTCCTCGGCTCCTTCTTTTTTCTCTTCTCCAGTTTCCGGCGCTTGAGCTTCTTCAACTTTCTCTTCTGTGGCTGCTCCTTCTGGTACCACTTTCTGCTCTTCTGCTTTCTCAGCCGCTTCTTCCGTTTTCTCGCTTTCTTCCGTCTTTTCGACTGTTTTTTCCTCTACTTTCTGTTCGGCATTCAGTACCTCTTCTTTCTCTTCATTTTCGGTTTTAGGTGCTTCAGCTTCTGACAGTCCCGCCTCTTCATCCTTTAACTCCTTCTCAATGACATCCAAGAGTAAAATGCAGGCAGCCGCTTGTACACAACTACCACCTCGTGCGAGATAATAATGAAGCAGCAGTTTACCAAAAGCAACAGCATTGGGAGTAGGTAACCAACGCTTTCCTTCTTCTGCCATCAAAACATAAAAATGAGTTTTGGTAACGATATCGAGAAGTGCGCTTTCATCCTCTGGTTCTTGTTCTGAAAAACCTCTGTGAGCACGTCTCATGTAACGCCTAAGAAAGCTGTCCATTTGCGATTGAGTGATCTCTCCTCGACTCACTTGACCAATCAAAGCTTCTGCCATTTCCGGTGGCACCTCGGATTCCCTCTTCTTTCTCGCTATCTCTCGCTCCTCTTTCTCTTTTTGTCTTCTCGCTTCTTCTCTTGCCTTCTCTTCTGGTGATATAGGCTGGAAGAGAGGAGCGACGTTGACCTTCTGTAGGTCTAGAGGAACAGGATCTGGATCGGAGGAACAGAGATGAAGATTGAGTTTACCAAGAAGAAGCTCGTAGATGAACCAATATCCCGTTTTGTGTTTGGTACCTTGTGGTACGTCTTCCCACAGTTTGGAAGATAGGAAAGGCATAAAGAGACGAGGGTTAGTCAATACCTTCTCGCTCGGTCTTGCATATCTGTAGTTGACGCTAAATTGAGTAAAACTCTGTTGTGCAACAGTCTGATAGGCTTTCTCTACGCCAACACCACAAGGAGTACATCCACCACTTCCCAAGGGAATAACTTCTTTGCCATCACGGGGAGGAGGACCCACGAAAGATTTTACGATACGCAGATATTGAGGCATATTAAAGGAAGCAATATTCTCGGAAGTGACGAGACTCTCTTCTTCTGCTAGCGTCATACGACAAGAAAGAGAGACGTGATTTCTTTTCTGTACGTATTGAGAATAGAGAAGCGGGGCACTAGGCAGGAGTTTGGTGCCAGTTTCCGAGAGGATAAGATGGAAGCGAAGATGAGTGGCGATAGAGTCGGGATGGGAGTCTTTCAGGCTGGTCTCCATCAGCTTGACAAGAGCAGCCTCTTCTTCTGTCAAAGGCGTATCGGCTGCACACCAAGAGAGGAAACTAGAAGCTAGAGTGTATTTTCTTCGTAATAGATAGATAATGGTAAAATAAAGAGCAGCAGCTAGAGAAGGCGTTTTCACGAAAGCGTGGGAGAGGTGAACAGGATATAAATAGTAGCTCGTAAATTTAGACTCAATGTCGTGATCAGATACGAGAAGGGTAGAAAAAGGGCAGGAGATAATGACAGGTCGAATCAATCCATATCGAGGAACCAACAAGAACAATTGCTTGAACTTATCTTCCAAGACGAGAGAATGAGGCAACACCTCTGTCCATGGAAGAGATTGAACGCTACTGATAAACAACCCGTCATGATCCAATGAATAAAATTTGGTGTTACCATCTCTGTCCTCTCCAATTCCAAATCTTAGTTTTAATCTCGGGAATTCTATCAAACTAATTTCTGCGTGCTCTCCAATCTTGTTAATCTGAGAGAAGGACCACACGAGGACATGAGAGAGCGTGTCCACCCTTTTTAGTAACTGAACAAGTGCTCCTAAATCAGAATCGACAGGTGCGTCGAGAAGGTTTAGCAGGAACATGCGCTGCGTAGATGGAGCACCACCACTCGATCCTTCTGATTTCACTTGCGCAACAATAGTGACACGCCCTAAGCCCTCGTGGGACATGGACGTTATGCTCGGTTGAGGATTTTGTGCAATGATTTCCAGGGCGGAATATTTTCGTAACTCGGGAGAAGTCTTCGCTGTTGGGTAGCCAATAATTTTGGGGCCAATCTTCCAAAACTGTAAACCATCATCGGCAAGGAAAACAGCAGGCAATAAACCCTGCAACCACATCGAAGGAACGAACTCTTCCCACAAGAGTGCTTCCTCTTCTTCAATACTTGGAGCTGTTAGCGATTTGCGATAGATTACAGTAGAACCCCAAACAGCGTCTTGTGCAGTTCCCGCTCCTGGATAGGGTATCAATGTTCCCTTGCTATTGTATAATAATCCAAACATATTACCAGCCAGTCTCTCAGCTTTGGGATGCAAGGGCCTATCTCTATCTGCTGCCTTACGTTTGAGGTTGTTGTAACAGTGGTACGCATCGGAGGAGAATACTAAACTTCTCTTGCTGCGTCTGCCAACTTCTTGAAGAGCATAGACATCAATTATTTGCTGCTCTTCGAACACGTGAACTTCGAAAAATTTACCAGGATGGCCGAGAGTCTCTGAATAATCTCCTTGAGCATCGACATGCATCAATATCCAGGCGAAAGGCTCTTTTTCATCAATTTCTCTGAATGCTCTAAACTCGGCAGAGTTTTCGGTAATCTTGTTCTGTGTCCTCCTCACCGCATAATCGCAAATCCACAAGGAAGGATCCTCCGTCAAACGTTTTCCACCTGGAAAATCCATAGACTCGAACAACAAAGGCTCGAAAAGTTTAGACAGCCATGCGTACTTTCCATATTTGTAAGAGCGATAGATACGATTGTGATAGACCACGGTTTCGGGTGAAGTCAGGTGGGGATGGTTGTGGTGAGTGCCAATTTCGGCCTTGTACTTGTAGAGAAGATCTTCATCACGTTTGGGATCTACGATTTCCTCTACCTCCTCTTCTTCTTCCTCTTCCTCTTCTTCCTCCTCCTCTTCCTCTTCTTCTTCCTCCTCTTCCGCTTGTGTAGCATCAGCAGCAGCGGAGACAGGAGCCTTCTTCTTTCGTTTATCTGCTTTCTTCTTCCGGCTCTTTATGTCATCGAGATCATCAAGATCGTCATCATCATCTTCAAAGATAGCAGCTCCTTCCGCCAGATCGTCCTGTAAAAGAGGCTTCCAAGCTTTGACTAAATAAACGTAATCGCCATAATCAATTCGATAGCCGGTCATGTGTTCTTTGGTTTCTGTAGTTGCAGAGTAGAGAGCGACGCCTGTGGGGAAGACAGACGCAAAGTCTGTGTTCGATCTAATTTGCTCAGGAACAGGCATTAGCATCCTATTGCTAAAATAGACCTCCGTCGTTTGCAAATTTACAGTTCTGTCTGTCACTCCGTGCCACCACAATCCAAAACTTTCACCTTCTTTTTTCCCTTCTTTGTTTGCTTGCTCTTGCAGAGAAGCAAGCTCTTCTTGATAGTGTTGAGAGAGATGAGCCTTGGATTTGTCCAAATCGTTGTTGCATTTTGCGAGTACAGTCTGACAGAGAGTGAAGAAATCACCATCATCCCCTAATTGTTCTTGTTTGTGTTCTTTGCGCCACCATGTAGCAAGTTGTCCTGAAATTTCCAAAGAGATGGGTGCGCTGACAATAAGCCTTACTCCAAAGGTAGGCTCGGCATTTCCTGCAGAATGGAAATGAAACCAGAGCTGATCAGTTCTAATGACTAGAGGCGGATGACCCCTAGCCCCAGGAAAGAAAGTAGCATTCGATATTTGAGAAGGACCCCAAGTTGACTTGAAGGAACTATCCTTGTACAATGCCACATAACTGTTGTTTGACGTGTCGCTGCTGTCATCGAAGGTGATGCATAGGTAGGCTGCACCGGGAAAAGAGACGTGATGATAAATGTCTTGTTCGCTGGTTACTGGATGTTGCGACTCTATGACCATTTCGCACATGGGAGGCTTGCAGGAGACATGCTCCCAGGTATCGTTAACATCAGCAGGAGCGGGTGGAAGCGATTGATAAAATGATAAAAAGTTGGAAGAGAAGGAGACGGGAGGGGTAGGAGTGTGATGAACTACTACGTGCACAATTTGACGCAGAATTTGCTTCATCTTGGAGGGATCTTCCTTCTCGGACCACTGTATGATTGCAGTTCGATGCTGTTGTTGCTTCTTGAAGAGATCGTAAAGAGGCAAGGAGAGTAGTTGTTCATGTTTCAGAGAAAATTCTTCTTCTCCTCCGAATCTGCCTCCCCAACCCCAGTAAACTTGAGCTGCTCCAAAAGTAAGCGCAGTAGGCTTAGAATGCCAGGCAGAAACATAGGCCATACTCAATAGGAAACCTGGGAAGTTGCCAAACAGAGAATGCACAAGTGCCAAGTGTGCGTGGAAGATAACATTGTTTTCCACATCCGACTGTGCTGTGCTCTCGGAGAGCCATACTACTAATTGAGGCAAGACGGTATCCTTCATAAAGACCTCGAGCGACTGAAAGAGATCACTCTGCACAACTGCTTGCTCTTTCATAGTTTTGTTGTTTAAGACCCAGGTACGCAATTCCATGACGCGTATGCTGAGTCGTACCAAATATAATAGCAGGGTGGTAAAGACAGATTTGTAACCTCCAATGCACAACTCGTGCGCTCCTCTCAGTAGACGGAGTAGAGGATCAAAGGTAGAATCAGGTGCATGAATCATTTCCTCAACCAACAAACCAAACCTACAACCCATTATTTGCTGTTCTTCATCAGTTGCAGGAACGAATCTGAGCTCGGTCCTTCTTGGTGTCCATATGTGTGTCTGAAACACGACATTTTCTAAGACGACTTTGAGTTCATCTTTGAGCAAGAGGCCCAGCCTATTCGCTGCAAAAAAGGAAAGCACGAGAGGAATTCTGAGATAAGGTGCCGAAAGATAAATTGCCAATTTTTCAGACTCGTCGACAGAAATGGTCTCCTTGAACGTTTCCAACTTTTGGGCAAACATCACCTCTTCTTCTCGAGGAAAGGGTGTCTGAGGAACTTTGTATTTTGCCATAGCTGCTAGTTCTTGTTTTTGTTTTTTAACATCGAACTCTGGGGTCCCTTCTGTGTTCTCTCGTTTCACCCTGAGTTCTTCTATTAACCGAAGTCTAGTCTGTTCTTCTTCTCTTTTTTTCTTTTCCAACGCTTCTTCTCTCTGTTTTCTTTGTTTCTCTTCAAGTTCCTCGCGTTTTTGTTGAGCTCTCTGCAACTTCGCTTCTTCGTGTGCTGCTTTCTCTTCTTCGGTAAATTGCGAAGTATCAACAGTATCTTCCTCTTCTGTTGTGGATTCGAGTTCTGTTGTCGTTGTAGTTGGTTCGCTCTCTGTCTCTTCATGAGCCTTGCTCTCAGGAGCTGCAGGAGGTGGTTTCTCCTTCTCTTGCAGTACGGAAAGCCAAGAAGTCTCGTCATCTGCCCACACGTAGGAGGCCGATCCTAGGCTCTGTTTAACAAATTGCCTAGGATCCAGACAGCTCTTCTCGGCAGCTGTAAAATCGATCATACTCGCTGTACTAATATTTGCTTTTCCTCCTTGAATGTCATTGAAGGTCCAACTTGGGACGAGTTCTCTAACGAACCAAACCTTGCCGGCATTGAATCGATAACCACCTGTCTGTTGGAAGGCAGAGACGTTCTTAGTCATCCACAAAAAATCTCTGTACTGGCCAAACTCTGGCAAATGTTTAGGATTAAGAGAGAAGGGAGAGAATTGTGTGAACCACCAGGCTGTCCTGTGGAAAGGACCCACCTCTTCCTCAGGAACGCACTCAAATTCGAAATGCCTCCTTGCCCTTCGCTGTTGTTGTACTGGAAGGATCTGTTGAGGAAGCTTTTTAATATACTTGGTACGATCCAGTACATTTCTGGTCCACTGGAAAGTCGGATTGGTCTCTTCAATTTGACAATAGGAATTCCAACCTCTCATAAGCGCATTTTCAACCGTTAATTTCTCCTGCATAGCATACCAATACGCTAAAACCTCCTCTCTGAGCAGCAGCAAAGCAGGGTCGACAATCAAAAAATGCTTCCCGATCATGTTCAAGTCAGTCCCAAAAACCGATGCAATGTCTGGATAGAAGGCAGAATACTCGTCTTCTTCCACTGCCATCTTATTTAGAGAGATAAAAGGATCAACACCCAAGAGAGCGAGGGTGACAGGAGAGGCTTCATCGACAGCCCTGATCCTCAAGGCATAATCGTAAATAGCGAAAAGTTTCAGTTGTAGAAGCAATCGAGCAGAGTGAAGCTCGAAATCCTGAGTAAGAGAGTAGGAGGAGGAAAGGAAGTGATGCATAAGAACATATAGGTTCGTGAGTAGTTCTAATTGCTCAGCTTTAGTCATTATGGCCTCGTTCCAGGGATTCTGACAACGTACGCTCTCCGGAGCGTTCCATGGAGGAGGAAGAGGTAGAAAATTGACAACAACGTGTTCGACAAGACTGTACACCTGATACATCACTAAACTGCTCGATGATACGGATATTTTGCTACGCAACTTACAACACTGTCCTATCACCCGCCGAACCACTGCATATATTTCTTGCAATGTTTTTGGAAGACCGTTGGGAGGATCCAACAGATCAACATACATCTCTGGAGGTGCGTCAGTCTCGTAGCCTCCAAAGACATCGGTCGAGGTCTCATCCAAGAGAAGCTCGAACCCTTTGAAAGAAGAGTAGGGCGTCGACCCCACAGCGGCAAAAGTAGGAGGTACAGACGTGCCAGAGGATGCCGTAGAGTAGACATCTAATTCTTTAACCAGCGCAGTAATATCATCAATGAGAGAGTAGGTGTAGGCCAGTTGTTTGTTAGAGAGGAAGTCGATACCAAATTCACGGAGCTTGAGAGCCGTGGTAGCTGTTTGCTTACATGCAAGGTGTACCATGGTTGCATCCGAGCTTTGCCACCCGTTCAAGCCTTCGATGACAATGAGAGGATTCTTTCTTGAGAGGTGCAACTCTTGTGAAGTAGAAAGCTCACTAGCACCCTGCCTCGAGTATAAATCAACTAATGCTTCCAACTCCAACTTTGTCTCTTCTAGATAGGCCATACGAACTGCAAGCATAAATTGTTTTGCTTCTTCAAAGGATAGACCAGCTCTTTTCCTAGCAAGATAATTGATAGCAGTTGTAATACACTTGTAATAACAAGTACCAGAGCGTTGAGTCGTCTTAAAGTCGGTCGAATGATCAACATGTTCAGGTAGAGACAGGTCAACCGAAAGTTTGCCTGTGAAATACGGTATTATCATATCGTAAACCACAACAACAGAGTGACCCGCATTTGGTTTGTAAAAGAGTTTTAGGAGCAATAGCCAAGGAGCAGACATGAGAATGCGTTCTTTCGGTATGCCTTTTATTCTGATCGCTGTTTTTGCTTTTGTTTTTGGAAAATCTTTTTCCGAGGTAGGATGATACTTTAGGCCCTCTCCAGTATTACAAACAATCAAATT
>Ga0170475_100273474_pt1 | contig 15650 bp, 28 predicted proteins | sample Soicark_Litter_5_FD_111474 | JGI IMG/M metagenome (GOLD analysis project Ga0170475, IMG submission 111474) | Avena fatua rhizosphere microbial communities from Hopland, California, USA. Combined Assembly of 48 SPs | reverse complement strand
GTTTGTAGGCGCTCAGCGGTTCGTTCTTATGCGCGACCGCGGCAGGCGTTTATACGTTGCACTCATTGCGTGCTAAGAAGTCGTGAGGCCTTTTGGCCCCACCCTTTCGTGATTTTTAGCAACCTCGGCAGTGCCCCACTGCCCTCTCTTTTTTCTATGATTTATTATTTTAAGTCGCGCCACTCAGCTTTCCACTCGGCTTATATTTTTTGAGGCCGAAGGGTGTTTAGCGCGGGACGTTTGTGCTTCTTTTTGCCCGCGCGGTTCACGGTTTGAAAGACGCATACTTCCTTTCTTGCTTAATGATGATTATTAACACGTTAATCTTGGGTAAGTTAATTGGTGCTGGTTTAGCTACAATCTCTCTTGCGGGCGCGGGAGTTGGAATCGGAATTGTTTTTGCCGGTTTTCTTATTGCGCTTTCTCGTAACCCAATAGATGAAAAAAAGTTACTTTCTTATGCCTTATTGGGCTTTGCTTTGACTGAAGCTATTGCTTTGTTTGGTTTGATGGTAACTTTTTTGATTCTTTTTGGCTTTTAATTTTTTTCCACCTTTGAATAATTATATTATTTCGCGGCCAACGCCGAGCGGTATTAACATTTCTTCTTTTATCGTTCGGCGTTTGTCGCGCTTGGATTATGCGCGGTCTTGTTTTCTTCTGCGCCCCCTGTGCTGCAATTGGGCGCGCCGCGCAATTCAATTTTTTTTATGAAATTAAACAACGCCGCCATACGCACAAATTATTTTTTGTGCCGGCGGCGGTGCCCGCGCTCTCGGGGACTTTTCCTGAGTACGCGGGCTGGAGTTACTTTGCTGGTTCTTACGGTCGGCTTTTTGCCGGCTTGTTTGCTTTATTAGGTTTAAAGCCTCTTTACACTTTGATGCCACAATTTGATTTTTTAATTATGCCAAACTTATTTATCATAACTTTAATCATATATGTTTTGATTATTTTTGTGACCATTTTCACGACTGCGCTAGAACGCTGAATGAACCTCGGCACTAGGCTTCTTGTTAAAAATGAGCTAATTCGCGAAACGGTTGAGTTACACCGCGTTACTTCGGGACTTTTTCCACTTTTAATTTCTTCTGTCTTTACTTTTGATTTAATGGAGCAATTTATGATTAGCATTACCACGACTGCGGGTGCGTTGGCCGTGGCCATTGCTTTTCTTGTTCCAAGTATCTTAGTAATCCTTGCCCTTGGCTTTTTTCTCCAAATACTATTTGAATTTGTTTTTGGACTTGTTAAGGACATCGCCCTAGAAGAAATTGTTTATTTTGCGCGCAATACCATAGGTCTTGTGGGCATTTTTACCGGCCTTGTATTTTTTAATGTTTTTGGCCTAATCCCGTCCGCTTATACGTTCACCAGTAGCTTAGTTGCTCCTCTATTTTTCAGCATCATGATTTTAACCATCTATATTTACACCCTCGTTTCTAAATACAAATTGTCTCTATTCGCCGGCTTTCTTCCAGCCGAAACCAATATCTATATTGCCCCACTTATCGTGCTTATTGAAATTCTTTCCACCGGCGCTAAGTTTATTAGCCTGGGCGTTCGCCTGTTTGCTAATATGTTTGCTGGCCACTTGTTGCTAAAAGTTTTTTACAGCATTAGTTTCAAAATTATTCTTTCTTTTGCTCTAGTGGCCTACTTTTCACAAGTCGTAGTAGTTTTTTTTTTACTTTCAATTACTGCGCTCGAGCTGATGATTGCCTTTTTGCAGTCATTCGTACTTTTACTGCTCGCGGTACTCTACCTTAAAGAGGCTGAAAATTTCATCCTCGCCCATTAATCTAAGTAAATGACATCCTTCTTCCCTTTTAAGGTAGCAAAACAAATTTTAAAATATTTAAACGCTAGGCGGCGTTTTGTTTGGGGTTTAATCAGTATGGAGTGGGCCCTGGCTAAGCGTCAAGTTTGGACTGAGTTTCGCTCTAAACATCTTGTTTCGACTGAGTTTAAAAAATTTTCGTCTTTGGGTAGGGCTTGGGTAGACCATTGATTTTTTTCAACTAATCACAAAACCATCGCTATTTTGTATTTTTTGTTTGGCTGGCAATCAGCTATGATGGGTTCAACCCTTTCTTACGCGATCAGGCGCGAGTTAGCTTTTACTGACACGCAATTTTTGGCCGGCAACGCCCAGCTGTACAATGTTACCGTTACCAGCCACGCCCTTATAATGATCTTTTTTACGGTTATGCCTATTTTAATCGGCGGCTTCGGGAACCTTTTTATACCACTGCTAACCGGTAGAATGGACATGGCCTTTCCGCGCCTCAATAATTTGAGTTTCTGGCTTTTGCCGCACGCCCTTTTTCTTCTTGTTATTTCAAGTTGAGTGGAGTCGGGCGCCGGGACCGGATGAACTATGTACCCTCCTTTAAGTACCCTAGGTCACTACGGGGCTTCTGTATATCTTGCCATCTTTAGTCTTCACATGGCCGGCCTTTCATCCCTTCTAGGGTCATTTAATTTTATTATTACCGTTATTACTAACCCTACTATGAAAATGGATAGACTTCCGCTTTTAATATGATCTCTTTTTTTTACTTCTCTTCTTCTTCTTCTTGCCGTTCCTGTTTTAGCGGGAGCCCTTACTATGCTTTTTACTGATCGCAACTTATCAACGTGCTTTTTTGATTATGAAGCCGGTGGCGACCCTGTTCTCTACCAGCACCTTTTTTGATTTTTTGGGCATCCGGAAGTGTATATTCTGATTTTGCCCGGTTTTGGCATAATTAGTCATGTGGTGGCCCACTTCTCAAAAAAACGTGTTTTTGGGTATCTTGGTATGGTTCAAGCGCTAGGTGCTATTAGTTTTTTAGGGTTTATAGTTTGGGCTCATCACATGTTTACCGTCGGCCTTGATGTGGATACGCGCGCTTACTTTACGGCCGCTACCCTCGTAATTGCCGTTCCAACTGGTATAAAAGTTTTTAGTTGACTTATGACAATGTGGGGGGGTAAAATCCTCATTAATGCAGCTTCTTTATTTGCAATTGGCTTTATCGTGCTGTTTACTATTGGCGGTCTTACCGGGGTTGTTCTTGCCAACGCGGGCCTTGACGTTGCGTTTCATGACACGTATTACGTTGTTGCCCACTTTCATTACGTTTTGTCGATGGGGGCGGTGTTTTCTATTTTTGCTGGCTTTTATTACTGGTTCCCAATAATTACCGGCCGCTTTTACAACGATTTTTTGGCGCAAATTCATTTCTGAATATTTTTTATTGGCGTCAATTTTACTTTTTTTCCTATGCATTACCTTGGTTTGGCCGGTATGCCTAGAAGAATTATGGATTACCCGGTTGCTTATGAGTGGTACAACTGAATTTCTACATCTGGCTCGATTACATCGTTGATTTCCGTTGTAATGTTTGTTTGAGTGTTTCTGGACTCGCAATACTGCTTAAACTTTGACTTTAGGAGGGCCGCGAGATATGCTCGTTTAGGTTTTAAACTAGACGAAATTCATTTCCGTCTTCTAGCCAGGAATTACAGAGGTTTTATTTACAGTGTTATAGAGGCCGCCAGGTATGATTTTTACTGATTTTCTTTCGCGATGCACCGCGCTGGGCTCCTTATTATGAACTCAAGTCTATCAGTTCGTTCTTTTTCGAATGTGACCAATTCCCTGAACTTTGTACGGGCCGGCTTCGGCAATTTTTTTGCTTCATTTATTTTGCCTACCGTCCTTTCTGTAATAATGAAAAATAGACCATCATACGACCGCGTTAGCGACATAAATACTGCACATTATGCAGACCGCTATTTTCAACGTCCTGCTACAGAGGCGATGTCTAATATTATTGACTTCCATAACGACTTAATGGTTGTATTAATATTTATCTCTGTGTTTATCGTTGTTATACTGTCGGTCTGCTTATACAACTACGCTACTTACAGCGTTCACGAGTTTTACCTGGGCGATGACAAGGTTAGTAGAATGAACCATAACGCCTACGCCGAAGTTATTTTTACCGCCGTGCCGGCTATAATTGTCTACTTAATCGCCGCCCCTTCGTTTGCGCTACTTTACTCAAACAATGATTGGCTTGAAAAAGACACAGAGTTAACTGTTAGTGTTACCGGCCACCAATGATACTGGAACTATGAGTATTCTTTGGACAAATTGTACTTTAAGGATGTTAAGGCCTGAGAAGACTTTTTTATCTCTTACTACGCTTTGACGAACTTTAGGGTGGGTGAACTGGACGCCGTGTCAAATTTAATGAGCAATCTGGACTTAACTGACGGTGAGAAAGAGGAGCTATACGAGAAAATTTTTCATTGCCATACCATGATGCTTTTTATTGACAGCGCCGAAGATTTCGACAGTTATATGATTTCCGAAGAAGACGTAACGAATACACCTGATTTTGTTAACTCGGCCTTTAGGGACGGTAAGGAACACGTGAAGAAGTGGAATCCTGACTCCTTTAACTTCGCCTTTAACGTTCTATCGACAAACTACAAAATGAAGGTCGCTGATAACTTTGATTTTATCTCTACTCCCGCCGAGGACTCCGGCCACATTACACGCCAAGAAGCTGAGGCCCAGGTTGAGGAGCTAAAAAAACTTCATCATATCGTTGAAGTTGAGTTTGACGAGGACTACTTTGCGTCCCTGAAAAAGCGCAATGTCTACTCCGATACTGCCTTCTACGATGATAGCAAAAATACGCATACCGATTTGGCTTACCGCGACGCGGCGATTAGAATTTCTCAGGACATACCGGGTTTTGTTTTTCAGGACTCTATGTCTAAGCGCGGAAACGTTGATCGTCTTGTCGGCACCATCAGAGATCATATAGATGAAAAAATGAGTCCAGCAAAATGATTTTCTGACTGACTCGGCTTGCGCCCTTATTTTGGTTGTCATGACGGCGATAAGTATACTTACTCGTCTTACATGGATTACCACAGGTCTAATAGCTTTCACACCGAGTACGCCAGGATTTTATACTGAAGTTACTTTAGTACTTTTGACTTTAACGCCCTTGATGCGATTAACGCCCGCCTAGAAAACGTTGATTACGCGGCGCTTATCATTACTGAAGATCTTATTGATAGCGGCGTTAGCAGGCCGAGTGTTGCCGGCGAAAGGGTGTTGGCCGAGGCCGAGGTCGCGCGTGTTGGCGGGCACTTGGTAATCGATGAAGAATACTTTGCCGCGCGCGCGCGCGAAACCTTTTTTTATTCGCCGGAGGACGTTAAGGCTGAGTCAGTGTCTCAGGTTGAAAGGCTGGCGGAAATTTTTCACGTAGCTGAAGTTGAGTATGACGAGGATTATTTTTTAGCAGAAGCCGTTGAGAGGAACGCCGACCTTCTTTATAAAGATATCCTTCTGGAGCAAGCTGAAGTGGACGCGGTAGTGGTCAATAATGCCGTTTACAATTCTTTTCTTGAGTGTTTAAATGACTTTATGCATATTGTTTACTTGCAGGATCTTAAGATCAATCACGCCGATAAGTTTACCGATCTTCACAAGGCCTATTTGGAAGAAGATGGCGCCGACTCAACTTTTACGCGCTATACCGATTGCACGCTGAAAACTTTTTCAGCGATGGGTTTTTTCGCGGGCGATAACTTTAATGAGTGGTGGTACGACGACATGTTCGCGTACTATGAAAGAATAAACAAAGTTTTTTACGAGGGTTGATTTCAACTGGCTATAGGTTGCAAACTCGATGCCTCGGTTGAAGGCAACCATCTTAATGATATCAGTGTTTGCACGGGCGGTTTCCTTCAATTTTTTAATAATCCTTTTGCTTATGGATCGGAAACCCGTTTGGACGCCGAATTCGCTTTTTCAGATGCTAGCGACGTTATCCATTGCGGCTTGGAACATGGCACGATTACTGCCGGCGTTCCTTGTGTATTTATTGAGGGAGATATGAAAGCGCCCCATGACGCTATTGATATAAGCGGTCGTTTTTACCGCGGACGATCATTTATCCGCCTTCTGGAGGTTGATAATCCTCTTATTATTCCATACGGCACAAATGTTAAGCTTTCAATTACCGCCGACGACGTTATTCATAGCTGGTCGGTTCCGTCTTTCGGTATTAAGATTGATGCGATCCCCGGCAGAATTAACCAAGCCGTAATTGTAGTTTTGCACCCTGGCGTTTTTATGGGTCAATGCAGCGAACTTTGTGGTATTTATCACTCGTTTATGCCTATTAATATTGAAGCAATTCATCCCGAAGTGTTTTTTGAAGAGTACAATTTTATACTTAAAAGTAGAAAGATAGAGGAGTAGCCCCTGTGCGCTCCTATCCCCTTTATCTTCGCTTGATTAGGTGTTTAATTGTGTTTTAATAATATGCTTTTTTCAATGACATTTTGAAAATTTATAATTTTTTCACTTATAATAATTGCGTTTATCACCATTATTAATATTTCAGGTAGAAATTTAATAGTTTTAATTTTGGCAATTGAGTTGCTGTTTTTTTCTTGCTCTTTAACCTGCGTCGTATATTATTTTAGCAATATCGGTCAGCACTGAAATAATGATGTTTTGTTTGCTGCCATCGCTTTAACCGTTTTGGCCGCCGCGGAATCGGCCGTAGGGCTCGCTATCATTGCGCGTCTTCACAAGCAAACTAAAACTATTAAGATAAGTAAGTTTTTTAAGTAAAAACTTCTTATTTTCTTGGTGTACAACAAAAGTTTTAATGACGCACTCCTTTAGTTTTTCATCCGCTTTTTTAACGTTTACCTTTGCTCTTATTTACGCGGTAACAATCATACTGCTGGTTGTAGCCGTTGCCTTTTTTACTGTGTTGGAAAGAAAAGTTTTGGCGGCTATTCAAAGAAGACGTGGGCCAAATGTTGTCGGCGCTTGAGGGCTTTTGCAGGCCCTTTCTGACGGAACTAAGCTTCTTATGAAAGAGCCTATTTTTGTTTCGGGCGCTAATTATTACATTTTCCTTTTCGCCCCGATAATTCTTTTAACTATGAGTCTTACTATGTGAATTTTTATTCCGCTACCGGGGTACTGTTTTGGTGTTAACTCCTCTTATTCTTTTGTGGTGGTGTTTCTTTTTTCCGCCCTCAACTCGTATGCCATTGTTTTGGCGGGCTTGGCCAGCAATTCGCGCTTTTCGCTTATCGGGGGGATCCGCGCCATAGCCCAGTTGATTTCGTACGAAATACCGCTTTCGGTTTCACTTCTTACCTTATTTTGCATTCAAAGTAGCTACAACTTACACAGTTTTGCGGCGTCCAAAGTAATCTATTTGGCAGTTAGTTTGCCGGCCGTGGCCGTTTTTGCCATTTCGCTACTGGCCGAAACCAACAGAACCCCCTTCGATTTGCCGGAGGCGGAAGCCGAGCTAGTAGCCGGGTATAATTTGGAATATTCTTCTATTCTTTTTTCACTTTTTTTTTTTAGCGGAGTACAGCAATATTCTTTTGGCCTCTAGTTTAATGTCGTTACTTATTTTCAGCGGCATGTGGTTTTATTTTGGCGTTATATTTTTTTGCCTTTTAACGATAGCTTTAAGAGCTATTTTGCCCCGCTACACTTTTGCCCATCTCATCGAACTTTGCTGAAAAACTCTTTTTCCAGCGTCGTTGGTTACTCTTTTGCTGACGGTGACACTAATGTTTATTTTTGACAATTATTCGTCAACTTGCGTTAGTGAGGAGCTTCTCAGGTTAACGAATGATGAAATCGCGTCGTCTAATAATCTCGGCGCGTCGGCCGTTAAAATGGGCCTTTTGCCCGCGTTTCTGCTGGCTCATGTCGAGAAAAAGCAAATTTTTTTACCAGGCGGCTATAACTTTTGGATAAGCAGAAATGTTACGACTCGTACCGAGATCGACGCTTTAGCCGCGGCAGCGGAGTTGGCGGAGCGCCCCGACCATCTTTTTGGGGGATTTAAAATTTTTATTTTTTTTTTAATTGCCTTTTTTATAGTTTGCCTACTTGTTTTTATAAATTGGGTGATAATTAACTTTAAGTCCAACAACAGAAAAAACTCTCCTTACGAGTGCGGGTTTGAGCCGGTCGGGTCACCTATTTCGGATTTTACGCCGAATTTTACCTCGGTCGCGCTTATATTTTTGATTTATGACGTTGAAGTTTTACTTACTTTTCCTTGGGCGTACACAACCGCGGGGCATTCCGCTTCCGCGCTGGCAGCTTTTTTCTTCTTCGTCTGCTTAATGGTGTTGGGCCTCGCTTATGAGGTTTTAGACGACTCTTTTAACGTCGTTTAAAGCCACCTATTTTTGTAAGCCTTACTGACTTTACAGATTTTAATGAATCTTTTTTTCTAAATTCTTTAGCGCAGCTCAATTTAAGTTATTTTTGGTTGATTTTTTTAAGTTGCTCAAATCTCCGCTGGCCGCTTTTTGGCGCGATTTGGGCTTTTCATCAAGTGCCTTTCTTTCCTCCGGGAAGAGCCTGTTCGCCGGTGTACCTTCTTACAATAAGGAGAAGAATTCTTCCTTCGACGTTCTTTTTAGGAGGTACACGTTTGCCGCCTATTACGTTTTCTGACTTTTATTTGCCTCCGATTATAAGGGCTGATTATTCTATTTTTTAGTCGCTATGCTCATCGAAATTGTTATTATTATTGGTGGTTGTTACCGGCGAGCTTTTGCGTTAATTCGCGTTTTTGTCATGGGCACAGTTGCTTGAATTTGATATTTTCGAAATTTCAACGTTGAACACGGCTACCACTCTGATGAGTTTTTTTTTAAGGCTATGAGTAAGATTTCTCAAACTGAATATTTGTCTTGGGCCGATCAGTTTGAAGTTTGCTCTGCTTTAACCGACGTGTGGCTTTATTTTTTTTTGTATTTTTTTGCCGTTTACGCGCCTTATTTTTGTGCAGTTTTAGTCTTATTGGCCCCCCTCGCCGCCGCTCTATTTTTATTCGCTTTTGGTTATCTGATTGGTTACGTTTTTGCGGGGCGGCTCGCGAGCTTTATTGTTTTTTTCGCAGCTTTGTCTTCTTACTACCTGGCTTTTGCGTTTCCTTATTTCCGCGATTGATTTGACGATAAGTTTGGGCGTGGCGGCGGGGAGGTAATATTCCGCCCAGCTCGTGATTTTGACGCGACTCATAGGGTATTTGCATACTACACCACTGACTTAGAAAGGGAGCTAATAAGGCCGCTTGATGACGCCGCGGCCGTGGCGGTTCTTAAGTCTTCGCACCTAAACGTCAATTTAAATCTTGGTAAATTTATCGATACGCCGTTCTTATATACCAATTTTGAATTCGTTATCGACTCTATTTCAATCGTTATGGTCGCAACGATTACAACGATTTCTTTTTTTGTGCATCTTTACGCTACAGTTTATATGAAAAATGATCCCCATCAAGTGAGGTTTTTCGCGCTTTTATCCCTTTTTACTTTTTTTATGCTACTGCTTGTAACGGCCGGCAATTTAGTAATCTTGTATGTCGGCTGGGAGGGTGTTGGGCTGAGCTCTTTTCTGCTCATTGGCTTTTGGTATACGCGCGTGCAGGCACTTAAGGCGGCGCTTAAGGCGATGTTGATAAACAAAATTGGGGACGCTTTTTTAATTTTGGCGATCTCACTCGTTGCCCTTTTTAATAAGGGCTCTACCAATATTGCTTTAATTCCCCTTTTGATTAGTTCGGCGCAAGAGTCGTCGATTTTTTGGGGCCTCACGTCTTTGGATCTATTGGCCATTTCAATTTTGCTGGCGGCATTTGTTAAATCAGCTCAATTGTTTTTTCACACGTGACTAGCTGACGCGATGGAGGGCCCTACCCCAGTTTCTGCGCTCCTTCACGCGGCAACCATGGTTACGGCGGGTGTTTATTTAGTGATTCGGTTTTCGTTTGTTTTTGAGTTAAGCCCCGTAGCTCGAAAAATTATGTTTGTGGGGGGCATAAGCACAGTAATTGTTAGTTCGTTTATTGCTCTCGCCCAGTATGACATTAAAAAAATAATAGCGTACTCTACTTGCAGCCAATTGGGTTTGATGTTTGTGGCCTGCTCCGTTTCTGCTTATGACTTGGCACTTTATCATTTTTTCAATCACGCTTTTTTTAAATGCTTATTATTTCTGTTGGCGGGGGTTATAATCCACGAACTTCGCAACGAGCAAGATATTAGAAAAATGGGTGGACTGGCGGCAAAAATGCCGCTAACTTTTTTTCTTTTTTTAATAGCTAGCATGTCTCTTACGGGCGTGCCGGGGTTCTCCGGCGCTCTGTCGAAGGACGCTATTTTGCATTTGACCAATTTCGCCGCCTTTAACGGCGCGCACTCCTGAATTGATTGCCTCGTTATCCTGACTTTGAACCTTATTATTTACCTTACCATGGCTTACAGCGCTCGCTTAATTTATTACGTTTTTTTGGGGGCGCCTCGTTACAATAAAAGGTATTTTTCTCAAAAATACCGCGATGTTTCCTACCGTGAGTTTTCTTATTTGGTAGCATTTTCGGCCTTGGCTTTGATGAGTGTTTTTGGCGGGCGCGCGTTTAAAGGTGTGTTTACCATTCCTACTGAGCATCTTTCGTACATTAGCACCCATCACGAAATTTTTATTTATAATCCTTTAAGATACGCCGCCCAGCACGACACCTTGTTTCAGTACATAGCTTTCTTTTTAACTCTTCACGCGGTGTTTTTGGTTTTTTACGGCATTCATTTTCTTCAAAGCAATAAGCGCGAGGTCAATACTTTTTTTCAGCGCCCTTTTGCGCACAAATTATTTTGTTTTTTTAATAGAAAGTGCTATTTTGACGACGTTTACAACGTTTTTGTGGTTTGGCCGGTTTTAAAGTTTTCTAATTTTTGCAATATTGCTATTGAGAACGGTTTTTTTAAATATTTCACGACTACTTTTCTGTGGCAAGTTATTATTTTTCCTGTGTACTCGAGGGTAACCCGCGCCAATTTTACCGTTGTTGACCATCTTGCTTACACTTCCGCCGGCCTTTTAAGCGGGCTGATTGTGTCGTATTTGGTTTCTGTTTTATAGTTTCGCGCCAGGTTTAAAAGGGACATTGGTCTGCGACTTGACTTGGGCCAGTTTCTTCCTTTCGCACTGTTTTTTTTGCAATCGCCCTTATAATTTTTATTATTTTGAATTTTTTTCAGCGCCCGCGACTTTCGCGGTCTCGGGGGTCCTTGCCGGTTCGGTGGAAATTTCTCATATTATTTTTATGATCGTGCTTCCTCGCTTTGATTCAGACTATTATCGCCGTCAACCTGACTATTTTGACATTCTGCTGGCTAGAAGGCGCATTTGCCGGAGTTTTGTCCCTTCCGCGGCGCCGTGACCTTTTTTAACTGCGCAAAATACGTTTCTTGTTTTACTGAGTACTGTGATGTATTTTCACTACTTTATTAACGCTTTAGCGCTTCTGCTAATTAGTTTGGCCTCATTGTGCCTTATTATTTCTTTTTGATTTAAAGATATTATTCGGGAGGCGCAGTATATGGGGGTTTACACCCTGCAAAACAATAAAGAGTTGCGGGGCGGCTTTATTGCCTTTTTAATTTCTGAAGTTATGTTTTTTTTTTCCTTTTTTTGGGCTTATTTTCATTTTAGCCTAGTGCCTAGCGTTTGGATCGGGGCCGTTTGGCCGCCGTATGGAATGGAAACTATTCCGGCCTTCGGCCTTCCCCTGCTCAATACTCTTATTCTGCTAACGTCGGGCTTTACTTTAACTTACACCCAGAAAGTTATTATTGATAGGAGGAGCAACGCCAAGGAAATGGCTATTCGGGGGTTTATTGCTACCCTTGCGCTAGCTGTTTTTTTTTTGGCCGTTCAGTTCTATGAGTTTCGCAACGCTCCCTTTTCTATTAATGACTCAGTTTATGGTTCAATTTTTTTTCTTATAACGGGTTTCCATGGCATACACGTTATAGCGGGGTCGGTTTTTATTTTTGTAGTGTTCATGAGGTTTTTAGACAACCATTTTTATGTGAAGAACACTCTTGCGCTTGATTGTGCGGCTTGATACTGGCATTTTGTTGATGTCGTTTGAATTCTTGTGTTTTTTATCGTTTACTGGTGGGGCGGTAAGTAACGCGCCCCGATTTAGGGCTAGTTTACCTAAACAGTATAGCGGCACACATTCACTAATTAATTTTCCATTTTTGATAATGATAAAAAATCTGCTTATTCGCACAATTTCGCGCGTACTTCTAACTTTAAACCGCTGCTACATTTGGTGGGTGGCGGAGAACTACTATCGCCTGCGCGATTTTTCAGCGCGGGAGCACACGCGCTTTATTCGTTTTTTTGCGCGTTTCTGAATTGGAAGGAGAATCATTCAATACGTTAGGAAGGTATATTATTATAACATTTTTGTGGCCGATATCCGTCGCATCTTTGTGTGGACATATCGTGTTTTGTGAACAAGGTACATCAGGAGGGCTTACATAATTATCAGGCATAGATTTTTTGTTATTGAGGCCAATATGCTTGCCGAGGAGCGGAGGAATGCTATGTTAGACAAGAAATACCCACGCAGGCTTGGTTACGATTTTTTTTTCTTTTTACCAAAAGCTCGCCGTTTCTTTTAGATACGTTGAATTCGGGATCGCGTACTTCCTTTTTGTCTATGTATTTTTTTTTTTCGGGTATTCGACCCTGTCTTCAGCCTTTCTTATTAATAAAAACTCTTTTAGCGCGGCCATGATTTTGGAGCTTTTGGTTTTTGTCTACCTACTTTTGTGTTTTTTATACTTTTTTGGGGTCATAAAAAAATTTAAGGGTTCAAATAGCGTTTTTGGTGAGATTAAAGGGATGCTGGTTTGCAATGTTATATCAATTTTTTTTGCATACGGCCTTTTACTTTCTATCAACTATTTTGTCTACTCTTACGGGCACGACTACTTTTTTATTTTCCGTTTGTTTTTTAATCTATCGATTAATTTGGATTCTCAAGAATACGCCTTGCTTCTTATTAAGTGCTTTTACTTATTTATTGGTTGTGTTTCTTTGCACTGCATTGGCAAGTATTTCATAAGGAATCGCATAGCTTTTCAATACTTTACTCTTGCAGCTCTTGGTGTTTGGGCCGGGCTGTTCGTTATGAATTTGGATAATCTTTTTTACGCGCTTTTGCTAATGGACGCCATTAGTTTAGTTACTATTTCGCTAGTTGGCCTCAGCGCCACGCCGGGCTTCATGTCGGCTTTGAGTTTTTCTCTGCACTATTATCTTTTTAGTATATTTTCTTCCTTAGTGGGCTACGCGGGGTGTTTTTTGCTGTACACTAATTTTAAAACCCTTAATGTCAACGCCATTGTTTATATGGGCACGCTCGAAAGCATGTGATTTTTGTTTGAGAACCCCGCCTTTTTTATAGGCGGTGTTATGGTTTTCGTTAAATTTCTATTTCTTTTTGGCGTTTTCCCCTTCCAGCGCGTTGTTACTGAGGTAAGTTTGCGCCTTAATTTTGGTTATTTATTTTTTTTTTTAGTCGTTTCAAAATTTCCTGCTTTAATTATTTTTCTTAAAGTTCTTAAATTGTATTGATTAAATTTTGGTTACTTTAAATCCTTCATTCTTATGTTCGGCGTTTCTTCTTTGCTGTACAGCGTAGCTTTTATTGCCACAACCGCATTCATTAAAGAATTTTTGTTTCTTAGCTCTTTAAACCAAATGGGGTTTATCTTGATTTTATTACACTTTGCCGACTTGACGACTGTCTACGTCGCGGTCCTATTTTTTGTTACTTACGCCCTTGCCAGCGCGGGGTTATATTTGTTTTTTGCCGCTATTCGAAGCACGGTGGCGGGTGAGTTGTCTGACGGCGATCTTGACACCTGGCCCGATTTAGCCCGATTCGTCAGCGATTCATATTTTATTAATGAGCTCAGGTACACTTTAAATGGCCTGGGGTGGCCTAGGAACCCCGCCTACGAAAAGTTGCGGCGCGAGAAGGGTCACTTTGTTAAATATTCGGGCTGGTGGGAAAAAACAAAGTTTTTTTATATTGGCGTTTTTACCTCTTCGCTGGCTGTGGTTATTTTGGGGGGTTTTCCATTCTTGGCTGGGTTTTTTTTAAAACTCGCCTTTATCGAGGCCTTTTTAGCGCACAAGCTGTTTTATCCGCTTTTCGCGGTAATGCTGACAACTCTTGTTACGATGTATGCCTATTTTAACCTTTTGGTTTCTTTTAAGACTAAGCTTGACCACTCTAACAGCAACAATACCACGTACGATTTTAAAATTTCTGAAGCAACCTCCGGCGACGCGGTACTATTTTTAATTTTAAGCGCGCTTTACGGCCTGCTAACTTTGGTTTCCGCGCACACTGATGCGTTTTGGTGGTTTGTTGAGCTAACATTACCTTTTTTTTACCAAAGCTGCTATTACGTTGTTGTTCATAACGCTGACGCCAGTCTGGAGGCTTACTGAATGGTTTTTTTCTTTTTCAAAGTTGATAAGCTCAAGGCGGCCTACGCGCGCTTTGCGGCCTTTTACGAAAGAAATGTGCGCCCCGACTTGTTGGCGGCCCAAAGGTTATTTTTTGAGTTCTATTACGGCGGCAGATTTTTTAAAAATTCTTATATAAATGAGTTTTTGCTTGTTGTTATAATTTGTTCCGCCGTTTACGCGGCGGTTTTGGTTTTCGCTTGTGACGAAAGCTGGTGTGCCACAGCTTTTTGGCTGCGGGCGGTTCATGTTATTTTGGTTAACGCCCTTTCTTACGTTGTTTGCTATAAAATGGGCCGTAGTGTTCGGGCCTACAGATCTCTCTTTATCGCGTACGTTTTTTACGATTTTTGAAACGGTTCTTACGCGACTATTTGTTTGCTCGAATTCTATGTCTCATTGGTGCTGCTCTTTAGTACTCAATTTCATCTTATAACCGGTAGCCGCGTTAGCGAGCTCTCGCTCGTTGTGGCGAAAGCCGCCCCGTATTTTTATAACCTTTTATACGGGCTTCTATTTTGAGGATTTATTTTTGTCCTTGTTCTGGGCGCTTATAATTATTGGAAGGATACTTTCGGAAAGGTTAAACTAAGTTGAGAGGCCGATGCTGCCGCAAATGCCGACCTATTGCGTTTGTGAGTTCGTATGTCTATCGACGGTTTTTTTGCTCACGTTAATAAGTTCGCCAAACACTGAGTGGTCTTTTTAATCATACTTAGCGTTTTTGGCCCGCTTGGCGAATTTGATAAAACCCAACACAATTTTATTTTTTTACTTACCGCGGTTTACGCCGCTTTAAAGGTTTTGACGCTTAACTTTATGATTCTCGGCTTTATTTTTTGAGGCGCGGTGTGACTCGGTTTATACTGTTGGTATTTTAGCATAGACTCGATTCGCGGGCTGGATCTCCACGTTGGCGAATTTTCTAAGCCCGCCGGTTGAATCAAGAGCCCTCTAAAAATGGTTAGATTTTTTATCTTTTTGTATATCGTCATTGTTTTGCCCGTTACGCTTCCCGGATACGCTTCTTTGGGCGGGGTAGTGGCGCATCTTTATATAAAAAATTTGTTTTATGTTCAATCCGCTATATTTCATTGATGAGTTGTTATGCCCGGCTTTTTAATTGCGTTTGGTATGATGCGCAGGGACGCCGCCCTCTCTCACTTCACTAGAACGATTTACTTTACCTCTTTATCATTTGCTATTTTTTTTTTCAATCTTATTTTGGCTTACTGCGTGG
>Ga0170475_116328515_pt1 | contig 15651 bp, 11 predicted proteins | sample Soicark_Litter_5_FD_111474 | JGI IMG/M metagenome (GOLD analysis project Ga0170475, IMG submission 111474) | Avena fatua rhizosphere microbial communities from Hopland, California, USA. Combined Assembly of 48 SPs | reverse complement strand
CCACGCTTCCTCCCCACACTCGGTCGCCCTCATGCAGTTGCGCTTCGCTTCGTTCGCTGTGATCAACTTACGGCGGGACTTGCACCCACAAGAGTGCGCCCGTGCTGGGCACACCAGCCGAGGCACCTTTCTGTCGCGCCAGAAAGGTGCCCCAAAGAGGCGCCCTGAACACCAGTTTCCCCGCTATTTTGCTCAGGCGCTTCGGGTGGCAAATCCCCCGCACGACCACTGTCTCCAGTGCCACCATCACCGTACGCTAATCCGCCGTGCCGATCCGTCTCGGCTCGCTTCGCATCGATAGCTCGGTGCGAGAAGTTGGCCCGGGGCGAGCGAGCGAAGCGAAGCAACGCCCCGCAAGGCAAGCGACGGGCAGGCAAGCCCAGCGAAGCCGCAGGTCAAGCCACCCGCGACGACCGGCTTCGCCGGCCGACCCGGGGTCGCCGCTTGGGGGCAGGAGCGCAGTGACTGGGGGGCCCGCACAGCTAGACCACCACCGGTTCGGGCTCGAGGCGAATGCCGAAGCGGCCGTAGACGCTCTCCTGGATCGCGTTGGCGAGGAGCATCACTTCGGAGCCGATGGCTCCGCCGCGGTTGATGAGGACCAAGGCCTGTTTTTCGTAGACGCCGGCCTTGCCGACGGACTTGCCCTTCCAGCCGCAGGCGTCGATCATCCAGCCGGCTGCGAGTTTCATGCTGCCGTCGGGCATGGGGTAGTGCACGATTTCGGGGTCGCGGCCGATGATGTCGCGGCATTGTTCGGGTGTGACCACCGGGTTCTTGAAGAAGCTGCCAGCATTGCCTAGCACGGACGGATCGGGGAGCTTGGCCCGCCGGATTGCGCAAATCCAGTCGAACACTTGCCTTGCCTCGGGGCGGGCCACGCCGCCCTCGGCCATCTTCCGTTCAATTTCCAGGTAACCGAGCACCGGCCGCCAAGGCTTGGGCAAGCGATAGCGGACGCGCGTGATCACCACGCGGCCCGCCAGCGAATGCTTGAACACGCTGTCGCGGTAGCCGAAGGCACATATCTCGGGGCCCAGGGTCACCGAGCGGCCGGTCACCAAGTCAACTCCGTCAAGTGATTCGAAGCGGTCCTTCACTTCAAGGCCATAGGCGCCGATGTTCTGCACTGGAGACGCACCGACCGTGCCCGGAATGAGCGCCAGGTTCTCGAGACCCGGCAGGCCTTGGTCGAGCGTCCAGGCGACGAATTCGTGCCAGGGCTCCCCTGCGCCGGCCTCGATGATCCAGGCATCGGCCCGCTCCTCGACCACGCGGCGCCCCCGCACCTCGACCTTCAGCACCAACTGAGGCATGTCGCGCGTCAGCACGATGTTGCTGCCGCCGCCCAGGATGAACTTGGGTGAACGTCCCAGGTCCGGATGATCGACCACCTGGCGCACGCTTGCGTCGTTTGTCACAGAACGAGGGTTTGCGCCACGGCCGGCAGGCCGAAGCTGTTATAGGGTTTCAGGCTGACGCCAGACTCAATTTGCATGGCAGAATTTTCGCTGATTCAGCGAACCCGAGAACAAACAAAATGCCCAGCTTCGATGCCGTCCTCGACCCCAACCTCGTGGAAGTTCGCAATGCCGTCGACAACACCGCGAAAGAAATCGGCACGCGGTTCGACTTCAAAGGATCATCCGCCAAGGTCGAGCTCAAGGAGAAAGAACTCACCTTGTTCGCCGACAGCGATTTCCAGATCGGCCAGGTGATGGACATCCTGCTCGCCAAGCTCACCAAACGCAACGTGGACATTCGGTTCATGGATCGCACGGCCAAGATCGAAAAGATCGGCGGCGACAAGGTCAAGCAGGTCATCACCGTCAAGAGCGGCATCGACTCGGACACCGCCAAAAAGATCCAGACCGTCGTCAAAGGCAGCAAGCTCAAGGTCCAGGCCTCGATCCAGGGCGACACCGTGCGTGTCACCGGTGCCAAGAGGGATGACCTTCAGGCCGCCATGGCCCTGATCCGCAGCGGGGTGGCCGACGCCCCCTTGTCTTTCGACAATTTCAGAGACTGACCCGGTGCGCATCCCGGCGGCCGGCCTGGCGGTCCTTCTCTGTGCCGGCAGCGCCGCCGGCCAAACCGTGTCGATGAGCGGCAGCCTTGGTTCCAGCAAGGCGCTCCTGGTCATCGATGGCAAGCCGGCGACCGTGGCAGTGGGCAGCACCGCGCAGGGCGTGCGGCTCATCAGCACCGGCCCGCAGGAATCGGTGGTCGAAGTCGGCGGCAAGCGGGTGACGCTCCAGATCGGCGCGGCCCAGGTGAACCTCGGCGGCGGCGCGATCAGCGGCAATGGGGGCCGCGGCAGCCGCATCGTCCTGTCGGCAGGCCTTGGCGGGCACTTCATGACGCAGGGGACCATCAATGGCGGAGCGGTCCAGTTCATGGTCGATACCGGCGCCACCGTCATCGCAATGGGAGAGGCCGATGCCGCACGCATCGGTCTCAAATACCGTGATGGCCAGCGCTCGATCGTCAGCACGGCCAACGGCAACGTGGCCGTCTATCGCGTGATGCTCAGCTCCGTGCGCATCGGCGACGTCCAGATGGAAAACATCGAAGCGGCCGTCATGCCGGCCAGCATGCCCCATGTGCTGCTCGGCAACAGCTTTCTGTCGCGCTTCGAGATGACCCGCAAGAACGATGTGATGACGCTGGAGCGCCGCTTCTGACCACTGGGGGCGTGCGTGCGGTCGGCAAGCCGTGGGGTCAACGGTGACAAGGCCGCTCCCGGGAGGTGAGCCGACCGGAACAGGGCACTGAGGATGGCGGCCCGCCATCGCCGCGCCGGGTGTGGGGGCGCCGGGCCATCGTGTCGATTGTGCGTCAGGGTGGCTGTGCCCCCCTTCTTTCACCCCTTAGCTATTTCGCCTTGCGTGTAGCTTGTTCTTTAGCGAGGCCGCGCCGGGTCTCGGCCCGGCAGCCGATTGCCCTTTCTTAACGCACCAAGAAAGGGAAGCCAAAGAAGCGCTTGGAGCACCAGCTTCCACGCTATTTTGCCCAGGCGCTTCGGGTGGCAAATCCCCGCTCGACCACTGTCTCCAGCGCCACCGTTTCCTATGCCGCTCGCCCGCCGTGTGTTCAATTCTGCTCGCTTCGCATCGCCGGAAATTGAGTTGGCGAACATGACGCTCATCATCGCGTCGGATGTGCCGAAGTTATCGGGGAGAGCGCCTTGGCGCCAGAACCTTTGCGGGAAAATGTGTCTGTGTTCACCTCCGTTTCATCCCTGTCCGATCGACCGCCCATCGTGTTCGTTCATGGGAACGGCGACAGCGCCAGCCTGTGGATCACGACGGTGTGGCGCTTCGAGTCGAACCACTGGCCACGCGACCGGTTGCATGCCATCGATCTGCCGTACCCGGTGGCGCGCGACGATGACCGCCTTGCGCAACCCGGGCGCAGCTCCAGCGACGATCACGTGGCCTGCCTCGCGGCCGAGGTGGACCGCGTGCTGGCCGCCACCGGCGCCGAACGGGTCGTGTTGATCGCCAATTCGCGTGGCGGCTTCGCGGTGCGCCGCTACTTGGCCAACGGCGGTGCGAGCAAGGTGTCGCATGCCGTGCTCGGTGGTACGCCCAACCATGGCGTCTGGATGTCACCCGTCCACTGGCCCGGCAACGAGTTCAACGGTGCGGGGCCAGTGCTGTCCGCACTGAACGCACCAGGCCCGGATGGGCATGAGGTCACACCGGGCGTGGCCTGGTTGACATTGCGTTCCGATGGCAACGACAAGTACTGCCAACCCTATGGCGGCTGGCTGGGCATGCCCCATGTGCCCACCGGCGTCTGCCACGACAGTCCCGAGCTGCGCGGCGCCGTGAACGTGGTGCTGCCGAGCGCCGACCACAGGGAGACCTCCTTCGGCCCCCTCGCCTTCGAGCACACATGGCAGTTCATCACCGGTGCGGCGCCCACCTCGCTGGAGATCACGCCCGAGCCCCGGTTGCGGCTAGATGGCAAGGTGTCGGGCTACGGTACCGACAACCGCCACGGCATGGACCCTTCTAACCTGCCGCTCGAGGGCGCGTCCGTCGAGGTGTATGCCACGCATGCTTTGACCGGGAAACGGCTGGGTGCAGCGGTGCACCAGCGCACCGTCTGGTCCGACGGCCGCTGGGGTCCCTTTGACGCATGCGCCGGGCAACCCTACGAGTTCGTGCTGACCGCCGACGGCTACGCCACCACCCACCTGTACCGTTCGCCCTTCCTGAGGTCCTCCGAAATGGTTCATCTGCGGGCCGAACGCCTGCCCCCACAGGGCAAGCAGGCCCTGGCGATCGTCACGATGAGCCGCCCGCGAGGCTACTTCGACCGCGCCCGCGACCGCTTCACGCTGGACGGCGCGAGCCCACCGCCCGACATCCCGACCGGCGTGGCCGGGGTCTCGATGGCCGTCGTCGAGGTCACCGACCGCTGTCACCGCACGGTGGCTGGACAATTCAACGGCGAACACATCGCCGGACGCGCATGGCCGCTGGCCGAGGGCCATGTCGTGACGCTCGAACTGCATCATTGAAATGAAACTTTCCCAATTGCTCTTTTCCCAGGGGTTCGGAGCCCGCCGCGAGTGCGAAGGCCTGATCGCCGCCGGTCACGTGACCGTGGCCGGCATGCCTTTGAACGACCCGTTCGCCGACGTCGACCCTTGCGGGCTCGCATTCACCGTTCGCGGAGAACCATGGACTTATCACGAGAAGGCCTTGCTGATGATGAACAAGCCGCAGGGCGTGGAGTGTTCGCAAAAGCCGAAGCACCACCCGAGCATCTACAGCCTGCTGCCCGCCCCGCTGCGCCGCAGGGACGTGCAGAGCATCGGGCGGCTCGACGAGGACACGACCGGCCTCTTGCTGTTCACGGATGATGGGGCCCTGATTCACCGGCTGACTTCGCCGAAGAAACATGTGGCGAAGGTCTACGAGGTGACCTGCAAACACCCCGTGACCGAAGACCAGATCACTCGCCTCCTGGAAGGTGTGAAGCTCGTGGACGACCCCGCCACGGTGCGTGCCGTGGCCTGCGAGCCCACTGGCGAGCTGACGCTGCGCATGACCCTCGTGGACGGCAAGTACCATCAGGTCAAGCGCATGATGGCCGCTGTCAGCAACCGCGTCGAAGGCCTCCACCGCAGCGCGTTCGGTGCGCTGACCTTGCCGGCAGACCTCGCGCCGGGACAGTGGCGATGGCTGGATGGGCCGTCGTCCGTCGTGCAGCAATAGCTTTCACGAACGTGAGGGGGCTTGGACTGCCGAATTGACCAATACCAGGCACGCGGAAGAATTTTCTCAGTGGCTCGATGACTCCGACCAATGATCAATCGGAAATGGCCAGCGCCGTCTCCCTTGCGTGCGAGCTACGATGGAAGCGCCATGTCGCAACAACCGCCCGACCACCATCCCGACGCACGCTGGCAGTTCTGGATCGACCGCGGCGGCACGTTCACCGACCTCGTGGGCCGCGCGCCCGACGGCAGCCTGCACACGCTGAAGATGCTCTCGGAAAATCCGGAGCAGTACAGTGACGCTGCCGTCGAAGGCATCCGCCGGCTGCTCCGCCTCGAGGCCCACGAACTCATCACGCCCGAACGGGTCGAGTGCGTCAAGATGGGCACCACCGTGGCCACCAACGCGTTGCTTGAACGCAAGGGCGACCGCATCGTGCTGGTCACCACTCAGGGCTTCCGCGATGCGCTGCGCATCGCCACACAGGCCCGCCCGAGGCTGTTCGACCGGCACATCATCTTGCCTGAGCTGCTCTACGACCTCGTGATCGAGGCCGATGAACGCATCGGCGCGGACGGCACGGTCGTGCAGACGCTCGACGGTGCCCTGCTGCGCGCGCAACTTCAGCAGGCCTACGACGGCGGCATCCGGGCCTGCGCCATCGTTTTCATGCATGGCTGGCGGCACACCCATCACGAGTTGGCCGCAGAAGCCATCGCACGCGAGATCGGCTTCACCCAGGTCTCCGTGTCGCACAAGGTGAGCCCGCTGATGAAACTCGTGCCTCGGGGCGACACGACCGTGGTCGATGCCTACCTGAGCCCCATCCTGCGCCGCTACGTGGACCAGGTGGCGGCACAGATGCCGGGCGTGCGGCTCTTCTTCATGCAGAGCTCCGGCGGGCTGACGCAGGCCGAGGCGTTCCAGGGCAAGGACGCCATCCTGTCGGGCCCCGCAGGGGGCATCGTGGGGATGGTGCGCACCGCCGTGGAGGCCGGCCACCACAGGGTCATCGGTTTCGACATGGGCGGCACGTCCACGGACGTATCCCACTACGCCGGCGAGTTCGAGCGTGCCTTCGAGACCCAGGTGGCCGGTGTACGGATGCGTGCGCCGATGATGAGCATCCACACGGTGGCCGCGGGCGGCGGGTCCGTGATCCGCTTCGACGGTGCACGCCTGCGGGTAGGTCCCGAATCGGCCGGTGCCAACCCCGGCCCGGCCAGCTACCGGCGGGGCGGCCAACTTGCCACGACGGACGCCAACGTCATGCTCGGCAAGATCCAGCCGGAACATTTCCCGAAGGTCTTCGGCCCGCAGGCCGACCAACCGCTTGACCGCAACGTGGTGGAACAGCGCTTCGCAGCGATGGCGCGCGAGATGAGCGAAGCCACCGGCCGCGTGACCACGCCGGAGGATGTCGCAAGCGGCGCGCTGCAGATCGCGGTGGCCAGCATGGCCAATGCCATCAAGCGCATCTCAGTCGCCCGGGGCTATGACGTGACGCAGTACACGCTGCAGTGTTTCGGCGGCGCAGGTGGCCAGCACGCCTGCCTGGTGGCCGACGCGCTCGGCATGACCACCGTCTACGCCCACCCCTTCGCCGGCGTGCTGTCCGCATTCGGCATGGGCCTGGCCGACCAGACGGCGATGCGCGAGGCCGCCGTGGAGCGACCGCTCGATCCGGACGGCTTCCTCGTGGCCGTTCAAGTTGCCACCCGCTTGCGCGACGAGGCGGAAGCATCGCTGCGCGCGCAGGGGGTCGACGCCGGACTGATCCGCACGCTGTACAAGCTGCAGGTGCGTTACGAGGGCACCGACACGGCGCTGGCTTGTGACCTGCCCATCGCGCAGAAGCCGAGCCAGGCCCTCGCGGCGATCCGCGACCAGTTCGAATCCGGGTATCGCCAGCGCTTTGCGTTCCTGATGCCAGACCGTTCGCTGGTCATCGAAGTGGTGTCGGTGGAGTCGATCGGCGCGGGCGAACGCCCCGGCCGCATCTCGGACGCCGGCGACGGCCAGCGGCACGTGCCGACACCGCTCGACAAAGTCCGCATGTACTGCCAGGCCGACGACCAGCCCGCCGGATGGCGCGACGCGTCGCTGTACGAAGTGGAACAGCTCGCAGCGGGTGCCACCATCGACGGGCCCGCCGTGCTGGCCGAGCGCAACGCCACCACGGTCGTCGAACCGGGCTGGCAGGCCCGCCTGCTGGCCCACGGCGTCGAACTGCGCAGAGTGAAGCCACGCGTCGCCATGCATGCCGTCGGCACCCAGGCCGATCCCGTGATGCTCGAGGTCTTCAACAACCTGTTCATGAACATCGCCGAGCAAATGGGGCTCCGGCTGCAAAACACGGCGTACTCGGTCAACATCAAGGAACGGCTGGACTTCTCGTGCGCGCTGTTCGACGTGGACGGCAATTTGATCGCCAACGCGCCCCACATGCCGGTGCACCTCGGGTCGATGAGCGAGTCCATCAAGACCGTCATCGACGGCAACCCGCAGATGCGACCGGGCGACGTCTTCGTGCTCAACGACCCATACCACGGGGGAACGCACCTGCCGGACATCACGGTCGTCACGCCGGTGTACCTGGACGCCGCAGACGACCGTCCGTCTTTCTATGTGGCCTCGCGCGGCCACCACGCGGACATCGGCGGCATCACGCCCGGCTCGATGCCGCCCTTCTCGACATCCATCGTCGAGGAAGGCGTCCTGATCGACAACTTCAAGCTGGTGGCCGAGGGACACTTGCGCGAGGATGCACTGCGCGAGTTGCTCGCCAGCGGCCCGTACCCATCACGCAATCCGGAGCAGAACCTGGCGGACCTGCGCGCGCAGGTGGCCGCGAACGAGAAAGGCGTGCAGGAACTGAAAGCGATGGTGGCCCAGTTCGGCCGCGCCACCGTGGCCGCCTACATGCGCCACGTCCAGGACAACGCCGAGGAATCGGTGCGCCGCGTCATCACTGCGTTGAGTGATGGCGAATACACGCTGCCGCTGGACAATGGCGCGAAGATCCAGGTGCGGGTGCACGTCGACCAGAAGGCACGCAGCGCGACGGTGGACTTCACCGGCACAAGCAAGCAACTGGACAACAACTTCAATGCGCCGAGAGCCATCACGATGGCCGCGGTCCTGTACGTGTTCCGCACGCTGGTGGACGACGACATCCCGCTCAATGCGGGCTGCCTCAAACCCATTCACGTGGTGGTGCCCGAAGGCTGCATGCTCAACCCCTTGCCGCCCGCTGCCGTGGTCGCCGGCAACGTCGAGACGTCGAGCTGCGTCACGAACGCGCTGTACGGCGCCCTCGGCGTCATGGCCGCCAGCCAGTGCACGATGAACAACTTCACATTCGGCGACAAAGAGTACCAGTACTACGAGACCATCTCGGGCGGCTCCGGCGCCGGGGCGGGCTTTGCCGGCACGAGCCTCGTGCAGACGCACATGACCAACTCCCGATTGACCGATCCGGAGATCCTCGAATTCCGCTACCCGGTCCGGCTCGACAGCTACGAAATCCGCGCCCGGTCGGGCGGCAAAGGGCGATGGAACGGCGGTGACGGTGGCGTGCGGCGGGTGCGTTTCCTTCAGCCGATGACGGCGTCGATCCTCAGCAATGGCCGCATCAACGGCGCCTTCGGCATGGCCGGCGGCCAGCCCGGCGCCGTGGGGGTCAACCGGGTCGAGCGGGCCGACGGACGCCACGAGGTGCTCGGTCACATCGGGCAGGTCGACATGGCCGAGGGAGACGTGTTCGTCATCGAAACCCCAGGGGGCGGAGGGTACGGCCGGGCCAACTGATCGGATCCACCTGACGCTCAGTTCGTGAAGGAGCGCGTCGACGAAAGCCTTGCCACCAGCTTGCTGATGGCCGCGAGTGCGCAGGAGGTCTTCGGCTGTGCGGTGGCGCGGCTGGGCAAAATGGCGGGGAGGCTGGCGTTCCAGCGCCTTTTTTGGGACACCTTCCTGACGCACCAGAAAGGTGTCTGGGCTGCCGGGCCGAGACCCGGCGGGCCTCGCCAGAGAACAAGAGCCGCGATCCGCGGCGGCGAAAAGTCTTGCCACGATGGCGAGGGGCTCAGCGTTCCCAACGCAATAATCCACCCCATGCAAGTTTTCCGCGGCTTCCACCACCCCGGCGTCGCCCCCGCCTGCGCGCTGACCATCGGCAATTTCGATGGAGTTCATCGCGGTCACCAGGCGATGCTGGCGCTGCTGCGGTCCGAAGCCCAGCACCGCGGCCTGCCGTCGTGCGTGCTGACCTTCGAGCCTCACCCGCGCGATTACTTCGCCCGCAAGGCCGGCCGGCCCGAGCTCGCCCCGGCGAGAATCGCCACGCTTCGCGACAAGCTGAGCGAATTGGAACGATGCGGCATCGACCAGGTGGTCGTGCTGCGCTTCGACGAGGCCCTGGCCACCCACACCGCCAGCGCGTTCATCAACGAAACGCTCGTGGCCGGTCTCGGCGCCCGGTACGTGCTGGTCGGCGATGACTTCCGCTTCGGTGCGAAGCGCACCGGAGACTACGCCATGCTGGACGCCGCTGGCGCCGACCTCGGCTTCGACGTGGCCCGGATGAACAGCTACGAGGTGCACGGTCTGCGCGTCTCCAGTTCCGCGGTGCGCGAGGCGCTGGCGGCCGGTCACCTCGAGCAGGCCGCGGCGCTGCTCGGGCGGCCTTACAGCATCAGTGGACACGTGGTGCACGGCCGCAAGCTCGGCCGAGATTTGGGCTTCCGCACGCTGAACCTGCGGTTCCACCATGCCAAGGCGGCCTCGATGGGCATCTTCGCAGTGCGCATCCACGGGCTCGCGCCCGAACCGCTGGATGGCGTGGCCAGCCTGGGCATACGCCCCACCGTCGAGGACGGCGGCCGCATCCTGCTGGAAGTGCATTGCCTCGACTGGCCCGCCAGCTTGGGCGACGAGGGGGGGTACGGTAAACTTGTGCGGGTGGAACTGCTGCACAAACTCCGCGACGAGGCCCGTTTCGACGGTCTGGACGCCCTGAAAGCCGCCATCCTGAAGGATGCGGCCGATGCGCGCGCGTACCTCGCGTCCGCAGCCCCTCACGCCGCCACGGGCCGCCAGACCACGCGCGACCGAATTTAGCGCTCGCCATCGACGCGAGCCCCGGCGCCTCTGGCCGGCCCTCCCCCTTTAAGCGCGCCCTGCCGCGCGCACTGCGCCATGACCGACAAGATCACCGACTACCGCGCCACGCTCAACCTGCCCGACACACCCTTCCCGATGCGCGGCGACCTGCCCAAGCGCGAACCCGGCTGGGTGCAGCAGTGGAACGAGGAAGGCCGGTACAAGCGATTGCGAGAAGCCCGCTGCGGCGCGCCGAAGTTCATCCTGCATGACGGCCCGCCGTACGCCAACGGCCAGATTCACATGGGCCATGCGGTGAACAAGATCCTGAAGGACATGATCTCGAAGGCACGGCAGCTCGACGGCTTCGATGCGCTGTACGTGCCGGGTTGGGATTGCCACGGCCTGCCCATCGAGAACGCCATCGAGAAAAAGCACGGCCGCCAACTGAGCCGCGACGAGATGCAGGCCAAGAGCCGGGCGTACGCCTCCGAGCAGATCGGCCAGCAGATGGTTGACTTCCAGCGCCTGGGGGTGCTGGCCGACTGGGAGCACCCGTACAGGACGATGGACTTCGCCAACGAGGCGGGCGAACTGCGCGCATTCAAGCGCGTGATCGAACGCGGCTTCGTGTACCGCGGCTTGAAGCCTGTCCACTGGTGTTTCGACTGCGGTTCGTCGCTCGCCGAGTTCGAGATCGAATACGCCGACAAGAAGAGCCAGACGCTCGACGTGGCGTTCAAGGCCCACGACCCCGCGAAGCTGGCCGCCGCGTTCGGCTTGCCCTCGCTCTCCAAGGAGGCCTTTGCGGTGATCTGGACCACCACCGCGTGGACCATCCCGGCAAACCAGGCCATCAACCTGAACCCCGAACTCGACTACGCGCTGGTCGACACCCCGCGCGGCCTGCTGGTTCTGGCCGCTTCGCTGGTGGAGGCCTGCATGACCCGCTACGGCATCGAGGGCACCGTGGTCGCCACCACGAAGGGCGAACGGCTCGGCGGGCTGGCGTTCGAGCATCCGCTGTACGAGGTGGACGCCGGCTATCGGCGCCTGTCCCCCGTGTACCTGGCCGACTACGCCACCGCAGAGGATGGCACTGGCCTCGTGCATTCATCGCCGGCGTACGGCGTGGACGACTTCAATTCCTGCATCGCGCACGGCGTCACGTACGACGACATCCTGAACCCGGTGCAAGGCAACGGCACCTACGCCGCCGACTTCCCGCTCTTCGGCGGCCAGCACATCTGGAAGGCCGTGCCGGTCATCCTGCAGGCACTGTCCGACGCCGGCCGCCTGCTGCACTCCACGACGATCAGCCACAGCTATCCGCACTGCTGGCGCCACAAGACGCCAGTCATCTACCGCGCGGCCGCCCAGTGGTTCATCCGCATGGATGAAGGCGAAGGTGTCTTCACGAAGGACAAGGCTCCGAAGACGCTGCGCCAGACCGCGCTTGAGGCCATCGAACAGACCAGCTTCTACCCGGAAAACGGCCGCGCCCGCCTGTACGACATGATCGCCAACCGGCCTGACTGGTGCATCAGCCGCCAGCGCAGCTGGGGCGTGCCCATCCCGTTTTTCCTGCACAAGGACTCGGGCGAGCTTCATCCACGCACCATGGAGATCCTCGACCAGGCCGCCGACATCGTCGAGCACGGCGGCATCGAGGCCTGGAGCCGCGTGACGGCCGAGGAAATCCTCGGCGCCGCAGACGCCCCGCACTACACGAAAAGCACGGACATCCTCGAAGTGTGGTTCGACTCCGGCAGCACGTTCTTCCACGTGCTGCGCGGCACCCACCCGGACGTCCACCATGAAAAAGGCCCCGAGGCCGACCTGTACCTCGAAGGCCACGACCAGCACCGCGGCTGGTTCCATTCTTCGCTGCTGCTGGCGTGCGCACTCTATGACCGGGCCCCCTACAAGGGCCTGCTGACGCACGGCTTCACCGTTGACAGCCAGGGTCGCAAGATGAGCAAGTCGCTCAACAACGGCATCGATCCTCAGGAGGTGAACAAGAAGCTCGGCGCCGAGATTGTCCGCCTGTGGGTGGCCGCAAGCGATTACTCGGGCGACATCGCCGGGGACGACAAAATCCTCGCCCGCGTGGTCGACGCCTACCGCCGCATCCGCAACACGCTGCGCTTCCTGCTCGCCAACACCAGCGATTTCGACATCGCCAAGGACGCGGTGCCGCTGGCCGAGCTGCTCGAGATCGACCGCCACGCGCTCAGCCGCGCGGCGCAGTTCCAGGCAGAGGTGCTCGCGCACTACAAGGCGTACGAATTCCATCCGGTGGTGGCCAAGCTGCAGGTGTACTGCTCGGAAGACCTGGGCGCGTTCTACCTCGACATCCTGAAGGACCGCCTGTACACGAGCGCGGCCGGCTCCCATGCACGCCGCAGTGCGCAGACGGCGCTCTGGCACCTGACCCAGGCAATGCTGCGCTGGATGGCGCCGTTCCTGAGTTTCACGGCCGAGGAGGCATGGCAGTTCGTCGGCAATGGCGAATCCATCTTCACGCAACGCTACAGCGAGCTGGGCACGCCCGACGACGCACTGCTCGCCAAATGGACCCGCCTCCGCGAGATCCGCGACACCGTGAACAAGGAAATCGAGGTCGTTCGTGCCGCGGGCCAGGTCGGTTCATCGTTGCAGGCCAACGTCACCATCGCCGCCACGCCGGGCGACTTGGCGCTGCTCGCATCGCTGGGCGATGACCTGAAGTTCGTGACCATCACGTCGGCTGCCCAAGCCGTGGCAGGTGAAACGCTCGCCGTCACCGTGACGCCGTCTACCGCCTCGAAATGCGAACGGTGCTGGCACTACCGGGACGACGTGGGCCAGGACCAGCTGCACCCTGCCCTGTGCGGCCGCTGCCGGTCCAATTTGTTCGGCGCCGGGGAAACCCGCACAGCCGCCTGACGCACTGTCTGCTCCATCTTTCCGAATCGATTCCATGGCCACCCGCCCCGCCTCGTCCCCGTCGTCCCGCTTGTTGCCGTGGCTGGGCATCGCGCTCATCGTGATCGTGCTCGACCAGTTCACGAAGACCCTGATCGTCCACTACTTCCAGTACGGCAACAGCCGCACGATCACATCGTTCTTCAACCTCGTGCGCGTGCACAACACTGGCGCAGCGTTCTCTTTCCTCGCCGGTGCCTCGGGCTGGCAGCGCTGGTTCTTCGTCGGGCTCGGCGGCGCGGCGGCGGTCTTCATCGTCTGGATGCTGAGCCGCCACGGCGCGCAAAAGGTGTTTGCCTGGGCTTTGGCCCTGATCCTCGCGGGTGCGGTCGGCAACGTCATCGACCGCCTGCTGCACGGTTATGTGGTCGATTTCATCCAGGTGCACTACGCCGGCCGTGCCTTCCCGTCGTTCAACATCGCGGACAGCGCCATCACGGTGGGCACCATCTTGCTGATCCTCGATGAGCTGATGCGCGTACGCCGCGCAAAATGACTTACCCGGAGGCGGTCACAAGGCGCACAAACGCCGTGAACGCGCATGGCAGTCAACCCGATGGAGCGCACGTTGGGGCATGATGGGAGCAGCACCGCTATCCCTGCTCCACGATGGTCGATTTCAGTTGCTTGCCGTTCTACGAGTGGCTCGACGTACCCATCTGGGTGTTCGATGCCGAACGCCTGCAAGCAGTCTGGGCGAACCGGGCGGCGCTAACATTCTGGCAAGCCGATTCGGTCGGTGAGCTGCAGGCCCGCGATTTCTCCGACGTCAGTGAGGGCGCGCGCACCCGGCTTGCACTGACCCTCCAGGCCCACGCGCGCGGCGAGGTCACCCGCGATTCATGGACGCTGTACCCGAAGGGCACGCCGTTCACGTCGGTGCTGCTATCACGCGGCATTCTGATGCCCGATGGCCGGCAAGCCATCCTCTTCACGTCCGAACCGCTGACCACCTCGCTTGATGCCGATGCCCTGCGCGGTGTCGAGGCCATCACCCACACCACGGTGCGGGTGGCGCTGCATGCGCTGCCCGATGGCATGGCGCTGATGCGCAACCCGGCCGCCGTCAGGCCTTCGGCCCCATCCCTACCGGCGAGTCTCCCCGGCCATCCGACTTCGACGTCATGTTCCCCGACCCGGCCGTGGCCGCTCGCATCATGGCCCAGGTGCGCAAGGGTCAGACCTTCAGCGCGGAGCTGGAACTCCTGACCCTGGCTGGCCAGCGCTGGCACGGCGTGGACGTGCGCCCGGTGATCGATCCGGTGTCCGGGCGCCGGGCGATGCAGGTCAATGCCCGCGACATCGCGGACCTCAAGGCCACGCAAAAGGCCTTGGAGAGCGCACGGGTCGCTGCGGACAACGCGAACATGGCCAAGAGCGCGTTCCTGGCCAACATGAGCCACGAAATCCGCACACCGATGAACGGCGTGCTGGGGCTCACGGAACTGGTGCTGCACACCGAGCTGAACGACAAACAACGCCAGTACATCGGCCTCGCGAATCAGTCTGCGAAGGGACTGATGGTCATCATCGACGACCTGCTCGACGTCGCGAAGATCGAGGCCGGCCAGATGATCATCGAACGCCGCCCCTTCTCGTTGCGCAAGTGCCTCGAAGACGCCTTGTCGCCGCTGCTGCTGACCAGCCAGCAAAAGGGCTTGCGGCTGGCATGGCAGGTGGCCGACAGCATCCCCGCCACGCTCGTCGGTGACGCCGTCCGGTTGCGCCAGGTGCTCATCAACCTCGTCGGCAATGCCGTCAAGTTCACGCACCAGGGCTCGGTGCAAGTGCTCGTCGAACCCACGCTCGATGGCGCACCTGCCAACAGCGCGCCGTTGCGCTTCACCGTGCGCGACACGGGCATCGGCATGTCGCCCGAACAACTCGCGCGCGTGTTCGAACCCTTCGTTCAGGCAGACAGCAGCATCACCCGGCGTTACGGCGGTACGGGTCTGGGCCTGGCCATCGTCGCCCGCCTGGTCAAGCTGATGGGCGGCGAAATCACCGTCGAGAGCACCGAGGGTGTCGGCAGTCGTTTGAGTTTCACCGCCCTCCTCGCCCTGCCAAGCGGCGGTGGGACCGACCCTCAGCCCCACGCGACCACGTCCCAAGGCGCCCTCCTGCCATTGCGCAGCCAGACCTCCTTTCAATGACACGGCGCCCGACCGCCCGCGTCGCGCTCATGCTCTCGACACCGCCCCTGCTCTGGGCAGGCAACGCCGTCCTTGGGCGAGCGCTGGTGGGCAGCGTGCCGCCCGTCACCCTTAATGCAATGCGTTGGGCACTTGCCTTCGTGCTGCTGCTGCCGCTCGGGTGGCGTGCGCTCGCACGACCCACCGAAATCCTG
>Ga0170475_103356814_pt1 | contig 15671 bp, 7 predicted proteins | sample Soicark_Litter_5_FD_111474 | JGI IMG/M metagenome (GOLD analysis project Ga0170475, IMG submission 111474) | Avena fatua rhizosphere microbial communities from Hopland, California, USA. Combined Assembly of 48 SPs | reverse complement strand
GGCCCGTTTTCTGCCGCTCCTCCTTGGCGCGGCCTTCCTCTTTTGCTCCTGGGTCGCCCCGGCTGCCGTTCGGCTGCCGCGCGTCTTCTCCAGTCACATGGTGTTGCAACAGGAGAAACCCATCGCGGTGTGGGGTTGGGCCGAGCCGAACGAGAAAATCACAGTCCGCCTCTCCACATCCACGGAAGAGACAACCGCGAACGCGCAAGGCGAATGGAAAGTGACCCTCCCGGCAATGAAAGCCGGCGGTCCCTTTGTGATGACCATCAGCGGCAAGGACGAAGTGAAGTTCAATGACGTAATGCTCGGCGAGGTGTGGTTGTGCTCCGGCCAATCAAACATGGAAATGGGAATCGCCAGCGTCAAAGATGCGAAAGAAGAAATCGCCGCCGCGAAGTATTCGCGCATCCGGCTTCTAATGGTTCCCAACAACTGGACCCCCGAACCGCAGCAGGACATCAAAGAAACAGAATGGCAGGTATGCACGCCTGAAAACATTGCCAAAGGCGGCTGGGGCGGCTTTTCTGCGACTGCCTATTTCTTTGGTCGCGAATTGCACAAAACTCTCGGGGTCGCCGTTGGATTGATCGACGCGGATTGGGGTGGGACAAAAATTGAATCATGGACGCCACCCGAAGGTTTCGCCCGGGTCCCCGAATTGAAACAGCAATCCGAAACCGTGCAACTTGGATTGCCGACCTCAACCGTACATCGCGAAAAACTCGAATCGGTGATCAATTCAACTGACGCCTGGCTCAAAGAGGCGCGCTCAGCGTTGCAGACAAACGGACAGCCACCTGCCATGCCACAGTACCCGACGGAACTTGGTGGCCCGCGTGACGTGCAAGCGCCGACCGCGCTCTTCAACGGCATGATCTATCCGCTCCATCCGTTCACGATGCGCGGCGCGATTTGGTATCAGGGCGAATCCAACCTCGGGGAAGGAAGCTTTTACGCGGAACGCATGAAAGCTTTGATCGGTGGCTGGCGGCAAATTTGGAAGGAAGGCGAGTTCCCGTTTTACTTCGTCCAGATCGCGCCATTCAACTACGGCGGGCGTGCCGAGCGAATGGGGGAGTTCTGGGAAGCGCAAAATTCCATCCAAGACACCGTGCCGAACACCGGCATGGCGGTCATTAACGACATTGGAGATCTCAAAGATATCCATCCGAAGGACAAGCAGAACGTGGGTCGTCGACTTGCCCTGCTCGCGCTCGCCAAGACCTATGGCAAAAGCGACGTTGTTTACTCAGGCCCACGCTTTAAGAAACTCCTGGTCGAAGGGGACAAGTTACGCATCAGTTTCGAGCATGCCGACGGCCTTGCCACCCGCGACGGCAAGGAACCTACCTGGTTCGACATTATCGACGCCAACGAAGGTGGTTGGGTGAAAGCGACCGCGCGCATCGAAGGGGAAACCGTTGTGCTCAGTTCAAGCGCTGCGCCCCATCCGGTTGCCGTCCGTTTTGCGTGGAGCATGCTCGCCGAACCCAATCTCGTGAATGCCGCCGGCTTACCCTGCGGCGCGTTCCGCGCGGGCGATGTTCCGAAACGTGACCCGCTTTCCATGTATGTGCCTGAAGCGAAGGAATACCAGGTCATTTACGATCTCGATCTCAACACCCTGACTTCGCCCCTTAAATATCAGGCCGACAAGTCCAGCAGCTTCAAAGGTAAGTTCGACCGGATCGCCTACTACATGGAATTGGCCAAGGGGAACGAAGAACCACAATTCGCTTTTGTCTCGATGGACGCCTTCACGAGTGAGCTGGGCAAAATCGGCGTCCCGACCGCGGAATCCGGAGCTTCCTTTCAGCGGAATGTTGCTCACATGAACGTTTACTCAAACGCCAAAGACGTCGTGAACGGCACGAACCTCGCCGGCGGCAATATCGAGTTCTGGCCCAACAACTACGGCCCGGCAAACTCATTCCGGGTGCCCAATGCCTCCAATGAAATCTACGATTTTGGCGATGAACCCAGTGATCCGAAGGATGGCTACGGCTCGATGCAGATCCATAACCATGACGCAAAGCAAACGATCTTTGCCCTGAACCATTGGCGCGAAGCAAAGAAAGCTGACGTGGGTCTCGGCAACCAACCTCAAGGACAGCAGGACTGGACCTTCGCGGCTAATGGCGAATCGTACGCGGTCAAGCGGTTGCGAGTGTTCGTTCGGCCAAGATAGTCACTGCAAATCTCTGTCGCAACGGAGCTAAGCTCTGCCTCCTTGCCAGTCATCTCGGAAAGTTTGTCGTAAATGCCATCACCGGTGATGACCGCCGGGCGGATGGCGTAATGATTGTGAATCGGTCGAAGTGGGGGCCTGGTTCAGCTTCTGCTTTTACTTTTGTTATCATAAATCCGCGAGTTAAGATTTTTAAAAAAACTTTGAAGAATCTGTTGACAGATTTCATGTTTTTGTTTTACAAAAGGCGCGTTCCAAAAATTTGAGCCGGTGGAGGTGGCAAAAACAGCACCGTGCCCATTTCAAGGAGCAAGAAAACAATCGGTTTAAACAAACAACGTCGGGGTCGCGTTGGAAATAAAAAGAGTATTTGCAGGGAATTTGGGGAAGCTTGGCACGCTCGTGTTGTGGCTGGCGCTCGCCGGAATTTCATCCGCACCGGCACCTGCCGATGAGTTCCGCGGACTTTGGGTCGATGCTTTCGGTCGCGGATTCTGGAATCCGGATGAGGTAACAAAGCTCGTCTCCGATTGCCGCAATTACAACTTCAATGCGGTGCTCGTGCAGATGCGCCGCCGTGGCGACGCCTTTTATCAACCCCACTCACCTAATCTTGAACCTCGCACAGTTTCGATAACTAATGAGTTTGATGCGCTAGCCGAATTAATTCGCCAATGCCACAGCGGCAGTCCGCGAATCGAAGTGCATGCCTGGCTGGTGAGCCACTTCGTCTGGTCCTCTAATGGACCTCCGCCGCAAGCGAGCCACGTCTTCAATCTCCATCCCGAATACCTGACCTGCGACTCCATCGGCCAGAAATGGATTGGCAACGGTTACTATCTCGATCCGGGCAATCCCGATGCGAACCGTTGGATAACAACCGTGGCTCTTGATGTTGCCTCTCAGTACGACATTGATGGCCTGCATTGGGACTACTGCCGATATCCGCAGCTCGATTCCGGGTACAACCCAACCGCTCTTGCACGGTTCAAGAAAGAAACGGCGAGCGAAAAGACCCCGGCTCCCGATGACTCGCAATTCTCCGAATGGAGGCGTAACCAGGTGACAACCTTCTTAAGAGAAGCCAACGCAGAACTCCGGCAGATCAAACCTTCGCTTATCATCTCGGCGGCTGTCTTTGCAAACGCTGACGACTCCTTCGGATTTCGCTTGGCCGACTGGCATTCATGGCTCGCGCATGACGTTATCGACGTTGCCATCCCGATGAACTTCACCGAGAAAAACGAGCTGTTCGAATCCCGAACCAAAGCTGCGCTATCTTCGCAAACGCGCGGTCGGGTTTACATAGGGCAGGGCGGATACAAGACCTCGGCACTGAACACGGTTAGGCAACTCTCGTTCGCTCGAGAACAAGGCGCCACCGGAACCGTCTTTTACGACTACCGCCATGCGAGCGTGGAGAGAGCCGAACCAGTGAAGACACTGGCTTACATCCATGACCATTTTCAGCCTACTTGGGCTAAGCCCCCAGCGCACACGTGGAAGGCGCGCCGCGCGGGAGCCGCCGTGAACAATTCAGGAACCCAGTAACAAGCAGCCTGCTCCCATTATGAACCCTAAATTAATCTTGCTCGGCTTCTCGCTGACGGAATGCATGGTCCTCGGCCAGGTTCAACCCGCCGCTTTCACTGACGGCCAACCCCTTCCCGAAGCAGGAGGAGGAGTGCAGCCTGTTGGCGGGGATATCTCTGCTGCTGCCGCAAAGCCCATTTTGATCGAGCGCGATGCGAACCATGAGGTTTTGTTGTCCGTCGAGGTGAAGACGAACGAAGCTGGCGCACTCATGAAAACGACGAATACTACGACCGTCCTCGGGAGCGGGCTTTTTTACAAGGATGCCAGTAACCAATGGGTGCGCTCGGCCCTTCGATTGCGATCACTGGGGAGGGCACCGCCGAATCCCGGGGAACCCACCATAAGGTCACCTTTTTGCCAGATGTCGCCGACTCCCCGACCGGCGCCGTGCACCTGGTTTTCGAGAATAAACATATCTCCACGCGATTGCTTGGAATTGCTTACTATGATTACCACTCCGAAAAGTCAGTTCTGGTAGCGGAACTCACGAACGCCCCGGGATTCCTCGTATCCAGCAACGAGATTCTTTATCGCTCAGCCCTCACCGATTTTAAGTGCGATCTCCGGTATCGACTCACCGCAGAAGGCGTCGAGCAGGATTGCCTGTTACGAGAGGTGCCTACCCTCCCAGAAAAAATTCCCGGCGGCGATTTCTCGCCAGCAACGACGAGAGTTCAAATCTGGAGCGAAATCTTCACCGATGAGAAGCCGCAAATCACTAAGGCCATTCGGCGCGGATGGAAATATGCGACGTTAGATCGCGGAATTTCATTTGGTGAAATGGCGTTGGCGCAAGGGGTGGCGTTCAATATTGAGGATGCTGACGGCAAGCGCCACGGAGTCCCCACTGACCGGCAGTACGTGGAGATGGATGGCCGAAAGTTTATCGTTGAGGAAATCGGCTGGCGTTGGTTGATTCCGCTCCTTCGCCGCTTGCCGCAGCATCAGCAGGCATCGCTTCGTCCAGTGCCTGGCTCAGCTCGCCATCTGGTATGGGACGGGACGTTGAAGCTGCCGAAACAAAAGTTTGCTTCCACACCATCAAAATCGACACCGATCCTAGCCATGTCCATGCCGCGGGAGCCAGGCTGCGTGCTCGACTGGAACATCGTTCATATCACGAGTGGAATGACTTTTCGCGCGGGCCAAACGTATTTATTCGACAGCAATGCGATTACATACCTTAGCGGCACGACCGTTTTCGAAGGCAATACGTGCCTGAAATACCGTTACGGAGCCACGCTCGAAATAGATGGGCCCGTGACCTGCCTTTCCGGGCCCTACCGCCCGATCATCATGACTAGCTCGTTTGACCGGTCAGTGGGCAATCAAACTGATACCGGAACTCTCTCCGGTCCTCAGGATTGCACCGCGCTGTTTCTGACATCCGAAGCCGACTTGAAGTACCTGGATATTCGCTACGTGAATTGGGGCATTTACAGCGTTGTGAATTACCGGGTCACCCATAGCCGGTTCGGGCATGTCACGAGAGCGTTGCACAGCGAGTTTTCCAGCTTTAACGCGCGCAACTGCTTGTTTTATGACACCGGGACCAATTTCGTCGGCAGCTACTATCATGGTATTGGGCAGAACATTACTTGTGACCAATATGCACAACTCGATGATAGCCCATCACTCGACTACGAGGTTGACCTCGGTTGTGAGGGGATAATGACCGGGTCAACCAACACCAGCAGCCTTGAGTTCGTAAACTCCCTCTTCAGTGGCGGCGGAGATCTGGGCCCAGTGCCGATCACAAGCTCCTACAGCCCCGGCCAGCTTCCTGGCGAAATCCTCTATCAGCCTATGGGCGGAGGTTATCACTATCTGACAAATGGCAGCCCACATCGCGATGCGGGCACTACTGCCATTGACGCCGATCTCCTCGCGGACCTGCGCCAGATGACCACTTATCCGCCCGCTCTGCTCGAATCCATAACTATCACTTCAAACTGCCTCTTCAACCCTAGCATTCCCCGTGACACCAACACGGTGGATATTGGATATCACTACAGCCCGATCGACATTCTCATGCATAACGTCGCGGTGACCAACACCGTTACTACCACGATCGCTCCGGGAACAGTTGTGGCGGGGTTCAGCACAAACATCATGGACCGAATGTTGAGTGTCTCTTCCGGCGCTCATCTGGCTGCGACGGGGACTCCTACATCACCCGTGTGGATTGTCGACCACAACACCGTACAGTCCGAAAATCCGACCGGCTGGACCTCAGATGTTTATAGCGTTCTGACTGACGATCGCTTGAGCGACAGTGCGCCACCGCCAGGAGCGTTCGATTTTCGCTTCACAAGATTTTCGGCCATTTCCACCAACGTGCCTATCCTGGGGATTTTTGCCTCGCCCCTCACGTTGCGCGATTGCCAGTTTCACGGAGCCTCCGCATACGGCCTGGCACAAGTGGCGGTAACTAACTGCCTATTCGATGGATCCCTCCTTGGTTTCGACCAACTTTCAAACGCTCCGGCTATTGTACAGAACGCCACGTTCCATTTCGGTGAACTCCTGGCCAGAATGATGGGTGCGAGCAATCTCACGGTTTCAGACACCGTCTTTGAACAAACCCTTATCGATTGCTCGACGAACATACAGGCCGGAAACCACAACGCTTATCTCACCAACTGTCCGATGCTTCAAACCAACGCAACTGATGTCATGCTTACCAATGCAGCTTTTGTGATCGGACCGCTGGGCAACTTTTATTACCCCACGAGCGGCGGAGGGCTTGCACGCCTGATCAACGCCGGGAGCACCAATGCCAACCTCCTTGGCCTTTATCACTTCACGACCACAACAAACTTCGTTGGTGCCGTCGAACAAAAGGAAACAAATTCCATCGTGGACATTGGCTTTCACTTTGTAGCCGCCAACAGCGCTGGTTCGCCCATAGATTCTGACGGTAACGGTTTGCCGGACTACCTTCAGGACATCTCGGGGCTTGGCTCTCGGTATGTTTTGATCACCTCGCCCTCTGATAACACTTCCCTTTCGCAGCCTGCAAACGTAGCACTCCAGGCCGCCGTGTGTGACTGGACAGGTACAGTCACCAATCTTGTTTTTTTCAGAAGCGATACGCCTGTCGGCTCTACCGTTGCTCCCTACCGATACACTTGGCCGGTTGTTCCGAGCGGCAATTACTCTTTAACCGCGGTCAGCTTCAACGACAACGGGCTACTACTAACTAGTCCGCCGGTCAGCCTCATAATCACGAATCTGTGTGGCTCTTATTGATCAGTATCAAGGATATCTTATGACATTCATAAAAAAACTGCCCGGTCAGTTTCTAATCGCAACGCTCGCGATACTCGTCCCGCACTTTTCTTCCCGATCCCAATCGGTCGATAACTCAGCGGATACTGGAAACGCAAGTGCCGGGGCTGGCTCCCAGGGCGGGTTCAATTATCAGCCCGATCTTTTCACAGGCCGATTCGCCTACTCGGTGCCAATTCGCGTCGCCCCTGGACGCAACGGAGCTAATCCTAAGCTTTCACTTTCCTACAACTCTGCGGCCGGTAATACCTTCTGTGGGGTGGGGTGGTCGGTTGGAATGAGCTACATAGAGAGGGACACCCGAAAAGGAGTGCCTCTTAAGTGGACCAGTACGTCTGCCCCGGCTCAGTACGACGATTCAAAAGGGTTCCTCGTAAACGTCGGAGGTGTATTGACTCCTTTGGTTCTCACCGGTCCCACGAACCAAAACCCCAAGGTCTATCATCAAATGGTCGACAGCTCTTTCCAGACCTACAATCTGTATTCGGACGATCATTGGGAAATAACAGACAAGGGAGGCAACGTCTTTATCCTCGGCCAGGGTTCGACAAATCGCATGGATCACCCCGGGTGGACGGCCAACTCTCCCAACAGCACTTTTCGATGGGCTCTTGGCAAGGTGATCGACGTCGACGGCAACACGACCGTGTTCAAGTATATGCTCGATGCGGGGCAACTCTACCTAACCAACATCGTTTACGATGCGAATACCAATCTACCCGCGCTTACCGCTACCCATGCAGTTGATTTCATCTTCACAAACCGTTCGGACAGCTCTATTAGCTTCGTTGCAGGTTACCGAATCACAACTGCCAAACTGTTGTCGCAGATTGTCTCAAAGGTAGGGAGTTCAAACGTGTGCCGCTACGTGCTTGGATATCAGACCTCAGCTTCTACCACGCGTTCGCTCCTGTCCTATATCGATGAATACGGTAGCGATAATACAACAACCTGGCCCAGGCTAAAGTTCACCTACCAATCAAAGCCATTCTCATTCGATTCCCCTCAGGATTGGTTGGGGCAGGACAGTGAAGGCGAGGTGAATTCAGCTTGGAATAGTATAAGAGGAGTGGACGGCAACAATTCTACACAAGTCTACCTGGGCGACATAGATGCCGATGGGCTTCCCGACAGAGTTCTCCGGTACACAGGGGGTCCACCATACAACAAGTTTGCCGTCGAACGTAATACCGGCACCGGGTTTTTGGCGACCAGTCCGATTAGTGGCCACCCCTCCTATTTCTGGGCACCCGTCCAGAGCCAGGACGGCAATAGCAGTGATTGGAACAGCACAACCGCTGTAGACAGCAGCGGCCGCACGTACGTCGACATCCTCGACATCAATGGTGATGGATACCCGGACCGCGTCATGCGGGCTTTGTCTCCGTTTAATAATTTTAGCGTTCAGCTCAATACAGGAATCGCTTCGGTCTATGGTGCTACCTCGAGCTTCGGCTCTCGCTTCAATTGGCTGGGGGTTACCAACGTCGATTCAACAAACGTGACTTGGCTTTCGGTCAGATCCCGTGAAAACCTGACGCTCATCGACATGAATGGCGACGGGTTGCCAGACCGCGTATCGCGGGAAGTGAACACCCCCTACGACGACTTCAAGGTACAGCTCAACACAGGCAGCGCGTTCCTGCCACCGGTTGATTGGAGCAACGTTGCGCATCCTGCGGGAGCGCCTTCAGACTGGAATGTGCCTAACTCGATTGGGAGCTCTGGAAACATCGTGGCGATGCTGGCGGACATCAACGGGGACGGATTACCGGATCGAGTGATGCGGCAGGGCAATACTCCTTACACCTCATTTGCTGTTCAGTTCAACAACGGCTCCGGGTTCGAGAACGTTGAAACTTGGGGTTCAGTCGACACACAGGGCAATAACAACAATTCAGATTGGGGGTCACCAATCGGCAGCAATGGCCAAGGAGTCTGGGCCGCCCTCGCCGATATAAATGGCGACGGTTTGTTGGATCGCGTGATGCGTCCGCAAAATTCGCCGTATAACAACTGGTTGGTTCAGTTGAACACGGGTTCCGGGTTTGCATCTACCACTACCTGGTCCGGTTTGAATAGTCAGGGTCAGACGACCGATTCTGCCTGGAACGCAGTTTCTTATCACAACAACGTCGGCGATACGACAGTCGATTTCTTGGACGTTAATGGGGATGGTCTCCCCGATAGGGTGATGCGGCGCCTGAACACACCATATGATCGCTTGGTCGTTCAGCTTAACAGCGGCCCCTTCCCCGACCTGCTGATTGCCGTGAGTAACTCGGTGGGAGGTAGCTTGCAAGTCTCCTATACAAAATCCACCGCGCTCGATAACCGCGACAAGGACTGGAGCACCGATCCTTGGGCCGAAGGTGCGCGTAGCTTATTGCCTTTTAATGTTTGGGTGCTAGCGCAGGCTCGCACTTACGACGGTTTGGGAACCTCGACTACGAATGCTTATGCGTTCAAAGGCGGATTCTATAACTCGACGAATCGTGAGTTTTGTGGTTTCAGCCAAGCCACAGTGACGGATCCCTTTGGAATCAAGACCACCACCTATTTTCACCAGGGAGGGGGAAGAGATAATTCAGCTATCGGTGAATACCAGGATGCGGGCAGCAGGGCAAAGAAGGGAATTGCCTACAGGGTAGATGTTGTAGGCGCTGGTAGCACGTCATTGTTTAGTACCACAATTACAAAGGTAGAGGAGGTGGCACTAAGCACCAATGGGTGGACGTTTCCGTTTATCTCGCAAACGATGACTCTCGACTACGAGGGACTCAGCAATTATCGCGCAACGGCCAAACAGTTCACATTCGACACCAACACTGGCAACCTGCTCATGACAGCGAACCTGGGCGAGGTCACGAACGTCAATATCACCGCGCATGCATTCACAAACATTCTGAACGATTCTGTCTATAGCTGGGTAAGCTACGCAAGCCTCGGCCAGATCCAAAATAAACCATCTGAAGTAAAGAATACGTCGGACAGCGGAGGAGGCTCGGTTCTGAGAAAGACGGTTTTTGACTACGACAGCCGAGGCCATATGACAAATACCCAGGTTTGGCTGGATACGTCTGCCTCGTTCGTTACTGCCGCATCCGCCGCCTATGACCAATACGGAAACCAAATTCCACATAGATGCTGCGGGGCTCACGACGACAAACGTTTTCGACAGCGCGCTTCAGCAGTTCCCTATTCAAACGATAGTCGGCAGTTTCACTAATTCCTGCGTATATGATGCTCGCTCCGGAGCGCCGGTCATGTTCATTGACGAGAAAGGGCTGGTAAGCTCGAACTCGTTCGACGCTTTTTTTCAGAACCACGGCCTCTTTCATTTCCACGAACCAGTACGGTCCTCCCGTCCTTTGGAAATCCCGCTCATTTTATGTGCAGCAAGGAATCATAAGCGGTTATTCATCCAACTACGTCCACCAGCAGGTTAATGACGCGGTTGACTCTGCAAACGGTTTTGAAACGTACGCTTATTCCGATGGCCTCGGACGGCCCATTCAGGCTCGCGAGGAAGCAGAAACTGGACAGTTTCGAGTATCCGTCACCGTCTATGACAACAAAGGTAAAACCGTATTTGCGACCCTTCCATTCTTTGGTTCCGGTTGGGGCTACTCCGTCCTTAATGGAAATTATGCGGGAGTCCTGACCGAATACGAGGGTCTTGGCCGATTGTACCGCGTTACACCATCTGTTCAGGGCACGTTCAGTTCTGGGCGGCTCCAAAGCACCAACTTCACCTCCGGTGACTCCGGCTCACCCACAGCAGCAACTACCACAACCTTCACCGATGGTACGAATCCGTGGGCAACAGTAATTACCGATCCCGAGGGGAAGGTTAAGAAATCAGCCCGTGATGGGTATGCAAGAGCCGCTTCAGTGACCGAGGTCACCTCAGGTGGCAATTTGCAAACCACTTTTTCCTACGATTTGCTGGGTAATCCCACAAATATCACTGATTCGGCCGGCAACGTCACTCGGGCCACGTTCGATAGCTTTGGTCGAAAAACTACTATGGATGATCCCGACATGGGTCACTGGAGTTACCAATACGATTCGGCCAGCAGGCTTGTGTCCCAGACGGACGCTCGCACGAATACCCTCAACTTCTTTTACGCCGACTCACAGGGCCGGATGACCTCAAAGCAAATCGTAAACTCTGCCAGCCAGTTGCTCGGCACCATCACATACACATACGATGTAAGCGACGACCCCGCGTTCACGGTTTACAAAGGTCAATTATACAAGATCACGGATCTGCAGGGCTTCGAGCGCAGTAGCTATGATGTGCGGGGACGGGTTCTCAAAACAGGTCGGTTGCTGTCGGCAAATTCCATCGAGTACGTTACCTCCGTCTCCTATGACGATGCTGACCGCGCCACCACACTGACTTATCCCGCGAATTCAGCGGTTATTAAGTATTCCTACGATACTGGCGGGAACCTGTCCCAAGTAAAAAGTCTTGCCGGAACCGGCTCGCAGGAAATCTTCTACACCCCGCTCGCGTTCAATGAACTGGGCCAGGTCGTGGCTTACACGAACGGAAATGGCGTTCTAACCACGAACACCTTCTTTGCAAATTCCAAACGCGTGCAGCGAGCCCAGGCGCTCAAAGGCGGCACCAATATCCAGGACCTGACGTACACCTATGAGCGTGCATCGGAGGTGAAGAGCATCGCCGACGGAGTCTACACAAGTGCTGTTTCTGGGTCGGTGAGCACTATCGGCTATGACGACCAATATCGGGTGACCTCGGTCAGCTCAACCGCACGCGGCTTAAAGAATTTCGGGTACGATGGAATAGGCAACATCCTCACGAACCAGGATTTCGGCGCAGGCAGATATAGCTACGGGCTTAAGCCTCACGCAGTCACCAACGCTAACGGGGTTTCTTACAGCTACGATCCGTGTGGCAACATGACCCAGCGTGGCAGCCAAGTCCTTAGGTATAATGAACAAAACGAACTGGTTAGCGTTACGACGGGCACGAATACCGTCGCCTTCGGTTACGCCGATGACGGGGAGCGGCTTTGGAGACTAGGCACAAACGGCTACTCCGTCTGGATCGGGGGGCTGTACGAAGTTAATAACGGCAAAGTGCTTTGCCACGTGTTTGCTGGTGGCCAGAGAATTGCAACCTTCGAGCCACAGTGTGGCGGCGTTTGGAGCAGCGTAATCGGTGAAGAACATTGGGCGGCCCTGGCGAGCGCCAGCGATAAGGCCCTTTGCTGGCCCTTCCAACGCGGCCGCGCCGTCTGGTCGTTCTTGTTCGTTGTATGGGCAGGCGTCCTGCTCGGGCTTTTGCGCCTCAAGAGTTCTGTGAACATGCCTCGACGCAGCTCCGTCCGCTATGCCTTCAAAGGAGTCACCCTCTGGCATCGAGCCATAACCTTCGCCAGTATCTCCGCGTTTCTCGGCGCCACTTGTCAAACCGCCGATGCGCAAAGCTACAATCCGATCTTCTACTACTATCATTCCGATCACCTCGGTTCATCGAACATCATCACCGATCGAGTCGGCAACGTGGTTCAACACTACGAGTATTCGACGTTCGGACACTCAACCTACACTTCCAGCACCTCGGCATTCGCCTTATCCAACCGATACACCGATCAGATTCTTGATGACGAGACCGGCCTCTACTATTACGGAGCGCGGTACTACGATCCCCAGTTAGGTCGATTCGTTCAACCCGACACGGAAGTCCAGGCACCTGACTGTCCGCAAACTCTTAATCGATACAGCTACTCACTCAACAACCCTCTAAACTTTACCGATCCTTCTGGGCACGACGCGGTCGCCGTAGTCACCGCGATTGTGATTGGGATGGTGGTCGGTGGGGTCATAGGGGGAGCAGTTGCGGCAGCCACCGGCGGCGATATCGGCAGAGGCATACTCTGCGGCGCGATATCCGGAGCTCTCGTTGGTGCCGGCATTGGTCTCGCAAATTTTGCGGTCGAAGTGTCTTGCGTCGAGGCTGGCTCACTGACAGCGGCTGGGATCACCGCGGCCGGCGGGGCAATCGGAGGAGCAGCAGGCGGTGCGGCATCCGCGGCAGTGAGTGGCGGGGATATCGGAACCGGAGCATTGATCGGGGCGATAACCGGGGCCGTCGCCGGATTTTTAGATGGTAACGAGTTGAAGGCCACTTTTTCGTCACGTGGGGCAGAGTCCGGCACTCAGGCCGCTGCTCATGAGTCAAGTGGAACAACCACGTTTTTTGATTGGTGGGACGGCGTTAAGAGCAATCTGAAAGACTTCAAAGAACATTTCGAAATCACGCCGAACCAAGCCGCCGGAGGGGCATCCGCCACCATCGCTGCAAGCACAGGAGTTTCTGCTCCCAGCACGTTCGTCAGCATGATCCCTGTGGTAGGTAGTGTGTGGGAATCTGCCCACTACTTCTCCAATGGCCATTGGGCAATGGGAACCTTGTTCGCGGGTATGGCTGTGCTGGATCTAACCGGCGTAGGAGAGATTGGAAGTTTGGCTGTGAAAGGTACATTAAAGGTCACAGTCAGGCTTGCCGAGAAGGATATGGTTCACATAATGCAGAGACATTGGTTCAGCAGCACTGCAAAAGGAGCTGGGAAGTTCGCCGTGAACACGACAGGTGCTGAACTTAAGAACATGATATCGGAATCGATCGCGAAAGGCACAGTGCGTCCAAACACCCTTGGTCGGGCCGGCTACATACTTGAGCATGACCTTGGGCGCGCCATTGGAACGGACCTAACGGGCAGTGCTACTGGCAGGCTCCGGACCGTCATCCGTCCCAATGGTTCAGTGAGAACCGCGTTTCCATATTAATCGCTATGTTGGCGTTGGATTTTGTTTTGGACGCGCAATGGAACAGTAGGGTTCCGCAGTTCGACATCGGCGCCGCTCAAGAAATCGATCTGCGATACGGCTGTGTCTTCGGCGACGTTGTTTTTAAAGACGCAAAGGCTGACCTTAGCACCCACTGGGGCTGGGTTCCGCTGCTCGACTTTGCTGCGTGTCTCCAGAATGTTTTACTTCTTGCTGCCAGTCAACGCTCAGGGGTTACTGACTTTGAGTTCACGGAATCTGAGGCTAAAATCAACTTTTCCTGGCGGAATGAACGGATCTCAATCAAGGGGAGCTACTCCGAAGGGCGAATTGATGTTAGCGTCAAAGAGCTTTCCAGTTCTGCAGGCGTGTTTACAGCAAAAGTCATCGATGCCGCCTTGCAGCTTTACCCAGCCTTGAAGCACAACACCGCATTTCAGAGGCTGTTTAGGCTCGGCTCTGCTGCTGCCTGAAACAAGTGCTCCCCGCGGCTCTGGCCGAATAGAAGCACTTATGAAATATGAACTTGTCCTCCAATGGCCCAGCACTTCAAAAGTTGGGTTTGAGGAGATGATCAAAATAGAAGATACGCTGACTCATGCGCTTGGGTCTCACAGCGAGGTCGAGGGACACGAGTGGGGGGCGGGAGAGTTTGACATCTTCATCGACACCGACGATCCCATGGAGGCGTTTAAGAAGATTAAGCAGGTCCTGCAAGGTTCTGACGCGTGGGCAGACCTTCGCGTGGCTTATCGGGACGAAGCAGAACCAGAGTATACCATTATTTGGCCCGAGAATTTGAAATACTTCAATCTCGCCTAGGGGGTGCAGTGAGCTTGGATGCCGAAAGTATGTCTGATGTTAGTGGACCCCACATTCAAGCCTTGAAACGGTTACTGTCCGACGCTTTGAACGATTCGACTCGTCGAGTGGAACTGATTAGAGCATTTCAAGATACGATCTGGACGCTTCCGAGCACGGATAAACAAGATCCTGCGTTCGAGATACTTGGAGACCTGGCTCAAGATCTTGATTTTTACGAGCCGGATCCTGTCGTCCGTCGTGAGATTCCCCAATATTATGGTGAGGATGGATTGAAGAAGGAAATTGCGGCCGCCTTGGCGAGGATCGCGCAGCTCGGCAAATGAATTTCCACTGCGGGGGCTGGGTCAGGCCATAGCATGGTTCGATTCGCCCGGTCTTCGCACTTCTGCCGCCAAAAAAGCGATTCATTTCTGCTTCCACTCCTCAATCGCCCATCCCGGACAGCCCGCCTTCTCCACGTCCTCCAGTTTCCGATCCAACCGCTTCCGGCAGTTCGTAACCTCGGCCACGCTCAGCCGCAGCCGCTCCGCGATCGTTGCCCGTTTCACCACTCCCGCCCGCAGGCACTCGAATAACTTTTCCACCCGCTCATCGCCCCCGCGTAGCGCCTCTGCGATCCGCAGTTCCGTTTCTTTCCTCACCTTGTTCCGCACCTGCCCATCATCCCAACCGCCGCCGGTCGATTTTGCCCGCATTTCTGCAAACGCGCTCCGTAACTTCCCGCCTTCATCCGGCACGTTCACGTCCCACTCGCTCCGGACCGCGGCCCGCTCCTTCAGCTTATGCAGCCGTCTCACCTCATGGCGCACTTTCCGCTTAAGTTCATTCATCAGCCGTTCCCGTGTCCAGCCCAGCGTGATTGACGCCCGTCCCTGCAAAGCCGCCATGACCACTTCCGAAGCCACGCTGTTCGCACCAAATCCCTCCGGTAACACCCCCGCTTTCG
>Ga0170475_121548068_pt1 | contig 15674 bp, 4 predicted proteins | sample Soicark_Litter_5_FD_111474 | JGI IMG/M metagenome (GOLD analysis project Ga0170475, IMG submission 111474) | Avena fatua rhizosphere microbial communities from Hopland, California, USA. Combined Assembly of 48 SPs | reverse complement strand
GGAGATCGCCGTCGAGGCGCACGACGTGCTCGACGTCCAGGCCGTCGGCCAGGGTGCCTTCAGTGACGAGCACCGGCGCCGCGGTATCGGAGAGCAGCAGTTGCAGCCGCTCGGCGGGGTAGGCGGGATCGAGGGGAACATAGGCACCGCCGGCCTTGAGCACGCCCAGGATGGCCACCACCATGCCGACCGAGCGCTCCAGGAGCAGGGCCACGGGCGTCTCCACCCTCACGCCGAGACGGCGTAGGTGATGAGCGAGACGGTTGGCGCGCCGGTTCAACTCGCCGTAGCTCATGCTCCGGCCCTCGTGGACCAGGGCGACCGACCCCGGATCCCGTTCCACGACGCTCTCGAAGATGCGATGCAGCGCCCGTTCCGGAACCCAGACATCTCCTGGGCACCACTCGACGAAGAGCTGGTGGCGCTCCACGGCGGTCAGCAACGGCAATGCGTCGAGACGGCGATCCGGGTCGCTCGCCATCCCTTTCAGGAGGATCTGTAGCTGGCCCAGAGCCCGTTCGACGGCCGCATCCTCGAACCGGTCACGGTCGTAGAGCACGCGGAGCGTCATCCGCTCACCGGCTGCGGCCAGCAGGCTCAGCGGATAGCTCGTGGTCTCCACGGTGCGGAGCCCGGAGATCCTCAGGCCCGTCTGGGAGAGGCTCTGAGCGTCCGCCCCATCGACCAGATAGTTCTCGAAGACCACGAGACTCTCGAAGAGCGATATGCCGCGCGGGACCTCGCTCCACCCCTGGACGCGTACCAGTGGGGAGTGCTCGAACTGCCGCATTTCGGCCTGCTGCGCCTGGAGCCGCTGCAGCCAGGGAATGACGGTCTGATACCGCGTCACGGCCACTCGCACCGGCAGGGTGTTGATGAACAGGCCGACCATCCGTTCGGCGCCTTCGAGATCGGGGGGGCGTCCGGATACGGTGGCTCCGAACAGAACATCCTCGCCGGCGCCGTACCGGCTGAGCAGGAGAGCCCAGGCCCCCTGGACCAGGGTATTGAGGGTGACCCGGGCTCGGCGCGCCAGAGACCGCAGCGCGGGGAGCTCGAGAAGCTGGATCTCCTGTTCCCCTGTAGGGCCCGAGAGTGTGAGGGCACCCCCTCCGGCCGCCTGGTCGCCGGGCAGTGGGGTAGGGTGCTCGAACCCCTGGAGAGCGCCGCGCCAGAACGCCTGGGCGGCGGAGAGGTCCTGCCGATCCAGCCAGTCGATGTAGTCACCGTAAGGACGAGGGGGCTCCAGCTCGATCTCCCTGCCCTTGCGGAAGGCCTCGTAGAAGACGGCGACCTCACCCAGGAGGATGGGTACCGACCATCCATCGAGAAGCAGATGGTGATGGCTCCACACCAGGTGGTAGGAATCCTCTCCGAGGCGGAAAAGAGTAAACCGCATCAGCGGCGCCCGCGCGGGCTCGAATCCCTTCTCCCGGTCGGCGGCGAGAAACTCCCGCAGCCGCGCCGCACGTTCTCCGGCGTCCAGCTCCCGCCAGTCTTCGCAGGCGAACGGCAGGACGACCTTGCGGCCGACCACCTGGAGAGGCTGCTCGGTCTTCTTCCAAACGAAGGCGGTACGCAGGATGGTGTGCCGCTCGGCCACCTGTTGCCAAGCCCGTTCGAAAGCGGGGATGTCGACCGCTTCGAGGACGCAGCTCACCTGGGTCACGTACACCCCTGCCTCCGGCGTGAGCAGGCTGTGGAACAACAGCCCCTGCTGCAGCGGAGAAAGCGGGTACACGTCTTCGAATCTGGCTTCAGTCATTCCTGCTCATCCTTCGAGCTCAGCCTCTTCCAGAGCCAAGTCGAGCTCCCGGCGGCTCAGCCGGCGCGCCCCGACAGGATTACCGGCGCGGCTCTCCAGGCCTGTCCTTAGAGCGTCCAGCACCGCGAAGAATTCGTTCGCCAGCGACTCGATCGTGGCCCGCTGATGGATTCCGTCGCTGTAGGTCAATCCACCCTCAGCTCGCCAGCGACCACCTGCGCGCCGATCTCCAGCAGATAGGGACGGGGGGTTCGCGGATCGTGCAGGGGCCCGGCAGACTCCCGGGCGAGGTTGAAGGCGTCCGGGGACGGCAATACGTTGTCGAGCTGGCCGAGGTAGTTGAAGCTCACCTCGGCCTGGGGCAGCGCCCGCAGCTTCCGTATCGCCTCCTCGTTGCCTCGGTAGCGCAGCAGCCCGTATCCGATCCCCTTGTTGGGGATACCCCGGAGTTGGTCCCGCACCCGTCGCACAGAGGCGGGGAGATCCGTTCCGACGACGTTCAGGGCGACCGGGAAGATCGTGGTGAACCAGCCGATCGTGCGAGAGACATCCTCGCCGTCGAGGATCTCCTCTCTCCCGTGCCCTTCCAGATCGATGAGAAGAGGGCCCTTGCCGATCCACCGTTTCAAGGTCGTCGCCAGGGCGGTGAGCAGGAGCTCGTGGAACTGCGCCTCGTAGATCCTGCCGGCCTCCCGTACCAGCGGCTCTGTCGCGCTGGCGCTCAACCAACGCGAAAGGGTGGTCGACGAGCCGGCGGTGCCGGCCCCCGCCTCGATGTCCCGGGGCAGGAACGGGAAGTCGCGGCTCAGCTCGGACGACCAGTAGGCCAGCTCTCGAGTGAGCTCTTCCGAGCGGGCGAAGGTGGCGAGGCGCTTCGCCCAGCGGTCGACGGTGGAGGTGTTCGGCGGCAGCACCACCGGCAGGCCCTGCTGGAGCTGGTGGTAGGCGGTCTGCAGATCCTCCAGCAGCAGGCGCCATGAGACTCCATCGATCACCAGGTGGTGGGCGATGACCAGCAGGCGACCATCGACGTTCTCTCCCAGATGGAAGAGCGCGATTCTGACCAGCCGGCCGAGCTCGATGTCCAGGCTGCGCTGCATTTGCGCGGCGGAGCTCTCGATGGCGCCCCGCCATTCCCCGGCCGGCAGGCCCGAGAGGTCCACCAGACAGAAGGGGGGAGGGGAGGAGGGCTCCGCGGCGGTCTGGCGCCAGCCCTGCTCGGTGCGCTGGAAACGGGTCCGCAGAGCGTCGTGGTGCTCGATCAGCAGGCCGCAGACGCGCTCGAGTAACCCAGGGCTCCAGGCTTCACGGGTCTCCAGCAGGACCGCCTGGTTGAAGTGATTCAGGTCGGCGAGCTCACGCTCGAAGAACCATTGCTGAATAGGGGTCAGCGGCGCGGGCCCGGCCTCCGCGGGCTGCTCTGCGCGGACCTTCTGGGGGATGCTGCCACCGGCCACCGCCGCGAGCTCGGCGATGGTCGGGTACTGGAAGAGCTGTCGCGAGCTGAGCTGCAGGCCTGCTCTCTTGGACTTGGTGATGGACAGCAGGCCCCGGATCGAGTCGCCGCCCAGCTCGAAGAAGTTGTCGTGCACGCTCACCCGCTCGCAGCCAAGGATTTGCTCCCAGATCTCGGCCAACACCCGTTCCGTGTCGTTCCGCGGCGCGACGTAGGGCCGCTCCGCTCCCTGCGACTGGGCCGTGGGAGCCGGCAGGGCCTTGCGGTCGACCTTGCCGTTCGGAGTCAGGGGGAGTGATTCCAGGAACACGAACGCCGAGGGGATCATGTACTCCGGCAGCCTCGCCGCCAGGAAGGACCGGAGGGCTCCCGTATCCGCTCCGGCGCCTCCGTTCACCGCCGCATAAGCCACCAATCGACGGTCGCCGGGTGTATCCTCGCGCAACAGGACGGCCGCGCCGCGTAGATCCGGATGTTGCACCAGAACCGATTCGATCTCGCCCAGCTCGACGCGATAGCCGCGAACCTTGACCTGATGGTCGATCCGGCCGAGGAATTCGAGGTTGCCGTCGGGCAGATATCTCCCCAGATCTCCCGTCCTGTAGAGGCGCGATCCGACTTCGCCCCCGAACGGATCCGGGATGAATTTTTCGGCAGTGAGCGCGGGCTGGCCCAGATAGCCGCGGGCGAGCCCGTCGCCACCGATGCAGATCTCACCCGGCGTCGCCACCGGCGCAGGCAGCCGGTAGGAGTCGATCACATACAGACGCGCGTTGGCGATCGGCCGGCCGATGGACACCGGGCCCGAGACCGCCTTCCCTGGCGGAACCTCGTAAACCGAGCAGCCGACCACGGTCTCAGTGGGCCCGTACTCGTTGATCAGCCGTGTCTCCGGGGAGCTCGTGGTCCAGAACGACAGGGCCTCTCCGGTCAGCGCCTCACCGCCGATCACCAGCGCACGGGTGCGCGCCGCATCCTGGGGAGAAAGCCGGTGCCGGAGCAGCTCGAGATGAGCGGGGGTCAGCTTGACAAGGCTGAAGCTATGCGTCGCCATCGCCTGGCTCAAAGGCTCGCCGTCGGGGGCGTCGGGCAGCAGGAAGATGCTACGGCCCACGAGCAGCGGGGGGAGGAGGCTGGTTACGGTGAGATCGAAGCTGATCGAAGAGTGGACGGGCGCGCCGTCTCCCGTTCCCAAACCATATTTCTCGATGCACCAGCACAGATAGTTCGTCAGGCCGCGATGCGGGATCAGCACACCCTTGGGCCGGCCCGTGGAGCCCGAGGTATAGATCACGTAGGCGGGGCTCTCCGGCCAGACCGTCACCTCGGGTGGGCCCGCGGGGTGGACGGGTAAGCTGCCGGGATCGCCGTCGAGTCGCAGGACGGTGAGGCCGTCCGCCTGGAAGCGGCCGGCGAGCTTCTCCGTGGTGAGCAGAACGCGGATGCCGGCGTCGTCCAAGATGAACGCAAGCCTCTCCTGCGGCAGCGCCGGATCCAGCGGCACGTAGGCGCCGCCGGCCTTGAGGATGCCGAGCAGACCGGCGGGCAGCTCCAGGGTCCGCTCGACGCAGAGACCTACCCGCGTCTCGGGTCCCACCCCGAGAGCCAGCAGTCGGTGAGCGATCCGGTCAGCCTCGCGATTCAGCTCCAAGTAGCTGATCTGCCGCTCGCCACAGACCGCAGCCACGTTCTCTGGGGTAAGCGCCGCCTGCCGCTCGAAGAGCTGATGAGCACAGAGGTGCGTCGGATAATCGGCCGCGGAATCGTTCCATTTCGCCAGCAGCCGGCGGTCCGTTTCGCGGAGGAAGCTGCGCGCGCTGTGGGGCTCGTCCGGAGCTGCCACCATCGCGGACAGCACCGCGCGATAGCACTCGAACAGAGGATGCATCTGCTGCTCGCAGAAATCCTTGAGGTCGTACTCCAAAACCATCCGCATCACCGTGTCAGACTCGGGGCTCAGCTCGAAGATCACCATCAGTGGGAAGTGGGTGATCGAAAGGTCGCTGTTCTCGAATGGGATGGCTTTGATGTCGCCGGTTGCGAGCATCGGCTGCAGGCCATGGAACTGAAGGTAGCCGAACGCCGCCTCGAAGATCGCGTCCCTGCCCCAGGCCTTCTGCAAGGCCCCCAGTGGGAAGCGGCGGTGGGGCAGGATCTCGATCTCGGCTTCGAGCGCCTTGCGCGCCAGGTCCTTCCAACTGTCGTTGCCGAGGCGGACGCGCACCGGCAGAGTGTTGAGAAAGAGCCCCCGCACATCGGTGCCGCCGCTCTCCTCGGGGCGGCCGTTGAAGACGAGGCCGGAGGTCACGTCCGGTTCGCCGCTGATCAGGCTCAGCACTTTCAGGTGGGCGGCGAAGGCCGTGCTCTTGAGGGAGACGCCGGCGAGGCGCGCAAACCGGTGGAGGCCGCGGACGAGCCGGGGCTCGAAGACAAAGTAGAGCTTGTGGCTCTGCCGGGTCGAGGTCCGCCGGAGCTCCTCGGGCCAGCGCGGCAGCCGGGTCAGCGCGTGGTCCTGCAGCTTCTGGTTCCAGAATTCCCGGGTCTCCGCGGAGTCGAGCGCCCGGCGCTCGAGATAGGCAAGCTCGCGGAAGGCCATCGGTGGCGGTGGCTCCTCGGGCAGCGGCTCCCCCTTCGCCATCGCGACATAGTGCCGGAAGATCTCCGCCAGGGTCGACGACGTGCTCCATCCGTCCGACACCGAGTGAGGCTCGGTCAGCGTAAGCTGGAATCTGTCGTTCGACCGCAGGTGGACGTGGAACTGTAGAAGGGGCGGCTGGGAGAGATCCAGGAGCGCCTGGTTCTGACGGAGGATGAACTCCGCCAAGCGCTCCTCCTGGGCAGCCGGACCCAGATGCCGAAGGTCCTCCACCACGATCGGCAGACGGGCGTGACGGTGGATGAGCTGTAGCGGCTCGCTGTAGGTCGTCAGATCGAACGAGGTCCGCAGCATGGGATGGCGGTCCACCACCCTCTGGACGGCTCGCTCGAAGATCTCGGGATCGAAGCGCGCCTCGAGGTGCCAGCTGTTGACGTTGTGGTAAGCCGGCGGCACGGTCGGATCATCGGCATCCTGCTGGAGCTCCATATGAGAGAGCATTCCGGCCTGCACCATGGTCAAGGGGAAGGCATCCTCAATCCCCTCTGGGATCCTGGCCCGGTCTGCCGGCGAGAGCAGGCTGAACGGCGCGAGCGTCGGCCGCGTCTCGCGGCCACTGGTCTCACCCCGGGACGACGACTCGGGAGCGTTCTTCTGCTTACGGATGAGCTCGAGCAGCAGGCGTTTCTCGGGGCTCAGCGTTGCCATGCGCTGGGACAGATCGCTCATGATCAAGCTTCCTCTTCCGCGGCTCCCAGCCGGCTGCGCAGCGCCTCCCGCACCTGCTCCGCCGAGAGCCCCTCGACCTCGGCAAAGAGCTCCTCCAACTCCGCATCCGCGTCGGCCGGCAGGGCTTCTGCGGAGAGCGAAACCCCTGCTTCGGCCGCCAGGAATTTGGCCAGGTCCGCGATAGTCTGGTGGCGGAAGAGCTGTTGCACCGTGAACGTCAGCCCCCTCTCCTTGGCCGCGGCGGCCAGACGGACGCTGCGAATTGAATCCCCGCCCAGGGAGAAGAAGCTGTCATGCACGCCGATCTGGTCGACCCTCAGGACCTCGCTCCAGACCTCGGCCAGCAACTGCTCCAGCGCGTTCCGCGGCGCCACATAGGCCCCTGAGAGCTCCGGCCGCTTGGAATCCGGAGAGGGGAGCTGGCGGCGGTCGACCTTGCCATTGGCGGTGAGCGGGAAGGCCGTCATCCAGACGAAGCTCGCCGGCACCATGTGCTCCGGCAGCTTCTCGCCGACCCAGCGCCGGAGCTCCTCGGGGCCACCGGGGGCGCCATCTTCCTTGATCAGGTAGGCGACGAGGCGCTTGTCGCCTACGTTGTCCTCACGCGCCAGCGTCACGGCGTCACGCACGCCTTCGTGCTGCTTGAGGACAGCCCCGATCTCGCCGAGCTCGACCCGAAAGCCGCGGATCTTGACCTGATCGTCGTTGCGGCCGAGGAAGTGGAGCTGGCCTTCGACGTAGGCCGCCAGATCGCCCGTGTGGTAGAGCCGCGCTCCGGGCTCCAGGCCGGACGGATCGGGTACGAAGCGTTCGGCGGTCAGGGCCGGGCGATCGAGGTAACCTCGGGCGATCCCGCTTCCTCCGATGTACAGCTCACCAGGAGCCCCGATCGGCACCGGGTGAAGGCGAGAGTCGAGAAGATCGACCCGGGTATTCGCGATCGGCCGGCCGATCGGCACGGCTCCCGTTCCGTTCCTCTCCCGGCTTGCCACATAGACGCAGGAGCCGACCACCGTCTCGGTGGGGCCGTACTCGTTGACGATCCGGGTATCCGGCGAATGGCTCCACCAGGCGGCCAGGGTCTCACCGAAGAGCGCCTCGCCGCCCACGACCAGGGTGCGCACGCGGGCGGCCGGCTTCTCCCCTCCGAGCTGCTGGGCCAGCAGCTCCAGATGCACGGGCGTCAGCTTGACCAGGCTGTAGTCGGCCGTTCGGCGCAGCGCTCCGATCAGCACTTCGACCCCCTGCTCCTCGGCGAGCAGCTCGACCGTTCGCCCTGCCAGGAGGGGGGTGAAGAGGCTGGTGACGGTCAGATCGAACCCCAGGGAGGAGTGGACCGGAGCACCCTCCCCGCCAACGGCGTCGTAGGCCTCCGCGGCCCAGGTCACGTAGTTGACCAGCCCGCGGTGGGTGATCATCGCCCCCTTGGGCATGCCGGTGGAACCGGAGGTATAGATCACGTAGGCGAGATTGTCCGCCGTCGCTCCACCGTCCAGGCAGGAGCCGTCCTGCCGGGCGATGGCCTCCCAGTCGCGATCGACGAGGACGGGCGTTGCCGCGTTCTCCGGCAGGAGCGGAGACGAGATCTCTTCCGTCAGGAGGACGGCTGGACGTGCATCCCTCAGCATGAGCGCCAGCCGTTCCCGCGGATAGGCCGGATCGAGGGGCAGGTAGGCACCTCCGGCCTTCAGCACGGCCAGGAGGGAGACCATAAGAGCGGGAGACCGCTCCAGGCATACCACCACCAGCACCTCGGGACCGACGCCGTGGGACTGCAGATGGCGCGCCAGCTGGTTGGCCCGCCGATCGAGCTCGGAGTAGGTCAGGAGCCGCTCTCCGCTGCGGACGGCAATGCTCTCCGGAGAGCGCGCCGCCTGCGCCTCGACGAGCCGGTGAAGGCAAAGGTCGGCGGGGAGATCGCGCCGCACGCCCGTGAGCTCCGTAAGGATCTGCCGGCGCTCGCGCTCGCCCAGGATCTCGACGTCACCGATGGCAATCTCGGGGCTCCGGGCCACGCTGTCGAGGACCCGGTCCAGGTCCGCCGCCAGGCGCTCGGCGATCTCCGCCGTCGGCGACTCGCGGTCATAGTGAAGCTCGAGCGCCAACCGGGCCTCGCCACGCAGGCCGGTCAGCTTGAGGCGATAGCGGTCGGCACAGACGGATCGCGTGAGGATCCTGAACGTGGCGCCCGCCGCCGCCATGCCGGGGGGCAGCTCGTCGACCTCGTAGGCGATGGGCAGGAAGCCCGGGCCGGCGGCGGCAGGCAGCACCTCGTCCGCCAGGAAATACTCCTGCCAGCTCTGGGCCTCGGCGACCGCCTCGCCGGTCCGGCCCAGCAACTGGGTGAAGCGCAGATCCGGCTCCAGCCGAACCGCGACAGGCACCGTCGAGGCCACCGGGCCCATGACCTCGGCGAGCTCTTCATATCTGGAGCCATCGAGGACACAGCCGAGGACGACCTCGCTCTCGCCGGTAAGCCGCCACAGCAACACCTGCCAGACTGCCAGCAGAAGCACGGAGAGCGTGGTCCCGCTCTCGCGGCTCAGGATATCGAGCCGGTCGGCCCTGGCCGCTTCCAGCTCCCAGCGATGGACCGCGGGGGACAGGCTCCGGTCGTTGGTCGCGGGCCGCTGGCCCGGCAGCCGCAAACGCAGGGCGGGGTGGAGATCGAGCCCGCGCCAGTGGCTTCGGCCGGCTTCCGCCTCACTGTCCTGCAAGAGCTCATGCTTCCACTCGGTGAGCTGTGCGTACTGTACCGGCTCCTCGGGCTCCGGGCCTGCGTCTCCTTCATCGTAGGCGCGGGCGAGCTCGCGGACCAGATTGCGGAAGCTCAGGCATCCATGCAGAGCGCGGGCAGGCTGAGGAGGAGCCGATGTCCCGTCTCCGTCAACCCGATCAGCAGGGCGCGCACGAGCGGTCCCCCCTCGAGATCGAAATACCGCTGGGCTTCGAGCTCCCGCAGCCTCTCGACCTCCGCCGGAGCATCGGCGGTCCCGGCGAGCGAGACCTCGCGCCAGAGGGCGGCCCCCTCGCCATGAATGACCTGAGTCGGCACGCGGAGACCGGGCGGGCGCTCGAAGGTCGTGCGCAGGATCTCGTGACGCGCGACGACACGGTCGAGCGCCCTCTGCAGCCTGCCGGCATCGAGCCCGCCCGAGATCTCGATCAGACAGTCGGCCCGGTACACCGGTCCGGCCTGATGCAGGAGCCAGAGCCGCTTCTGCTGGGGTGAAAGTCTGAACTTCTGAGCCGGTTCGGCCATCACGTATCCTCCGCAGCTACGATGGTTAAACCTGATCGAAGCTGGTCATGTCTCCCATCGCAACCAGGATCTTCCGCTCGCCCACGAAGGCGTTCCGGCCGTGGGCCGCCAACACGTTGTCGACCAGCATGATGTCCCCCTTCTGCCAGGGGAAGCAGACCTCGAGCTCGGCATAGGCGGCGAGGATCTTGCGCATCATCTCGTCGGGGATCGGCGTTCCATCACCGAAGTAACACTGGCGAGGCAGGTCCTCTTCCCGGAAGACGCTCTCGATCGAGGCCCGCGTCGCCGGATCGAGGCAGGAGGTGTGCCAGTGCTGTGCCTGATTGAACCAGCTCAGCTCCCCCGTCACCGGATGCGCGATGACCGCAGGACGGACACAGCGGGTCCGCAGCTTCCCGTCCTCCTTCCATTCGAGAGTGAGCCGCTGCTCCGCCGCTTTCTTTTCGGCCTCGGACCGGTCCGACGTGTTGAACACCGTCTCCCAATCCAATCCCACTCCCTGCCCGTAATTCCTCGAATACATGATCTTTTTTTCCGCGAAGGCGCGCTGGATCTCGGGATCCAGCCGCTCGTAGACCCGGCGGCTGTCGACGATCGGAGTCTCGCCGCCCTGCTCGGGAGCGCGCATGCAGCAGAACATGATCTTCAGCGGCCAGCGGTGATTGAAAGAATTTTCATTGTGCCAAAGCAACTGCTGGTCGGCCGGGTAGAAGACCGGCGTATAGACGTTGCCGCTCACGCTCTGCCGCGGGTGCTCGCCGTTTTCGTTGAAGAGCACCGGGCAGATCTGGCTCGCGAAACGCTCGAACTCGCCGGCTGAATCGATGGCGAAGCCCCGGAACAGAAGGGCGCCGTGCTCCTGGAGCTTCTGGAGGATCAGGGCGCGGTGCTCGCGCGCCCATTCCGCAAGATCCAGGTCCTCGACGCTGGGCTGGACGACCAGCGGCAACGCCTGATCCGGACGCAAGGGCTCCATCCTGACCATCTCCTGCTGCTGCAGGTCGAGGCTCCGGGGCTTGACCCCCTTGAGCCGCTTGAGATTGAGCTGCTGGCGTTCTGTTTTTTCCACGTCTAGCCGTTTCCTTTCGGTTTGGGACACGAGTTCACACAGCTCTGAAACCCGCAGGTCGGGGTTCTCGATGACACGGGCGAGCAGGGTCTCGAAGCCGGCGAGGAATCTCGTGATCGCTGCGGCATCGAACAGATCGGTGAGATAGTTGATCCAGCCGATCAGGCGGTCCCCGCTTTCCCAGAGCGCGAGCGTGAGATCGAGGTTCGCCGCGCCGCGCTCGAGCTCCAGGGGAGCCAGCGTCAACCCGGGGAGCTCCAGTGGAGCAAGCGGCGCGTTCTGCACGAAGATCTTGAATTGGAACACCGGTGCATGCCGGAGGTGACGGTCCAGCTTCAGCGAGTCGACCAGCTTTTCGAACGGCAGGTCCTGGTACGCATAGGCCGCCAGGGCGATCTCGCGGACACGATCGAGGAGCTCGCCGAAGCGCGGATTGTCGGACAGGTCGGTGCGCAGGGCGAGCTGGTTGATGAAGAAACCGATGAGCCCCTCGGTCTCCTTCCGGCCGCGGCTAGCCACGTCCGTCCCGACGACGATGTCCTCCTCTCCCGAGTGATGGCGGAGGAGGATCTGGAACGCGGCGAGGATCGTCATGAAGATCGTTGCATCGTGCTGGCGTCCGAGCGTCTTGAGCGCCGACAACGAAATGCCCGGCAGCGTCACCCGCCGGGACAGGCCCGAGGACGTCTGTTCGCCGGGGCGGGGGCGGGAAAGCCGCAGGTTGAGCGCCGCTGGAGCGCCCATCAGGTGGTCCCGCCAGTAGGCCAGTTGCCGTTCCAGCACCTCGCCCTGCAGCCACTGCCGCTGCCAGCTCGCAAAGTCAGCGTATTGGATCCGCAGCTCCGGCAACGGCGAGGGCTCTCCGGCCAGAGACGCGGCGTACAGGACGCCGAGCTCGCGAGCCAGGACCCCCGTCGACCAGCCGTCGGTGACGATGTGGTGCATTGCGAACAGCAGGACGTGCCGCTGCTCGGCGAGACGTACCAGGGTGACACGCAGCAGAGGGCCGCGCGCGAGGTCGAACGGCTGGCGGGCAGCTTCCATCCCCAACTGGGCCAGGCAGGCCGTCCTCTCCTTCTCTTCCAGCGGCCGGAAGTCGACCTCGGGCAGCGGCAGGGGAACAGGGGGATCGACGACCTGCACGGGGGAGCCTTTCACCGTCACGAAACGGGTGCGCAGCACCTCGTGACGGCGGACAACCTCGTCGAGCGCCCAACGCAGGGCGCGGGTGTCCAGGAAGCCTTCCAGGCGCAAGCCACCGGCGATGTTGAAGGCCCGGTTCCCGGGCTGGAGATGGTCGAGGAACCAGAGCCGCTGCTGAGCGAACGAGAGAGGTAGATCGCCGCCGCGCGGTGCCGGCTCGATGGGAGGAGCGGCGAGGCTCTTCCCGCCACGGATGGCCGCCTCGACCCGCGCCGCGAAGTCGCGCAGGCGGGAAGCGGCGAAGACCTCCGGTACCTGGATCTCGACGCCGAAGGCCTCGCGGATCCGCGAGACCACCTGGGTCGCGAGCAGAGAGTGGCCACCGATCTCAAAGAAGTCGTCCTCCGGGCTCTCCGGGCTACGCCCGAGAAGCTCGGCCCAGATGCCTGCCAGCACCTCTTCGGAAGGGGTCAGGAGAGGCGTGGAGCGCTGGCCCGCGGCCGGACGCGTCTCCGCGGGGGCCGGCAGGGCTCTCCGGTCCAGCTTGCCGTTGGCGGTCAGAGGGAGCGTCTCCAGGACTACGAAGCCCGCCGGGATCATGTAGTCCGGCAGCCGTTCTTTCAGGTGCGACCGCAGATCTATTTCCTCCGGCCAGCGCTCCGGTGCCGGCATGACATACGCCGCCAGCCGTCGGTCGCCCGGCTGATCCTCGCGAGCAAGGACCACCGCTTCGCGGACGTCGGGGTGCGACATCAGCACCGATTCGATCTCTCCGAGCTCGATCCGGAACCCGCGGATCTTGACCTGCTCGTCGATCCGGCCCAGGTATTCGAGGTCCGCGGCTCCCCGGCGCCGCACCAGGTCCCCCGCCCGGTAGAGCCGGGCCCCCGGCTCGGTGGAGAAAGGGTGAGGGACGAAGCGCTGCGCCGTCAGGTCCGGCCGTCCCAGGTAACCTCTCGCCACTCCTCCTCCTCCCACGTGGAGCTCGCCGGCCACGCCTGAGGGGACCAGCCCACCCCCGCCGTCGAGCACGAAGAGATCGAGATCCGGGATCGCCACACCGATCGGGCTGCCGGCACCGAGGACGTCCCTCTCCTCGATCGGGCGGTAGGTCACGTGCACGGTCGTCTCGGTGATGCCGTACATGTTGACCAGCACGGGGCGCCCGTCCCCATAGCCCTCGAACCAGCGCCGCAGGCTCGGCACCTCCAACGCCTCGCCGCCGAAGATCACCAGCCGCAGCGACTGCTCGGGGAATCCCCGATCCTCGGCCACGCGCATCAACTGCCGGAAGGCCGAAGGCGTCTGGTTGAGCACCGTCACGCCCTCCCGCACCAGCAGATCGAAGAAAAGCTCCGGAGCGCGGCTGACCTCGGAGGGCACGATCACCAGCCGTCCGCCGAAAAGGAGCGCGCCCCACAGCTCCCAGACGGAGAAGTCGAAGGCGTAGGAGTGGAACATCGTCCACACATCCCCGATGCCGAACCCGAACCAGGGCTGCGTCCGGTCGAAGAGCCGCCAGACGTTGGCATGGCTGACCACCACCCCCTTCGGCCGGCCGGTCGAACCCGAGGTATAGATGACATAGGCGGCACTGCTCGCGGGGAGATCCCAATCCAGGCCCTCGGCGCTCCAGTCGGAGAAAGCCTCGCCGTCGAGCCGAAGGTGCCACAGGCCCGGCCTCGCCAGCCCGTCGGCCAGAGCGCCATGGCTCACCAGCCCGGCGACACCGGCGTCCGCGAGCATGAATTCCAGGCGTTCGCGCGGATATGCCGGATCGAGCGGTACGTAGGCCCCTCCAGCCTTGAGGATGCCGAGGATTCCTACGATCATGTCCAGCGAGCGCTCGCAGAGGAGGCCGACCCGCGTCTCCGGGACGACCCCCAGGCTGCGCAGGCGCCGGGCCAGCCGGTTGGAAAGCCCGTCGAGCTCGCCATAGGTCAGCCGTTCGGAGCCGTAGCAGAGCGCCTCGTCCATGGGACGGCGCCGCGCGCAGGCGGTAAAGAGGAGGTGCAGAGCTTCCGGCTGCCGCGGCGTCCCCTGACCTGCCAGCCCCTCGTGCACGATCTGCCGTCTCTCCTCCGGGGACAGCAGGGACAGGTCCCACAGGCTCCGTTCGGGGCTCGCGACTGCTCCTGCCAGCAGGTTCTGCAGATGGTTGCCCATCCGGGCGGCGGTCTCGGCGTCGAACAGATCCGTGCTGTACTCGAGGTGTGAGATCAGCGCGGCCCGGGTTTCAACGATCTCCAGCACGAGATCGAACTTGGTCGTGCCTCTCTCGATCTCGAGCAGGGAGGCGGTGAGATCCGGCAGGTCGAGGCTCACCAGCGGAGTGTTCTGCAAGCCGAACATGACCTGAAACAAGGGGGCGCGGTTCCCTTGGCGGTCCGGACGCAAGGCCTCGACCAGCATCTCGAACGGCAGGTCCGGGTAGTCGGAGGCGTGCAGGACGACCTCCCGGACCCGCTGCAGCAACTCGGTGAACGCCAGCGAGCCCGCGAGCTCGGTGCGTAGGACCAGCGTATTGATGAACAGCCCGATGACATCCTCGATCTCGCGGCGCCCGCGGTTGGCGGAAGGGGTGCCCACCAACAGATCCCGCTGTCCGGTGTAGCGGAAGAGCAGCGTGTCGAAGGCTGCGAGGAGGGTGACGAACAGGGTGACTCCATGCCGCCGGCTGAGCCGCTTCAAGGCGTCCAGGAGGTCGGGAGGAATGTCCAGGGAGCGCTTCCCCCCCCGGCCGCTAGGCAGGCCCGTGCGCGGTCGGTCGGCCGGGAGCTCGAGGACCGGGAGCGGCCCGGTCAGGCGCTCCAGCCAGGGACGAAGCTCGCGCTCCAACCGTTCCCCCTGCAGCCACTCGCGCTGCCAGCTCGCGAAGTCCGCGTACTGGACCGGCAGATCCGGCAGCGGCGAGAGCCGGCCGGTGACGAGCGCCCGATAGACCATCGCGAGCTCACGGATGAAGATGGCGCCGGACCAGGCGTCCGAGACGATGTGATGCAGGATGATCAGGATCACGTGCTCGCGCTCCCCGAGGCGGATCAGGAGCGAGCGCAGCAGCGGTCCGGTCTCGAGATCGAAATGTCGGCGGCTCTGCCCGGAGAGGATCGTCTGCAACTCGGCCTCCGGCTCGGCCAGCCCGCCGAGGTCGACGATCTCCGGGCCGATCTCGACCGTCTCCTCCACGAGCGGCACGGGCCGCCCGTCCTCGACAGGAAAGCGGGTGCGCAGGACTTCGTGACGCCGCAAGACCTCCCGCAGGCTGGCGGCGAAGGCGGGGACCACCAGCCGTCCCGAAAGTCTAACCACCATCGGTATGTTGTAGGCGGCCCCGGAGGGGTCCATCCGGTGGAGGAACCACATCCGCTGCTGGGCGAAAGAGAGCGGCAGATCGCCGCCGCGCGGCACCGGCAGGATCGGAGGGGGCGGGGGAGCGCTGCCCCGGCGCGCATCCTCGATCTCCCCGGCCAGGCTGGCGAGGTCCGCCGCCTCGAAGATGCGGCTCAAGGGGATCTCGACCTGGAACGCCTGGCGCAGGCGGGCGAGCATCCGCGTGGCGAGGAGCGAGTGCCCGCCGGCCGCGAGGAAGCTGTCGTGCACGCTGACCTCCGGGAGGCCCAGCACCTCGCCCCAGATCTCGGCGAGCACCTC
>Ga0170475_108207179_pt1 | contig 15681 bp, 13 predicted proteins | sample Soicark_Litter_5_FD_111474 | JGI IMG/M metagenome (GOLD analysis project Ga0170475, IMG submission 111474) | Avena fatua rhizosphere microbial communities from Hopland, California, USA. Combined Assembly of 48 SPs | reverse complement strand
GGCTGGGCCTGCTGCTGGGAGTGGCAGACTTGCTGCTCGACGGCGCGCCGCGCGGCACGATGATGTACCCAGCGCTGGGGTCGCTGGCGCTGATCGGCATCGTTGGCTTCGAGAGCTGGTTCCCAGCGCTCATCCGCCCGCCGTTTTTGATCTCAAGAGCGCCTCGCTCACCCTCGTGTCGCTGGTGCTCAAGTCGACCGATCCGCAGGTGTTGGCGCAGGAGTTCGAGAGCCGCTTCGGCGACACGCCGGGTCTCTTCGATCGCGATCCGGTGGTGATCGACCTCGGCTTCGTGGTCGACGCGGTCGAGCCGATCGACTTCGTGGCGCTCGTGGCGCTATTGCAGCGCTACAAGCTGCAGCCCATCGCCGTCAAGGGCGGTACCCAGGCGCAGATGGAGTCGGCGAGGCTGGCAGGGCTCGTCGATGCGCCTGCGGACGGGCCTTCACCCGCACCGCGGCCAGTTCCGCCAGATGTCACGGAGGTGCTTGTCGATGAACCCATCGCCACGGCCGTTTCGCAGCCGCCTAATGCCTCCGCACTTGTCGTGGACAAGCCGCTGCGATCAGGCCAGCAGGTTTACCCCCGCGGCCGCGACCTCGTCGTGCTTGCGGTGGTGAACTTCGGCGCCGAAGTCATCGCCGACGGCAGCATCCATGTCTACGCACCGCTTCGCGGCCGGGCCGTGGCAGGCGCCAAGGGCGACACCACCGCGCGCATCTTCAGCACCTGCATGGAGCCGCAGCTCATCTCCATCGCCGGTACTTATCGGACGACCGACACCGCCTTGCCTGCCGACGTGCATGGCAAGGCCGCCCAAGTGCGCCTCGACGGCGAAAAGCTCGTCGTCGAGGCTTTGAAACTCTGATCGCTTCATCTCAAAGACAAGGACCTCCAACCGATGGCCAAAATCATCGTCGTGACCTCCGGTAAGGGAGGCGTGGGCAAGACGACCACCAGCGCCAGCTTCTCCTCCGGCCTCGCGCTCGCCGGCCACAAGACGGCCGTCATCGACTTCGACGTGGGCTTGCGCAACCTTGACCTCATCATGGGTTGTGAGCGGCGCGTGGTGTACGACCTCATCAACGTCATCCACAAAGAGGCCAACCTCAACCAGGCGCTCATCAAGGACAAGCAAAGCGACAAGCTCTACGTGCTGGCCGCGTCGCAAACCCGCGACAAGGAAGCGCTGACGCAAGACGGCGTCGAGCGCGTGCTCAAGGATCTGGCCGACATGGGGTTCGAGTACATCGTGTGCGACTCGCCGGCCGGCATCGAGACCGGCGCGCTGATGGCCATGCACTTCGCAGACGAGGCGCTGATCGTCACCAACCCTGAGGTATCGTCCGTGCGCGACTCGGACCGCATCCTCGGCATGCTCGGCAGCAAGACCAGGCGTGCCATCGAGGGCAAGGAGCCCATCAAAGAGCACCTGCTCATCACACGCTACAACCCGATGCGCGTCGAGGGCGGGCAGATGCTGTCGCTGGAGGACATCCAGGAGATCCTGCGCACGCCGCTGATTGGCGTGGTGCCTGAATCCGAGACCGTGCTGGACGCTTCCAACCAAGGCCTGCCGGCGATCCACCTCAAGGGCACCGACGTTTCCGAAGCCTACAAGGACGTCGTCGCGCGCTTCCTGGGCGAAGACCGGCCGATGCGTTTCGTGGATGCGGCAAAGCAGGGCTTCTTCAAGCGCCTGCTGGGCAGGAGGTAAGGCATGTCATTGCTGTCTTTCCTGCTGGGCGAGAAGAAGAGGACCGCGAACGTCGCTAAGGAGCGCTTGCAGATCATTCTTGCCCATGAGCGCAACGACCGCTCTCGCCGGCCAGACTACCTGCCGTCCCTGCAGCGCGAGCTGGTCGCCGTGATTTCGAAGTATGTCTCCATTAATCCCGACGACATCAAGGTTCACCTGGAGCGCCAGGACAATCTCGAGGTGCTTGAAGTCAAGATCGAGCTGCCCGAAGCCAAGCGTTAAGGATTTGGCCCGGAATAAGTTCCCGTTTTGGGGGTGCTTGCGGCGTTGCTCCTCACTTGTGTGGCTCGCCTCACCAAGTGAGCGCCTTGCATCGCATCCCGCCCAGCGCCCCAAAACGGCAAGTTGTTTCGGGCCATGTCCTTATCCCCTTTGTCGGGGCTTGAACTCCTCGGCGAACGGATTCAGGCGAGTCGTTGCGGACGGTGCCAAAGTCGTCCCTGCCTGGGATTGAACCACCAGGGCGCCCAGGTTAGGCCGATTATTGGCCATCAGCGGGTTCACTGGCGTCCAGCCCTGCTCACGCATGCACTGCGCGATGGCAGCTTTCACCGAGCCCACACCGTACTGGCCCACCACGAATTCCGTCTTGTCGTTGATGCCCACTGCATCGGAACCCAAGATCTTCTCGGGTTCATTGAGCAGGACATGGAAGATCGCCCGGGCGATGGCAGGGTGGACCCCGGGGTTTCGTTCGGTGGAACGGATCAGCCGGGTCAGGGCGACACGCTCATGCAAGTCCAGCTTGTTCAGGGCGCGATTGAAGCCGAGTGACGGGCGGAATATCTGGGTATCGGGCCTGCCGGGAACTCCGTTGATGCCACGCAGCAGTAACTCGGGATACCGGTCTGCCCGTCCCGCCTTCTCGCAAGCCGAGAGCGCGGCGCTGTATGTGATCGTGCCCGGGTATATGGGGGTGGGGAACTTCGGGCCCTCGTTGAGCAGGTGCTCGAACAGCTGAAGCGCCTCGTCCGGCTGCCCCCCCTTCTCGCAGGCCGAGAGCGCGGCGTTGTAGGTGATCGTGTCCGGGTATATGGGGGAGGGGAACTTCGGGCCTTCGTTGAGCAGGTGCTTGAACAGCTGACGCGCCTTGTCCGGCTGCCCCCCCTTCTCGCAGGCCGAGAGCGCGGCGTTGTAGGTGATCGTGTCGGGGTAGACGGGGGTGGGGAACTTCGGGCCTTTGTTGAGCAGGTCCTCGAACAGCTGCAGCGCCTTGTCCGGCTGCCCCCCCATCTTGTAGGCCGAGAGCGCGGCGTTGTAGGTGATCGTGTCGGGGTAAACGGGGGCAGGGAACTTCGGGCCTTCGTTGAGCAGGTGCTCGAACAGCTGCAGCGCCTTATCCGGGCGCCCCCCCTTCTCGCACGCCGAGATTGCGGCGTTGAAGGTGATCGTGTTGGGGTAGACACCTTCCCCGGTCTGCGGATGGCAACAGCGACTCAATGCGTGCAGGCAGGCCACCGCGGCCTGCCAGTCCTTGCCCAGCCTGTTCACGCACGACGATGTCACCCGCAGCACGTTGTCCGTTGTGGCATTGGCTTGGCCGGCATTGAACCCGTCGACAATCGGCGCGTTCTGCTCTTTCCCGAGGTAGATTGTTGGCCCCTCCAGCAGATGCGCAAATACGCGCTGCCCCGAAACCGCGCCCATCGCTGCCGATGGTGAAGGCATGGCGGTCTGCCCCCACGCAGCAGCGCCAGGCACCGGACCTGCTGCCGCACCGAACGGGCTGGGTCGCCGCGGTGCCATCGATCCTCGAGCCCCGGGAACCCCGCGTCCTGTGGGTCCAATGGGCATCTGCGGCGATGACGCATTGGAATGCCCCCGGCCCGCCCTTCCGGAGTGGCCAGGGCCGGGTTGCAATGCTGGCCGAGGGCCAGTCCAAGGCGCACCGCGCCCTCGTCTAGTGCTTGTGGGATCCATGATGCGGCACTCTATCTGGACATCGCCTTGGTCCGATTGGCCAATCCGAAGCGCTGTCCATGCATGCGAAGCGTTTTGCCTCTTCCAACGTGCTGTTGCAGACGAGAGGTGGCTGGCGGCTCTCACCCGCGTACGACATCCTGCCCGTCCCCATGGTCTCGGTCGAGCGGCGGGACTTGGCTCTCGAGATCGGCCGCTTTGGTCGGGCCGCGAGTCTCTACAACATCCTGTCTCAGGGTGAAGCGTTCGGGCTCTCTCGAAGGAAGAGGCCCAGGCAATCAGTGTTGTAGCCACTCCCCATAGGCATGCCGATTGCCGCTTTGATTGCAGAGTCTTTAACGCGGGAGGCGGCAGTGACCTTGCGGCAAGCCATCGATTTGATGAAGCAATCCGCGTCGGCCTGGTCCGACGATCGTGCGCCGAGCATGGGCGCCGCGATTTCGTACTACACCGTGTTTTCCATCGCGCCACTGTTGCTCATCGCGACTGCGGTAGCGGGCCTGGTGTTCGGCGAAGATGCGGCACGCGGCGCGGTGGTGGAACAGCTTCGAGGGCTGCTCGGCGATTCGGGCGCGCAGGCCATCCAGGGCCTGATCGAGTCGGCGGCCCAACCAAAGGACGGTGCCTTTGCCACCGCTATAGGCCTTTTTCTGCTGCTGGTGGGTGCGACGACGGTGTTCGCCGAACTGCAGGACGCGCTGGACCGCATCTGGTGCGCACCAAGTCGCGTTCGGGCCAGCGGCATCTGGGCGCTGCTGCGTTCGCGGATGCTGTCCTTCGGCATGGTCATGGGCATTGGATTCCTGCTGCTGGTGTCGCTGATCGTGAGTGCCGCCATCGCTGCGCTCGGCAACTGGTGGGGGCCGCTCTTCGGCGGTTGGGAAACGCTTGCGAGCGCAGTCAATTTCGGGTTCAGCTTTGCGCTGATCACAGTCCTGTTCGCGCTCATCTACAAGATCATGCCGCGCGTGCACATCCAGTGGCACGACGTCTGGGTCGGCGCCGCCGTGACGGCGCTGCTCTTCACCGTTGGCAAATATCTCATCGGTCTCTACATCGGAAAGAGCGGCGTCACCTCGGGCTTCGGTGCGGCGGGGTCGGTGGCGGTGATCTTGCTGTGGGTTTACTACTCGGCGCAGATTTTTCTCCTGGGGGCCGAATACACCTGGGTCTACGCACATACCTTGGGCTCGCTCAAGGACAAGGCGGCGCAATCGCTGTCGATGACCGATCCAGTGGCCGCGGAAGCTGTTATCTCGTCCAAGCCTGCGCCGCCCGGCTTGCAACACAAGCCCGATCCTGCGCAGGGCCTTGCAGGCCGCCTCGCTACCAGGCCGGCGAAAGCCATTGGCACCGCGATGCTGCTCGGCGCGTGCACTGCGGCGACTGTGAAAATGATCGTTCGTATGAAGCATTCGCGAAAGAGAAAAAGCGCTTCGCTGCAGCCCATGGCTCTGCGCGGTCGTTAAAGGGTGAAATGTGCGAGCCTCTCAGCCTCTCAATCCGCTGGACGATTCGAAATCCATGCTTGTAAACCAGCGCTTTGCGCTGGGCCAGATCAAGTCTTGGCCACCTCCGGCATCGATCGCATCCCTGTGATCACGAGGTCGAGCTGCGCCGTGATGGTCTCGAAGAGTGCATCGATGTCGTGAGCGGCCGCATGTTCCGAACAGGCATGCTCGATGGAGGCCGCCGCTTCGGACAGACCCATCGCACCCAGTGTGGCGGCCTCGCATTTCAGGTCGTGTGCAAGGCGCACCATGGTCGCGGTGTCGGCGGTCTGGCGTGCGGCGACGAAGCGTTCTCCGAAATCCGCTTCGCGCTCCACAAACATGCGTAGCAACCGCTGGTAGAGCTGCTTGTTTCCGCGCAGGCCAGCAAGTGCTGCGGTGGTGTCGAACATCGCTGGCGCCACAGGCTTGCTCGGGGCTTTGCGGATCCAGCGCGCCAGGGTCGCGAGCATCTCGTTGACCTTGATGGGCTTGGCGATGTGGTCGTTCATGCCCGCGGCCAGTACCTTCTCCCGGTCACCGACCATCGCGTTGGCCGTCATCGCAATCACCGGCAGATCGCGCCACTGCGGCTGCTGGCGCAGCAACCGAGTGGCGGCGAAGCCGTCCAGCACCGGCATCTGGCAGTCCATCAGCACCAGATCGAACGGTTCCCGATCGAGCCGGTCCAAGGCCTCCTGACCGTTGTCAGCGATGCCAAGCACGATGCCGGCGCTGGTGAGCAAGTCGCGCGCCAGCTCCTGGTTCAGCGGGTTGTCTTCGACCAGAAGGATGCGAACCCCAGCCAAGCTGGCGAGGTCTGTACTGAGCGCTTCGTCGCGCCGCTCGGTGCGCAGCGCCTGTTGCCCCGGCAAGTGCAGCGCTCCAAGGCAGGTGTCGAGCAGTGTCGAGGGGGTCACCGGCTTGGTCAGCGTCGCGACTGGGTCCAGCCGCGACGCCTCAAGGCGGCGCGCCACTTCGTCGCGGCTGAACGCCGTCAGCATCAGCACCGTTGGCGGCGGATGGCGCAGGCCCGTCCGGGTCAGCTCCAGCATGCAGTCGATGCCGTCCATCTGCGGCATCTTCCAATCCAGCAGCAGCAGCTCGAACGGCGTGTCATTCGCGTCTGCCTGCACGATGGCCCGCAGGGCGGCTTGGCCGTCGGCCACCGCCGTCGGCCGCAGGCCGAAACTATCCGCCATTTGCATCAGCAGCTCGCGCGCGATCTCTTTGTCATCGGCGATCCGCGTGCGCATGCCGCGCAGGCGCTCAGCCCGGCCGGTCGATTTCGGTGCGACCGTCTGTTCACATAACCCGAAACTTGCCGTGAAGTGGAAGCAGCTGCCGCGCCCGGGCGTGCTGTCCAGCCCGATCTGGCCGCCCATCATGTGCACCAGATGGCTGCTGATGACCAGCCCGAGGCCGGTTCCGCCAAAGCGTCGGCTCGTCGAGGTGTCGGCTTGCGAGAAGGGCAGGAACAGCCGCTGCTGCTGTTCAGGCGTGATGCCGATGCCGGAGTCGCGCACTTCGAAGCGCAACAGCACGCTCGCGACGTCGCGTTTGACCACACCGACCTTGACGACGATCTCGCCGCGCTCCGTGAACTTGACCGCGTTGTTGCCCAGGTTGAGCAGCACCTGCCCAAGCCTCATCGGGTCTCCTTCGAGCGCCATCGGCAGCTCCGGCTCAAGCGCAAAGACGAGCTCGATGCCTTTTTCCTCGGCCTTCATGCCGACCTGGCTGGCCAAGTCGTCGAGCACGTCGCCCAGTTCAAAGCGCACACGTTCCATGTCGAGGTGACCGGCCTCAATCTTGGAGAAGTCCAGGATGTCGTTGATGATGCCCAGCAGCGACTCGGCCGAGCGATGCACCTTCTGCACGTAGTTGAGCTGCTGCGCATTGAGGCCGCTTTGCAGCGCCAGGTACGACATGCCGAGGATCGCATTCATCGGCGTTCGGATTTCGTGGCTCATGTTGGCGAGGAAGTCGCCCTTGGCGCGATTGGCGGCGTCGGCGGCGTCGCGCGCCAGCGCCAGGTCCGCGGTGCGCTCAGCGACGCGCTGCTCCAGCGTGTCGAAGGCCTGCTTCAGCTCGGCCACCATGCCGTTGAAGGCCTGGGCCAGTTCACCAACTTCATCCTGCGCCTCGATCGCGACGGGTCGGAGTTCGACCCGCGCGCCCTCGAGATCGTCGCTTGCATCACCGGATTGTTTTCTCGCTGCGATTCCTTTCACCGCGGACGTCAATGCCAGAATGGGGTCGAGGAATCGCCGGACCCAATAGATGCCCATCGCCGCGCCCAGCAGCAGGATCGGTCCCGACACCATCAGGATCGCCGTGACCGTTTCACGGATATTCCGCAAGGCACCGGCGCGAGACGAGGCCATGCCGAGAATAAAGGGCGTTTGGTCTTCGAACGTCCAGGGCTGCAGCACGACGTAGAACGATCCCTGCTCGGTGGAGATGGTGTCGCGCAGACTTGCCGAGCGCTCTTCGAGCCGGGCGGTTTGCAGAGCTTTCAACTGTGCCGCGCCAAGTTCGAAAGGCATGTCCTGCTGCCGGTGGCGGCCATCGACGGAGAACAAGGCCGGCGAGGTTCCGGTCTTTCTGGCGATCCCTTGCAGATAGGCGCCGTCGATGAGCTTACGGAACACCAGCACGGCAAATATCTCCGGCCGCGGCCCTGCCATGCCACTTGCGGAGCCATCGGCTTGGGCGATCCTCACGTCCGAAAAGCCACGTTCCGACGGCATGCCTCCTTCATGGGCAAGGAAGTCCGTGGCCCTGCCCTGGAGCGGAATGCTGACCTCGATCGCTGTGCTCTCCGCCGTCGGGAACTCAAACGACACGCTAGGCTGTCGCAGCGCGGGCTGGGGGCCTGCGCCCAGGATTTGCGGTCGGCCCTCATCCCAGGCAGGCCAGCTTTGCAACGGCAGGTTTCCATTGGCGTCCAGCGCAGCCTTGATCCACACCTGGCTGCCGTTTGGCCTGCGTACCAGCATTCCCGCCTCGGTGCCGGAGACGTAGTGGCGCAGGCTGCCGCCGGTATAGACCCTGATGCTGGAAAAGCCGCCCGAGCGCAGCACCACGTGCAGCCGGTTGATCGAGATCGCCTTGCCGAAACCCACCGTCCGGTCGATCTCCGTCCGGTCGGCCGTCGCGCCCATGCGCTCGGCCGTGATCTCGCGCGCAACCAGATCGGCCAGTTGGCTTGACAGCGCCGGGTCGCCCGCAGCAGCCAGCGCGACCTCTCTCAGTTGCAGCGTCAAGCGCTGCAGATCATCCTGCCAAGAGTTCAAGTCGCGGCCGAGCGCGGCGAAGGCGGACTCCTGGTTCTGCCGGTTGGTGAAATACGAGGCCAGCAGGGCGTTCAATGCAGTGGTCAGCGCCAGCACGCCGATCAGCACGAGCAGAATCTTGCGCTGGATACCGGACATCATGGTCGGTAGCCGCGATTTCGTGCAATGTCCGCGTCGATGATCCGGGCCGCCTTGCTGAGCTCGGCCTGCACGTCGCCGCCGGCGACGATGGCACTGACCGCGTTGGCATAGGCCGTGCGAATGGTGATGTAGGCCGGCGTCTTCGGGCGCGGCACGCCCAGACCAGCAGCGAGTTGCAGTGCAAACATGCGCAGCGGCCCACGCGGGCCGTACAGCGGTGAGCGGGCCAGCACGGAGCGGCGCGCGGGCACGGCGCCGTTGCTATTCGTGATGCGCAGGATTTCCTCGCTCGACATGAGGTGGGCGATGAAGGCCCAGGCGGCGGCCGGGTCCTGGCAGGTGCTGGTGATGTTCCAGCCCCATGAGCCCATGCCTGTCTTGATGCCATGCCCCAAGTCCGGCAGCGGCATCAGCACCAGGTCGTCGCCCAGCGCCTTGCGATAGCCCTGGTACATCCAGTTTCCAGTCCAGGACAATGCGGTCCGGCCCTGCTCGAAATCGTCGGAACGGTCGACAATGGGTTTGCTCCAGCCGTTTCGAAACCACTGTTGAAAGCGTTTCATGGCCTCGACCGCTTGGGGTCCGTCGAGAACCCCCTTGGCCGACTGGTAATGCGTGCGATCGATCAGGTCGCCGCCGAACCCTTGCACGATCGGCGAAAGCGCATAGGCCGAGAATTCGCTCAGGGCGTAGTAGACAGAAAAGTTGATGGCATATTCGACGCCATCCAGTGCCGTGAGCTTCTGCAGCGCCTGCTCGAATTCCGCCAAGCTACAGGGGGCTTCCAGCGTCGCCACGCGAACACCGGCCGCGCGCAGGTAGCGGCGGTTGCCCCATAGCCCCAATCCCGAATCGAATTGCCCGAGGGAATACAGGCGGCCGTTGTAGGTGCCCTGCGTGATGATCGAAGGCAGCAGGTCGTTCAGCAGCGGCTTGGGGACGAACGTGTCGAGCGCCAGCAGAAAGCCGGACCAGATGTAGCCAGGCTGGAGCGGGCCATCCGTTTCGATCAGGCAGGGCAAGCCGCCGCCGATCGCCGCATTGCGCACCAGTTCGTCATACCGCCACACGTCGGAGAACTGGATGTCCACCCTGAAGTCGCGCTGCTTGAGGTTGAAAGCCTGGGCCGCAGCCTTGATCACATGCGACTCCGTCGAGTTTGGACTGGCAGGCGACCACGCGGTGATGGTCCTTGTAGTGGAGGCCGGCGAGTCCTTCGCGGCTGGCGCGGCGGCGCTGGCCATGCCCACGAGGAACATACCGGCGGTCGCGGCTACGAACCGCGCGGCCGACCGACGCATCGCCCGGAATCGGTTGTCGTTGGCGCGGGCGGGGACCATCTCGCAGCGACTCAAGGTTAGATCAGAACGCACTGCAAAGAAGCCTTGATGTTGCGGCCGTTGTTGGGAGTGCGCGCGATATTCAGCCCGTTGGCGCGAATCGCGACCGGGCTGCACAGGACTTCGGTGATGCACACTTCGTTGAACAGGTTGGAATGCCACAGCCCCTTGGCCAACCGACCGTTCGCGAATGTATTCATCTCAATGTAGGCGGACATGATCAATCCTTCTGCGAGCTTCTGCCAGTCGGGTGAACCCAGGGTGAACCTCTTACCTCAACGGCAAATGAAGCTGGCCGCGCTTTCCAGGTCGGTCGCGCCGGTCCTCAGCACGACTTTGGCCGGATAGGCGCACAGCGGACGACTGCGATCTGCCGACCACGCCGCTGGCTTGTCCGGGTTGTCCGGGTCGACCGATGCAAAGATTTGCTGCGGCGCCACGCCCTTCTCGACCCAATCGACGAGCGCAGTGAAGGCGTCGAAACGATCGGTGGAAGGGCCGTGCCAGCAGTGGTTCATGCCGGGCACGAGGAACAGGCGCGCATAGTCGCTCGCGCCAGCATCACCCGCACGAAGCGCCTCGTACCAGCGGATCGTGTCATTGACGGAAAACACGCCGTCCGCGGCGCCGTGGAAAACGAGCAGCTTCGCTCGTTGCTTCAGTGTGCCCAGGTGCTCCAGGTCGGGCGGCAACATGAAGCCCATCGACGACACGGTGAAGGTCGCATCGGTCGCGTGTATCAAGACTTGGCCGCGGCTCGCATCAAAGTCTCGCCAGTAACTCGATGCGACCGGCGAGAACGCCTGCACGCCGGGCGTGGGCGGCGTCGAGAAGATCGCTGCCATGGACACCGGGGCGAGCGTCGGGTTCAAATAGGTCTTCCACGCGCGCCACTCGCTGCCGGCGATGCCTGGGTCCCAGGGCCAGTCTGAGTAAATCGCTTCGCCAGCAGCGGTCTTGGGCCCGGCCATCATGGCTTTCAACGCCGATTTCTGGCCTGCGCTCAGGCAACTGCCATCGGGTGTCGCGCCTGCGCCGCATTGCGGCACGTCGGCATCGAAGTTGAAGGCGGCTCGGCACGCCGCCTGGTCATGGACCATGCCGTCGGCGGCTCCATCCAGCGCATCGCATTTCGCGAGAATGCGCGAGGCGACGAACGCCATGTCGCCTGGTGTGAACGCCTTCGCCAAGTCGGGGTCCACTGATGCCAGTTGCTGGCTGTCGAACAATTGAGTGACCGCGGCCTTCGGCAGGTTGAAGCCAGGATTTCCCGCGATGATGCCGTCGAACTCGTCGGCGAAGCGAGCAGCTGCCTGCATGCCGGATTGGCCACCCTTGGAGCAGCCCGCGAAGTAGGACCGCCCGGGTGCCCTGCCGTAGTACTGCGCGACTATCTTCTTGGCCAGTGGTGTCAAGCTCCCAAGGGCGTTGTAGCCATAGTCGATGCGCGCCTGCGGGTCCATGCCGAAGCTTCCGTCGAAGGGCTGCCCGGGTGCGCTGACGTGGCCGCCGTCGCTGCTGACCACCGCGTAGCCCCGCGACAGCGCATTAGAACGTCCACCCATTGCGACCGTGCCCAACGGGTCGTTGAACACGCCGTCGAAGCCGCCGTCGCCCGAGTAGAAGAAGCCGCCGTTCCAGCCCACGGCCGGCAGGCGCAGATCGAATCCGATCGCATAGGCCCTGCCGTCGATTCCCGTGCGGGGGTGGACGCTGCCGGTCACATGGCAATGCGCCGGATAGCCCTGCGATGTAGCCGATGATCCGCTGGCGGCGCGCACTGCCGCGGTCGCCACGGTGAGCCCGGGAATGCCCAGCGCACGAGTCGTCACTTGGCCACATTCCATCGGCGCCGGCGACTGGCTCAACTCGGGCGCGGTGCACCCTGCGAGCATTGCCGCTGCCAGCAGGGCGGCTGAAACGGTGGGGCTTTCGGTTCGCAGCACGCTCTTCCCTTCCTTGCCTGACGTCGACTCAGAGGCTGAGCCTCTCATTCGAACCGCACGCCCACCCGCACACCGACTGTGCGCATCGGCATGTAGCTCACGCTCGTAAAAGACGCAAGCGGTACGGCCGATGCATAGACCTTCGCGTTCTCCGCGTTGTAGACGTAGCCATCGATCGTCCAGCGGCCGTCCGCCGACTCCCAGCGCAGTTCCAGGTCAGTCTTGCTGTAGGCCTTGCGGTAGCCACGTGCCGGATCGCTGATGTTGCTCAGACTGGTGTAGCTGCCCGATTGCCAGTACGCCTGAATCGAAGGCGTCAGGCGTGAACCGCCGTCGAGCGTGAAGGCATGCGAGTAGCGAGCTCGAAGGCTGACCCTGGGCGCGTTCGGCAGGCGATTGCCGCTGTAGTCGGCCGCTGTGCCCGGGATCGGCACGGGCGCGAAGCTGTTGTAGATGCCCGGAATGTTGTTGGGGTTGCCCACGGGGTCAATGAAGGTGCCGAAGCGGGCATCCAGATACGTGAAGAATCCTTGCAGCCGATCTCGTCTGCTTGCCAGCCAGTCTCCCTCGAACTCCAGGCCGCGAATCTTCGCAGTTGGCGAATTCGTCGTGACGGGCGTGTTGTTGCCACTGATGTCCTGGCCAATCCCGCTGACCTGCAGGTTCCGGTAGTCCATGTCGAAAGCCGTGACGTTCATGCCCAGGGTATTGCCCAACATGCGTCCACGCCAACCTAGCTCGATGCTCCTGAGGGTTTCCGGCTTGTACGTGCTGAATTGGGGGGCAACGTTCGCAGTGGCGCCACCGCCCCGATAGCCTGTTGAGACCGATGCGAACACAAGGTTGTCGGGCGAGAGGTCGTGGTCGACGCCCAGGCGCCAGCTGGTATTGCTCGAACTCGATGACGCGACCGAAGAAGTCGGCGGGCCGAATGGCACCGGGCAACTGAGCGCCATATTGGCTTGCGCGACCGTGCCGAAGGCGCAGACCTGTGAATCGCCGTTGGTGCTGAACTTGTCTCTGGTGTTGCGTATCCCGCCGGTCAACCGCAGCGCAGGCGAGACGCTGTAGACGGCTTGCCCGAACACGGCGTTCGAGTCGTTGGCATTTTCATTGACACGCGAGGCCACATCGATGATGCCGAAGCCTGTCGGTTCGAACCCAGTGCCTGGCGCGATGACGATCGGCGGGGGCAGGACGGCGGACAGCGGGAACGGCAGGGCATCCCCGATGCCAATCTTCTGTGCGCCGCTCGTGCGGTCCCGGTAGGTGTAGATCCCACCGACCAGCTTGAGTGCGTCGGACTCGTAATTGACGTCGATCTCGTGGCTCTGCGTGCGGGTGGCGTAGTCCTTGTTCGTCAGGGTGAAGAGACCTGACGCAAAGTCCACGCCGTTGTTCACCAGCCGTGTCGCGCCGGCCAAGTAGGTGACGGACCACTGATCATTGATTGACCAGTGCAGATTCGAACGAAAAGCCGTTTGCTTCACGTCGTTGGCGATGTCGGGCGCGCTGCGGTATCCAAGGATGTTGCCGCCCGGCGCGACCGTCACCGGCGCGCCGAGCGTGCCCGTAGCGATGTTCGCGTCCGGAAAGTACGTGTAGCTGGCCCGGACGATATCGGACAGCGTGCCGTTGTTCTGCGCCGTGCTCAAGGACGCGCGCCAGCGCAGGTCGGGCGTTGCCTGGAGCGTCCAAGCCATGCGAGCGCTCGACACGTCGATCTCGCCGTAGTTGCGCGGCGAAGCTCCCCCATCAACGTTGCCATCGCTCTGGCGCTTCATCACCGAGGCGCGGACCTGGAACGTATCGGAAACCGGGACGTTGAGCACACCCCGTGCGGTGATGTCGTTGTGGGTGCCATAGGCGAGATCACCGAAAGCCTGGAACTTGGAACTCGCGCGCGCCGTTTCGATGTTGACGACGCCAGCCGTCGCATTGCGGCCGTAGACCGTTCCCTGAGGGCCGCGCACCGCCTCGATGCGATCGATGTCGAACAAGCCCAGGGTCAATGCCTGGTTGACGGGTTCGTAAATGCCGTCGACCTGCACGGCCACGGTCGGATATCCACCAAACGAGTTGTTGTTGCCGATCCCGCGCATCGAGAATCCGTTTTGCACCACTTGGAGGTTGGGCACGGAACTGGCGATGTCGGATGCCGTGCTGATGCCTTGAGAGTCCAGCGCCTGCTGACTCAGGACCGAGGCCGCGATGGGAGCCTTCGACAGGACTTCAGAGCGACGTTGCGCCGTGATCGTGATCTTCTCCAGCACGACAACATCGTTGTCAGCTTGCGTTGCGCTGGCGGCGTCGGAGGAGGGGAGTTGAGCCTGTACCTCACCAATGAACAATACGCAAGCGAGTGCGATCGGTGTCTGGCGTTGATACATTCGTTGCCTCCGTGCGCCGGTTAAAAACCGGCAAGGTGTTGTGAATGAGTGGCTTGCAGAGTCACGATTCCGGCTGGCCAGCTGCGGGCCGATGACGACCAGAGGGACGTGCCGTCGTCCAAGGGTTCTTCAAGTGCGAGCTTTCAAAGCTTATTCGATAGATGAAGCCGCTACCCCAGCACCCCTCGCGCGCGGGAGGGGATCTTGCCTCTAAGCATGAGGCCGTGCAAGGACTGCCTCGTACACGATGTGCAGCCGCCCGGCCTCGCCCCGGTTGACCAGCACCTCTGAGCAGTGATGAGCGAAAGCAACTTCATCTGCTCACCTCCACAAGCGCCATGACGCTTTCCAAGATGCACGTTTTTGCTCTCAACGAGCCGCGCACTCCATCGGGTGCGATGCAAACTGATGTGTATGCCTTCAGGTTGCGGACACCGATTTCCGTTCAGGCTGACCCTTCGATACCTCAGGACAGGGTACGACTACGGCGTATCGAAGCCCCATCCCGACGCTCCACAAGCCCTTCGATCGCGAAGCGACCCAGTCCTGAGGTATCGAAGGATCAGGGCGAACGGGTGTTGATGACTCACATCAGCTTGAATCGCCCCACTCCAACGCCTTCAGGTCCGCGTCTGCGGTTTGGAGTACCGAACTTGAACCGCAGCGAGCGCCTTTTCATACGCCACAGTCACATCGTCCGGCCCGCTGGCCGTCATCGCCAGATCTTCCAACAGCCCGTTGTGAAGGCCGTACACCCAACCATGGATGACCACCTCCTGCCCGCGCTGCCAAGCGTCCTGCACGATCGTTGTCTGGCAGACGTTGAGGGCCTGCTCCACGACATTGAGTTCACACAGGGCATTCACGCGCAGCGAGGATTCGACGCTTTCGAGCCATTGATGGTGTCGATTTCGAACGTCTTGCACGTGGCGGATCCAGTTGTCTGCGAGGCCGATGCGTCGATCGTTCATCGCTGCCGCCACGCCGCTGCAGTTGGAGTGGCCGACGACGATGATGTGCTTGACTTTCAGCACGTCGGTCGCGAATTGGATGACCGACAGGCAGTTGAGGTCGGAGTGGACAACGACGTTGGCGACATTGCGGTGTACGAACAACTCGCCCGGGAGCAAGTCCACCAGCTCGTTGGCCGGGACGCGGCTGTCCGCGCAGCCGATCCACAGGTATTGAGGTAGTTGCTGAGACAGGAGCCCGGTGAAAAAACCCGGGCTCTTGGCCTCCATCTTCTTCGCCCAGAGGCGGTTGCTATCAAGCAGTTCCTGCAGTTGCGTCGTCATGTGTCGCGAGTTTGGAAACGTGGCTCGCGAAGTGTACGCGGCGTGGTTCATTCGAGGGTTACACGCCAAGCGTTGGTTGACGCTGGCAGAGGTCGATACTG
>Ga0170475_132584509_pt1 | contig 15710 bp, 20 predicted proteins | sample Soicark_Litter_5_FD_111474 | JGI IMG/M metagenome (GOLD analysis project Ga0170475, IMG submission 111474) | Avena fatua rhizosphere microbial communities from Hopland, California, USA. Combined Assembly of 48 SPs | reverse complement strand
GAATATTTTAGCTGGAATTAGCTACTGACTAACAATAAGTATCTATATTTCTTTTTTAGTGTTTATGCTGGTCCCATTTGCACGGTTGATAGCAGCTGAAAAATCGTTGTATAAGTATCGTTCATGAAAAATTTTACAATTACTTAAAGAAGTAGAAGTTGTTACTAAATTACGTTCTTGTGTTATTTTTTTACCGCTGGGTTATTGCTGCGTCCCAACATACTGAGAATTTTTCGAGGAATGACTTAAAGAACGTGTTAAAACAGGGTGGTATGCAGGAAACGGAAGAAAATCTTCGGAATTAGCGCTTCCTGAAATTCTTTCTTATCCCGGCGCCGCAGAACAACCTGGTTTAATATGTGTTACACCTACTTATATTCCAACAAGCCATGATTGATATTTAGCTTTAACTCTTGTCGAAATTCTTTTTGTAGGCGGTCTAGCAATGTTAGTTATAGCTTGACAAATATATTTATGAGAAAATTATGGAGAATTACCTTTTCAACGTTCTCCTGCAACGCCTGAACAACAAAAAATGGATGAGGAAATAAACGGAAAAAAATAAATAAAATTTTTAGGTTATTTAATTTTGAAAAAAAATGGATGCTGGTGAGTTAGTTCTAATATACGGCCTAATGTTGGCTATAATAATTTTTGCAATCTAATGTTATTTAACATTAGCGCGCTATTTAATACGAGAGAGGAGTGCAGAACTAATTTTTGTAGTAGTTAAGTCACCCGGTTTTAAATTCAACTTTATGCGTACATATTAATAAATCCAATTAACATTTGCAAAAATTATATTTTATAATATTTTTTCGATGTCAGTTAAAAATTTTGAAAACTTAAAATATGGATTAAGTCAAGATGAAACAACATTTGATTCGTTTATCGCGCAAATTTTAAAAACTGATAGTTTAGCTGTAGCTGAGTTCAAAGAGGCAGGCACCATATTGACGGTTAAAGATGGAATTGTTGAAGCTGCCGGGTTAGAAAACGCGTTTTCCGGTGAATTGATTCGTTTCGAATCGCAAGAGCGAGGTATTATTATGAATTTAGAAACTTCTTTAGTGAAAATTGTTCTATTGGGAGAAGGTCTAACTTTGAAACCAGGACAAACAGTTTATCGTGAACATAAGTTAGCTGGAATTACAGTTACTTATAATTTTTTAGGCCGCATAATCGACAGCTTAGGTAATTTTACTGACGGCGGAGATAAAACAGAAATAAAAGAAGATGACCTTACACAATACCGTGTTTTAGATGTAAAAGCTCCAGGAATTATTGTGCGCGAAAAAGTTACTGAGCCTGTTTATACTGGAATTATGATGATCGACAGTATGATTCCTATTGGTCGAGGTCAAAGAGAATTAATTATCGGAGATAGGCAAACAGGAAAAACTGCTATTGCTCTAGATACTATTGTAACTCAAGCAAAAATAAAATCACCTGAAGCAGAAAATGCTTTCTCAGGTTTATATTGCATTTACGTAAGTATTGGACAACGTCGTTCTTCTGTGACATTGATCTCTAAAAAATTGACGGAGTTACAAGCTGATTTTTTCACTTCAATTGTAGCCGCTACGTCATCTGACCCTGCCAGTTTGCAGTTTTTAGCACCGTATACAGGATGTACTGTTGGAGAGTTTTTTCGTGATTCAGGGGAGCATGCTTTAGTGATCTACGATGACTTAAGCAAGCAAGCTGTGGCCTACCGTCAAGTTTCTTTGTTGCTACGACGCCCACCAAGCCGCGAAGCTTATCCTGGGGATATTTTTTATTTACATTCTCGCTTACTTGAGCGAGCAGCTAAATTAAATGCAGAAATGGGTAGTGGTTCATTAACTGCTTTACCAATTATTGAAACCCAAGCTGGAGATGTATCTGCTTATATACCAACAAATGTAATTTCGATAACAGACGGACAAATATTTTTAGAAAGTAGTTTATTCTACAAAGGATTGCGACCTGCAATAAATATTGGAATATCTGTTAGCCGAATTGGAGCCGCCGCTCAAGTTAAATGTATGCGTAAAGTAGCGGGCACACTAAAATTAGGGTTAGCCCAATTTCGAGAAATTGAGGTATTTACTTCTTTTAGTTCAGACATAGATGAGTTTACAAGACAATTACTAAATCGAGGTCAACGTTTGATGGAGTTATTAAAACAACCTCAATTTTCCCCAATTACTGTTTACGAACAAATTGTTTTAATTTACGCTGGTGTAAATGGTTACTTGGATGTTCTAAATTTAGACGATGTTTTACCGTTTAAAGATTATTTGTTGAATCAACTTACAACAAATGACGCGCTAACTAATTATGACTTAAATGGCGAATTGCCAGCTGAGTTAATTGAAAATTTCATTGAAGACTCTTTAGAAAGTTTTAAAAATTCTCGAAACAAATAGAATAAAAGTTAATCATAAATGATTGCGAAATGCTTTTCTTTACTATCTTGCGGAAAGATTTGTGTAACCATACGTCGCTATTTTTTTTGTTCAGTAATTTTCGTTCATGATCCGATTGAACAATATGATTTGGGGTTTTTAGAAACTTTTGGTTTTTTTTTATACCCTGCTTATTTACATATTGTCGCTATAGCTGTATTAATTTGTATATTTGCAGGCCGTGTAAAAATAAATATTTTTGGTTATTTAAATCATAAGTTATATACTTTTATGCGCGATTTATTTTTGTCAGTAGTGGGTGCTGAACGACAAAGTTTATTTCCATATTTTTACTATACTTTTTTATTTATTCTAGCGTGTAACTTATCCGGGATGTTGCCGTGGTCTTTTACTTTAACTGCTCAACTTCCAATTGCATTTTTTTTCTCTATTACTAGTTTAGGTGGTATCGTATTATTGAGCATAGAACAAAAAGGATGACGTTTTTTAGATATCTTTGTGCCAGCCGCGCCGAAATTAATGGTACCATTCTTGATTGTAATTGAATTCATTTCATTTTTGATAAGATTTATTAGCTTAGCTGTACGTCTTCTTGCAAACATGATCGCCGGACATGCTTTGTTAAAAATTTTATTATTATTTCTAATGTTAATTACGCAATCTTTGACAGCGTTATCTATAATTGCCGGAATACTTGGATTTTCACTTATATTTGTGGTCGTAGCATTAGAATTATTAATTGCTTTTTTACAGGCATACGTTTTTATTTTTCTAATGCTAGTTTATACAAAAGAACTTTTATAGTAGTAAAAAAATGCTTCTGTGGCGCGTCAAAATAATTTAGATCTTACGAAAAAAGCTCAGTTATTCGCCCAGGAGCATTTTTTTCAGTATCCTACAAATACTACTTTAGGTTACTTGTGATCTTTTGGGTCACTAGCCGGTTTTTTGTTAGTTTTACAAATCATCAGTGGTTTGCTGCTGGCTACTCATTACTTGCCCTCGGCGGAGGAAGCTTTTTTTTATTATTGAACAAATTTCTCGAGAAGTTAAATTCGGGTGGCTTCTTAAATATCTTCATAGTAATGGCGCGTCTTTGTTTTTTATTGTGTTGTATACTCATATTTTTAGAAGTTTATTAACCGCGTCTTATTCAAAAAATTGAATAAATACTTGAACCACTGGAGTTATAATTTTTATTTTAGTTATTGCTACTGCTTTTTTTGGATATGTTTTACCATGAGGCCAAATGAGTTTGTGAGGAGCCACCGTTATAACAAATTTATTTTCTGCTATTCCTGTAGTCGGATCTAAGCTAGTTCTTTGGCTCTGAGGCGGTTTTTCAGTAGATACGCCCACTATAGGAAAATTTTTTACTTTGCATTTTTTGTTGCCGTTTATTATTGCTCTATTAGTTGTGTTGCATATTCTATTCTTACACGAGTCAGGTTCTTCGTCACAATTATCTATGTTATCAGTTAGAGACCAAAAATATTTTTTCTCATATTTTGCTGTGAAAGATTTATTAGGCATGATAGTTATAACTTTCTTTTTAGGTTACCTTATAGTTTACGCACCGAATCTATTAGGACACCCCGACAATTATATAGAAGCTAATCACATGGTAACTCCTTTGCATATCGTACCAGAATGGTATTTTTTACCATTTTACGCTATTTTACGCTCGGTTCCGAGTAAGTTGAATGGTGTTATTTTAATGTTTGGATCCTTGTTAGCTTTAGTAATTTTCCCCTATTTGCAATTACGAAGTGGTATTACTATAACCAAACAAAAAACTCAATTTTTGCCTTTAACGTTACTAACTAATATACAATCAGCTCAATTAAACATTTTTCATCTATTAGTGACTACACATTTCGTGACTGTATTTATCCTGCTTGGCTGACTTGGCGGCAAGCCGGCTGTTGAACCTTACACCACCGTTAGCCTATGACTTAGCATAGCGTATTTCGCCTTGTTATTTTTTGCTCGTAGTTGTGCGAATATTTGACATAAAATAGCGTTGTCTCGTTTACAAGTGACTACTGCTAAGTTACCAGCGATTTTTTAATTTAAATTAAAACATTATGAAAAATTCAAGAGAAATAGGAATTATTCGTAATCAACAAAAAAAAGATGTTAATTTAACTCTTTTTTCTTATGCCGTTTCAATCGCTGGTAACTTACGTTTTTTAATTCGAGAAATAAAAACAAATCTTTATTTTGACACAACTTTTTACGTGAACGGGAAAAAAATTACGCTGGCGTTAGTCTGGCTTAGAGATGACTCTTTAGAATACATGCGGCATTTGATTGATATGACCTGTGTTGACCATATGGATCGAACGAGTAGATTTAATATATGATATACAGGGCTAAGCACAACGCACCAAAAACGATTTAATTTACTAACAAGTGTAGCAGAACGGATTCCTGCTAAATCAGCGATGGTAGTTTACAAGTCCTTAAATTGAGCGGAGCGTGAAGCTTGAGATATGTTTGGAGTGCCTTTTGAAGGGCACGTGGATTTACGACGTATTCTCACGGATTATGGTTTTAAAGGGTTTCCTTTACGAAAAAATTATCCTACAGTTGGTTACTGAGAGAAAGCTTGAGACGAAATACATGATGCAATTATTCAAAAATTGGTAACTTTAATGCAGGCGTCAAAATTAGCTAATCCGTTTTATGATTACCGGGTCAAATGAAAAATATCCACGTTTTCTAACGGGGAACGTTTTTAAAAAAAAATGAACGTATACGAAACTGATAAATGTTTTTATCCGCGGGTATCTTTGTGTAATTCCATTGCTTATAAACGAACTAATATAAAAAAAATTGTTTAGAAAGTTTTACATAAAAAAGTATAAATGATATGACAAGTTAAAGATAATTCTGGTGTAACTTTAGCCACGCAACTCAAAATAAAAAAGTCTAAAACCCTTAAGGCACGAGCAGGAAACTTAATGACTGTTTTTCCACGCCGTTTCAAGTATGTTAAGTTAGTCAAACGGCAAAAATATTTAGGTTTAGTTTTAATGACAAAACGTCCTTTACGTAGAGAGGCTTACACCGTAGTCGGCCCGTATAATGGATTGATTTTGCTGAGTCATGATATGCGTATGCAAGGAACAAAAGTATGAGGTTTGGCTTATGATGAAGTCAAAGATGAGTTAGAACGATCGTTTCGCTACAAAAAAGTTTATACTCGCATAGCTGGTAGATACTTTTAATTCTCACAACTCGAGGGGGTACAATATAATCGAAACAACAAACTTTATGTTTTTCATAAAACTAAAAAATTTGTCGCTAGACATATTGTGCCTGGTACATTCGTCAGTGCAGGCTACGAATGTATTCCAAACGGCGCAGCGCATCGCTGAGCTGCTCGAGGCCGCCACAACTCTTTTGCTATTACTGTTGGGCGTCGCGGCGTGAGCTTTGTTATTAACCTGATCAATTTTATGTAAAATCGTTAATTATAAACTATTCTTAGCGACATGGCCAATGCCAGTGATGCGTCTCTGCTTTCTTTTACGTATAGACTACCATCGGTATGAATGTTTTGAAATCCGACTACATTTATTTTTAACCGAAAATATATGTTGCCGTGCTGCTCGGTGATTGTTTGTTAAAGTTAGTTTTTTTGTTGTTAGTTGTTGTCGATTCTTAAAGCTACCTTTAGCTTGACAGCACATCCGCACTAGGTTAACACGATTTTGAACTTACAAAATTGTTTGACTGCGATCACCCGTAGTGGAATCGAGTGAATTAATACTAGAAATCATATTTTACTATAATAATGAAGAACGCTACAAAATAATAACAACAAGAGGGGATAATTTGTCCCTAAAATTTGAAATATTTTCGCCTACTGTCTTGCTGATAACATTGGAGTCCAAAGTGGTTTCTTTCACGCTTGGGATTACTAGCTTCTTTTTTCTTTCAGGGGGTCTGACACTTGTAACGTTACTTAAAAATATTGCTTATTTAGACCCGTCTGGAATTGAAGCGCCAACAGAAAGAGTCCGTTACTTCTGGGATTCTTCAGAATTTGGACGCCGCTTGCGAGAAAATTATCGAAAAAATGTTGACAACCCGTATCATATTTATAATCATCGAATTTTAAGCAAAAAAATTATTGAATTTGATCCTAGAGAGCAGTTTTTGACTAACGTGTTACGAAAACGATGAGATTACAATATGAAATTAGCCGGGTCATACGAAGAAAAAACTAAATGAGGTTGATTTTGAGACCGTTTTGAAAAAATTACTGTTTTTATACTTTGTTTTGCGGGGATTTTTTATTTTTTTAACGCTTGCGACAACGCGGATTTAAGTATGTGAGCGGGTTTTGGTGGAGGCGATGGAGGTGGAGAGATGATAGTTCCATTCTTTTTTCTATTGCAGAAAACTCATAAATTTTTTTTATTCGACTCATTTTACGCTAAGCTGTTTTTTAGTAAAATGTCGTCAACCTTATATTATTCTCAAAATTGGTCGTATCGATGATTGATGAGCACTAACCATAAAGATATAGGCGCTTTGTATTTACTTTTCGGTTTCATAAGTGGAATTTTAGGTACTGCATTTTCTGTTATAATACGAATCGAATTAAGCGCCCCTGGAAGCTTATTTTTAAACGGCAACACTCACTTGTACAACGTATTAGTAACGGCACACGCATTTATCATGATTTTTTTCATGGTTATGCCAATTTTAATAGGGGGATTTGGTAACTTTTTCATACCCGTATTAATAGGCGCCCCTGATATGGCTTTTCCACGGTTAAACAATTTAAGCTTTTGATTATTACCCCCAGCACTTTGTCTTCTTTTACTTTCTAGCTTAGTGGAGTCAGGGGTAGGTACGGGCTGAACTCTCTATCCTCCGTTGTCCGGAATTTTAGGGCACGCCGATTTTAGTGTTGATTTAGCCATTTTTAGCTTGCATCTTGCGGGAGCTGCGTCTATCGCGGGGGCAATAAATTTTATTACTACAATTATAAATATGCGTCCTGCCGGGTTACATTTTTTTAGGTTGCCACTTTTTATTTGAGCCTCATTCATCACAGCTATATTACTCCTTTTGTCCTTACCAGTTTTAGCTGGGGGTATTACTATGTTAATAACAGATAGAAATCTCGGAACAGCTTTTTTTGAGTACGCCGGTGGAGGCGACCCAATTCTTTATCAACATTTATTTTGGTTTTTCGGACACCCAGAAGTTTATATCCTAATTTTACCAGCTTTTGGAATAATTAGTCATATTGTATCAAAAATTTCTGATAAATTTATTTTTGGGTACGCTGGAATGGTAAACGCATTGATTAGTATTGGTTTTCTAGGATTTATTGTGTGAGCTCATCACATGTATACAGTAGGCTTAGACGCAGATACGCGAGCTTACTTTACAGCCGCAACTATGATCATAGCTGTGCCAACTGGTGTAAAAGTTTTTAGCTGACTAGCAACCCTGTGAGGCGGTGTAATTCGCATTAGTACTGCTGCCTTGTTTGCATTTGGTTTTATTTTTTTATTTACCATTGGTGGGGTTACTGGTGTTGTTTTGGCCAACGCTGCTCTTGACATTTTATTTCACGACACCTATTACGTGGTGGCTCATTTTCATTACGTCCTTTCAATGGGGGCAGTCTTTGGAGTTTTTGGTGGATTTTATTTTTGATTTACGAAAATGTTTGGATGTTTACTAAACGAACGTTTAGGACGTGCACATTTTTGATTATTTTTTTTTGGTGTAAATTTGACTTTTTTTTCCTATGCACTTCTTGGGGATTGCTGGTATGCCACGTCGTATCGCAGATTACCCAGATATTTACTGAGAGTGAAACGCCATTTGTTCTTTTGGTTCTTTATTGTCAGTTACTGCTCTTTTATTTTTTGTTATAAATGTCACAAAAGCTTTTAGCGGAGGTAATAAAAGCCGTAACATTAGAGCTGTTTTTGGTGCGACAGGAGCTTACATGGTAAATTTTCCTGAACCTGTTACTGAGTTTTCTTTGATGGTGCAAGGCTTGCATTCTGATGCTATGACTATTCTATTATTCGTAGTCGGTTTTGTTACTTACATGCTGTGTATAATCATTCGAAAATTTAAGCGTACTTATTTGCATTACAGAGCGAGTCATATAAAATCAAAATCTATTATTTATTTAGAATTTTTGTGAACTGCAATTCCTGCTGCTATGGTAATGGCAATTGGACTTCCAGCATTCGCTGTAATATACATGGAAAAATCATTAGCTCAAACTGCAGGCTCGCATATAAATGTAGGAATAATTGGGCATCAGTGATATTGAAATTATACCTTACCTGCAATAATTGAGTATACAGCTCCCGAGCAAAATTTATCAAAATCTGTTATTCTCAATGGTATAGATTCCAAACTATCATTTGATAGCTATATGATACCAACCGAAGATTTGCAATCCGGAGAGAAACGTCTTTTAGAGGTGACACAACGACTACAATTACCAACGCATGGTGCTGTACGAGCTTTAATAACATCTGATGATGTAATACATAGCTGAACTGTTCCTAACTTTGCCGTGAAAGTAGATGCTGTTCCTGGACGCATTAACGAAGCTTGAATTAACGTGTTTTTGGCGGGTGTTTATTACGGACAATGTAGCGAAATATGCGGCGTGAACCATAGTTTCATGCCAATTGTTGTTGAGGTCTTTGACTCAACACCTGATGATGATGAAATTAGCTTATCTACAAGTATTTTAGAACCAACAGCAGTAGTAAACAATATTAATGCATAATGGAGTTACAACTATATGGGTGGCGTCATTTATTTGATTTTCAATAGCTTTTTCTCTTTATTTTATGGGCGTGGTAGGTATATTACGACAAAATCAAAATTTTTTGACATTACTGTTAAAGATTGAAATGATGTATATCGGTATAAGTTTATATTTTTTTGGTTACGGCTATTATTTGTTTAATCCAGCCGGTATCGCGCAAGGTTTGCTCGTTCTCAGCTTCGCGGCCGCGGAAACTGCTTTTGGTCTAAGTTTGTTTTTTTATTATTATCTTACCCAACAAGGAAAGGCGCTGGAGCCCATCTTTCGTTACAACAAACAACCTAAGTATAATATAAAAATTTAGTAATTTGTTAACCAAATAAGACGTTAGCGGGAAGTTGATGAGCTCAAAAGATTTTACCAAATGAAAGTTTTTTACCACGCCGTATCATTTAGTTGATAGAAGTCCGTGGCCGATGTTAACAGGATTAATAGCATTACAATTACCTTTAACGTTACTCGTGTATATTGACTCCGGACGCTCAATTTTTTTTTTTTGTCACTTGTGTTGCTATTGTACATTATAAAAAAGTGAGGTAAAGATATAATTACAGAGAGCACCTTTCAAGGAATGCACACACAAGTTGTGCAGCGGGGTATTATCATAGGTTATCTTTTATTTATACTTTCTGAAATTATGTTATTCGCAAGTTTCTTTGGAAGCTACTTTTATTACATCATTGAACCTTCGTTGTGACTTGGAGGAATAAAATTTGCCACTCCTTTTTTATCGCTTATAGATCCCTGGGCATTACCTTTATTAAATAGTATTTTGTTATTGAGCTCAAGCGTTTTTGTTACATTTGCTCATCATGAGATAGCTGCAATTGGTAAGAATTCACCGCACGGTGACCAAAAATATGTTGTAGTTATGCTCACAATATCCATTATACTAGGTACGTTATTTTCCGTGTGCCAATGAGTAGAATACAATTTAGCGCAATTTTCTATTCAAGACTCAACTTATGGCTCTATTTTTTATTTAGTAACTGGATTTCACGGTTTACATGTAATAGTGGGTTTAATATTTCTTTCTATTACTCTGTTAAGATTACGTGCTAATCATTTTACTAGTGAGCATCATTTAGGGTTCGAATTCAGTGCCTTATATTGACATTTCGTTGACGCCGTCTGATTTTTTGTGTATACTTTTTTATATGTGTACGCATGATTATAAACTTTTTTGTTACCTGCGCGAAAACTTAAAATGACTCACAAAAAATTAACAAATACACATTCTTTTCATTTATCAAATTTTTTAGGAGCAATTAAAACTGCTCAACAAAAAAAAAAGTGTTTTTTACTTATTGACCTTGTTCAAAACTTGTTATTTTAGTTGCTCGTGCGCTTCGTGATGAGGGGTACATATCGGGATTTTCGTTGTCCTCGGAAATTGGACAAACCACCCGAATTAAAGTTTTTTTAAAATATTACCCAACTACGTTAGCTCCGCTAGTAACTTACTTAGAAACATATGCGTCTCCAAGTAGGCAATATAATACAAGTTACAAAAAATTAGTTCGCTTAACAAGAGGTAAAACTACTGTTTATTTTTTATCTACCCCGGCAGGAATCTTAACTTCGGAGCAATGTTTAAGTCGAGTGATGGGCGGAAATTTGCTTTTTAAAATACGTTAACTACTCATGGCGCAGCAACATCATTATAGTGGGCTAAAATTTTTTTTTTGCAATACTTTTACAGACGTAACAATTGAGCGGACTGGAGACAAGCAAGTTTACATTGCGCCCGTTTTAACGTTTAAGTTAACGCTTTGTGGTTGTATTAGGTACACGAAATGACGCTTAAAACAGCATTCATATATTAGTTTTTTTGAGCCATTCATTGTTAGTTTAAGCACTTATGGTTGACAGGGAAACTTAATGCACGAATTTATTAGAATCGGAGGTCTACTAAAAACCAATTTTTTATTACTGACTGGTTACGCTATAGCTTACAAAAAATGCTTTTATCTATCAGGCCAGGTTAATCGTTTGAAAGCGCTACGACGTCAACGTTTAGCTTTACAACTAGGTTACAGTCATAAAATTAGACTTCGCGGATTGAAAAATTTTTTATTTCGGCGCTGACGTCGAAAAAAATTTGGAATTCGTGTTAAATCTAATAATTTTGACTTATTAAATGCATTTATTGATTTTTTCAGACATATTAGGCTGCGTGGACAGTATACTAGTCGCGGTATTAGGCTTAGAGGCGATAGATTTAAAATGAAATTTAGACCTGATCACGGTAAATACGGGTTTAAAATGAATTATTAAAAGTTAGTAACAAATGACCTTTGCGCAAATAACTTTTCGAAAACAACGTATTCGACGAAAACAAAAATGTCTTAAATTAGTATTAAATGGTTGCCCGCAGCGATTAGGTTGCGTGACAAAAGTAGAAATACGGTCCCCTAAAAAACCGCATTCAGCTCGTCGCAAAACTATGCGTCTTCGAATAGCCGGAACAAAACGGCGTCCGTTTTGCTATATACCCGGTATCGGACATTCTGTACAAAAGTTTAACTATATTTTAATGCGGGGCGGCCGCCGACGCGACATACCTGGTATGCGTTACACGGGAATTCGAGGAGTAAAAAGTTTTTCTATTCCGATCAATCGACGAACCGCGCGATCTAAATACGGGATTCGCAAGATTGAAGTAATATACAGACCAACAAAAGTCTAAATGTTGATTACTTATAATTTTTATAATTCACTTTTACTGCAAAAACTTATTAGGCAATTTGTTCGCCGAGGGAATAAGGAGAAAATAGAACGAATTGTTTACAGGTTATTATCCCGGTTTTCGCGGGTAAACAATTTTTCTGCTCTTTGAATTCTTTTGACAGTTATAGAATTGCATAAACCAGTTTTAGCCTTGCAAAACTTTAAAAGCAAAAACAAAATTGTTCAAAAACCACGTGCCCGCGCAACGCAAGAATCCTTAGTAAGTATTGGCTTACGCTGGTTTAAAGAAGGTGTTTTAGGTGATACTTCCAGAATAAAAAAAAAACGCCAGCTAAAAATAATGCGTAAACAAGTTAAAGTGCTGCAAAAGAAAGTAAAAGTTCGAGGTTTTATACTTACGTCCGCGGAGCAAGCTTTAATAGACAACTTAAAGATAATTCAATTGCAAAAACGCAGAACCCGTCCTTTTATCCCGGCGTTTCAAGCTTATATTTATGATAGCGGACGTGATTTTCAACAGTCATTTGGTCATAAACAACAGCAGGCGCACAACGCTGTTATTATAAATAATTTTAAATATCGTTCTTACCAGTGATAAACTTAAAAATGGAACTAACTTGACAACTATTTTCAATTCTTACAATTATAGTAATAACCTCTACATTCATACTATACACAGGGAATACAATTTACTGCTTACTAAGTTTGATTTGTTTAGTACTTTCGCTGTCGTGATTTTTAGTATACGCGGGTTTGGAGCTAATCGGTTTTATGCTTAGCACTATCTATTTAGGAGCTATTTTAGTATTTTTTATATTTGTTATTATGTTGATCGATTTACGTTTTGAAGACTTACAAGAATTATATGACGAGGCGCGAACATATGAGCCCCAGGATTTTACCATTATTTACCCAGTCACTATTATTTTAAGTATATTATCCTTAGATTTTTTAGTTGAAAGAATTTTGTATGAGGAGTACTTTGGCATGGAATTTTTTATTATGCCAGCAGATGTATCAGCGGTGGCTTCGTCTGCACAAGTTAGTACTGATTTATTAAGTGAATATTTTGTAGCGCACTCAACTAGCCCTGCAGCTGTAGGATTTTATTTGTTTTCAACTGAAGGCGCGAGCGTTGGGATATTATCTTTGCTGATTTTATTTAGCTTGTACATTTCTTTATACACTGTAAAAGCTGCTAATGAGGAAGTTTTAAACAAAATTGAAAGTTCTACTCAAAAAAATGTTGATAAAGAAATTTTGTAATTGAGCTGAAATTTTAAAACTTTGGGATATACACTGGGGATTAACCCATGAGCAAACTTTATCGTGGCTTCAAAAGCACGATACAGTTAAACAAAAAATGATTTTTACTAATTATTTGGCCAGACTCGATTTACAATCGAACGTCACTAATCGTGCTTTGTACGGTTATTATTACAGGCGTTTGAACGAGACTCTAGCAGAATTAGAGTGGTATAAATTCATTGCCTTATGGCAGCGAATTAAGTGACATGGAAGCAAGCGCATTTTATTTTACACAGATGTTTTTGATGATTACCCGTTCGTACGACATATTGGCAAGCAAACGAATGAGGGGTACAGCATTGGGTGGTACCCAGGATTAAATAGTAATAGGCATGGATTAAAAAAATTGCGTTACACTCGACTTGTTGGGAAAATAGATCTTGACCGGTTGCCTTCCATAGTTATTACGTTTAGCACTTTTTATCCAATTTCTATAACATTTTTAAAGGAGCTCGGTCGTTCGAATATTTACTATGTTTGTTTCGTTTCCTTTGGGGACACGTATTTACCTGGAGCCTTTTTAATACATCTTACTAAAACATATGCGTCATTTTACTTTTACGCTATTTTAATACGAAATATTATATATACCGCAACTGATAACGAAGAAGTAACCCACTTTTCTTTATTACAGCGGTTTTTGGCCAGTAAAAATAAAAAAAAGTTAGTTAATCTAAAACTAGTAAACTTTGCTCGTCGATGGAAACGAAAAGTTGCTAACTTTAGGTGGTCTAAAAGTATTCGCCCGCAATGATTGCGTCGTAAAATTTGATACAAAGAACGCCGGTGACGAGGTTATGTGTTTTGGTTTCGCCGGAGACGTTATTTACAAACTTATGTAGCTTGAAAACATATTCGGTACGCGTCAAATCGCCGGAAAAATTTTTCTCAACTTTCTAAGACGTCTAAAAGAAGATTCTATTTTATATTTAGGAATGTTAAAAATGTAATTAAAAGAACTCGTAAACAAAAGCAGCTTATTGTTAAAAAAAAGAGCTCCCACTCATTATACGCCCACAAGTTTATTTCTTTTCGACGTCATGGAAAAAAAAATAAAAAAATTAGATTTAAGCGTAGATAACAAAAAACATAGATTAAACCGTGGTACATCACAGCAGAATCATCCCTTGATTCCGCGACAACAACCAAAACAAAACAAGTTTTTTCGCCAGGCAACATTGTCTAAAGGGAGTTTTAATTTTCATCCTAAAAGTGCATCTCGTCGCTCGCAGCGTCGCTCGCAGCGTCGCCCGCAGCGCGCAGGTTGATTACCCAGAGCGAAATGACTGCACAAAAAACGCTTTTGACACGCGGTAGGTTTAATCCGCCGTCAGCGGTGGCTTCTACGGCGGGAGAAATGATTGCGTAGGAATAAGCGACCATTTTGAAGACGCAAGAGTTTTAAGCGACTGCGCGCTGAGCAAAATATTATAGGAAATTTATTTTTTATTTCTAAAAAACAATATGAAAGCGCAGGTGTGTATAGGCGTAAACGATGCACTAAAAAGATTTTATTTCGCCGCTATTTTCGACATAATACGGCAAAGCGAGATTTTAAAACGCGCATCGTATTGCGTCATTATTGAAAATATAGGTATTCATGTTACACGCATAGTAAACTTCAAAATTTTTTAGCGTCAGTGCAAAAGAAATCTCATAGATTATTTAAATTTTTTTGTAAATTTGAGCTTGTCTTATTTAGATATGCCCGCTGATGGGGGTTAACCCCTACTTTTTGTCCTGATCATATTTCCCAATATTTTATTTCTCATGGTTACGTTTACGTGAATTTTATAGCTGAAGTAAACCCGTGGTACCATGTTCAAGTAGCGGACTGTATATTTTCAACAGCCCCGCATAGAGTGATTACAGACTGATTTTTTTACTCGAACTATGAAACTTTGTATGGGCATTCCAAATATAAAGCTGGGCGTAAAGATTTTTCTCGTTTATGATGAGATATAACAGCCCCTCTAAATTTAAGTTTTTTTTCCGGTAGGCGCCCTAGAAAAAAGTTACTTCGACAACGTTGACTGCTAGAACGTTACTTAGACGAGGATCGTCTGTATTTAAAATTGCGCTCTTTGCTCTCAGTATCGACCTGATCAATGAAAAATCTTTTTCATTACTCCACACTTCTTGAAACGTCACACAAAATAAAATTGGTTATATCTATTATTGGGCATGAATGATTTACCATCGCTTTTGGCGTTGTTCGCGGTCATAATGATACGAATACAATTTTAACAAATAAATTTATTAGTTGTTCATATTTTTAGTTTTTAAATCTTTTTAAACAATGGCGTCTAAGCAAGTTAGCTCTGCGTTCAGATTAGGTAGTACGGATAAATTATGGGGTTTTATATTTAAGCTTGACAAACGAAAAAGTTCTGAGGTGTTTGCTGTTTTAAAAATCTTTTTACAATACTATTTTATTAGAAAAACGATGTATGTTTTGCATTTTTTTTTTT
>Ga0170475_107105157_pt1 | contig 15715 bp, 29 predicted proteins | sample Soicark_Litter_5_FD_111474 | JGI IMG/M metagenome (GOLD analysis project Ga0170475, IMG submission 111474) | Avena fatua rhizosphere microbial communities from Hopland, California, USA. Combined Assembly of 48 SPs | reverse complement strand
GTGCTGTCGAAGGACGAAGGCGGACGTCACACTCCGTTCTTCAAGGGGTACCGGCCGCAGTTCTACTTCCGGACTACGGACGTAACCGGAGTCGCGACCCTGCCGGAAGGGATGGAGATGGTGATGCCTGGTGACAACGTACAGCTGGAAGTAGAGCTGATCACGCCGGTCGCTATGGACAAGGGTCTCCGCTTCGCTATCCGTGAAGGCGGCCGCACAGTCGGCGCCGGCACGGTGTCAGAGATCATCAGCTAGCATTCCGCCTGCTGGCGCGCGCGGCCCGGAAACGCAGTGTAGAAACCGGGCCGCAACCGTAACAGAGCGGTTCTGAAAGAACGAAAGAAAAGAAACAAAGGCCCATGCTGAGAGAACGCATTCGGATTCGACTAAAAGCTTACGACCATCGCATTCTGGATCAGTCGACCACGGAGATTGTCGATACCGCAAAGCGGACCGGCGCCCAGATCGCAGGACCCATCCCGCTGCCTACTCAGCGGAATCGTTATACGGTTTTGCGTTCGCCTCACGTGGACAAGAAGTCACGCGAGCAGTTCGAGATTCGTACGCACAAGCGGCTGCTCGATATTCTCGAGCCCACGCAGGATACGGTCGATGCGCTGATGAAGCTGGATCTGCCCGCGGGCGTGGATGTTGAGATCAAAGCCTTCGGCCCGAAGGGCAAGTAGCCCTGAGGAATGAACCTGAGGAATAGAGAAGATGAGCCCAGGAATTCTTGGTAAAAAAATCGGGATGACGCAGGTGTTTCGGCCCGACGGTCAGGTGGTTCCCGTGACCGTGCTGAAGGCGGGTCCCTGCGTGGTCGTACAGCGCAAGACTCCGGCGACCGATGGCTACGATGCCATTCAGGTCGGTTTCGTCGAGTTTATTAAGCCGCAGCGCATTAACAAGCCTTTGACAGGCCATTTCAAAAAGGCCGGCGTGGACGGGGCGAAGTTCCTCAGCGAGTTCAAGCTGCGATCGGGCGACAACGACTTCAAGCCGGGCGACCGCATCCTTGTGGACGAGTTCAAGCCCGCGGACAAAGTGGACGTCATCGGTGTGAGCAAGGGCCGCGGATTTGCCGGCTTCGTAAAGCGTCACCATTTCCGTGGTGGCGATGCCTCGCATGGCTCGATGTTTCACCGCGCTCCCGGTTCGATCGGCGCCTCCAGCTTTCCATCGCGTGTATTTCCGGGTATGCGAGCCGCTGGCCATATGGGTACGGATCAGGTGACCATCCGGAACCTGGAAGTCGTGTCCGTTGACACGGACGAGAACGTCATCATGATCAAGGGAGCTGTTCCCGGACCGAATGGCGGCTATGTAATGGTGCGGAGGGCAAAGCGATAATGCCTGTCGTTGACGTGTACGATATCCGCAATCAGGTGGTCGGGTCCGTGGAGCTTTCGGATGCTGTTTTTGGCGCTGAAGTAAACAGCAGCCTCATCTACGAAGCCGTCCGATGGTATCGCGCCGGGCTGCGCAGCGGCAGCGCAAAGACCAAGCGGCGCTGGGAAGTGGCAGGTTCCGGCAAGAAGCTGTGGAAGCAGAAGGGTACCGGACGCGCCCGAATGGGTTCGATTCGTTCGCCTCTCTGGCGGCATGGCGGTACCACGCACGGTCCCGAGCCGCGGTCGTATGCCTACCACCTTCCGCGAAAGATGCAACTGGGCGCCCTGCGTTCAGCCCTCTCGGCCAAACTGAGGGATGGCGAGCTGAAAGTAGTGCAGGCGTTCGATGTTCCCGACCACAAAACAAAGACGATGGCGATTGCCCTTCAAACGCTCGAAGCCACTCGCAAAGTCCTGCTGGTTGATGCCATCGGAGCGCCCGAGGCGGAAGGACAAAAGGGTGAACTGTCGCGGAATCTGGTTCTGAGCACTCGGAACCTCGAGAACGTGAAGCTGGTCCCCAGCCGCGAGGTCAACGTCTACGATCTGCTGAATCACAAGCATGTGTTCCTGACCGAAGCAGCGGCCAGGAAGTTGTCGGAGGCACTGGCGGTCTAATGAATTTGTTTGAAGTCATCCGCCGTCCCATCGTGACCGAAAAGGCCGTGGGCAAGAAGGAAGCAGAAGAGACGCTCTGCTTCGAGGTCGCGAAGAACGCGACCAAGACTGAGATCCGGTCGGCGGTCCAGAGGATCTTCAAAGTAAAAGTCGCTGATGTCCATACGGTCAACAACACTGGCAAACTGCGCCGTCGCGGTAAGTTTGCCGGTTACCGGCCGGACTGGAAGAAGGCGTACGTAAGATTAAAAACCGGCGAAAAGATGCCGGAATACGCGGACATGTAAGCGAGAAGGACGGAAAAGCATGCCAGTTAAACAATATCGTCCGACGACTCCCACCCGCCGCTTTCAGTCGGTTCTTGAACGGAACGACATCACGAAGGACACGCCCGAGAAGTCACTGGTCGTGGGAAAACGCAAGACCGGCGGCAGAAACAGCTCCGGCCACGTGACCAGCCGGTTCATCGGCGGCGGCCACAAGCAGTCGATCCGAATCGTTGATTTCAAGCGCGATAAAGCCGGTATTCCCGCGAAAGTCGCAGCCATTGAGTACGATCCGAACCGGAGCGCGCGGCTTGCACTGCTCCACTACGTGGATGGCGAGAAGCGCTACATTATCGCGCCCGTAGGCCTGGAGGTAGGCCGCACAGTGATGTCCGGCCCTGACGCGGATATCCTGGTCGGCAACGCGCTGCCGCTGAAGAACATTCCGCCTGGAACCGTGGTTCACAACGTCGAGCTCCGCCCTGGTAAAGGCGGACAGATGGCTCGTTCGGCGGGTTCTCAGGCACAGCTCGTCTCGCGTGAGACCGAGTACGCCCTGCTGAAGCTGCCTTCTGGCGAGACGCGCCGCGTCCGGGTGGAGTGCATGGCAACGGTTGGTCAGGGCGGCAACGTCGAGCATGAAAATGTCAGCCTGGGTAAAGCAGGCCGCAAGGTCTGGATGGGCAAGCGTCCCCATAACCGCGGTGTCACGATGAACCCGGTCGATCACCCGCACGGCGGTGGTGAAGGAAAGACCTCGGGCGGCCGGCACCCGGTCACGCCATGGGGCATCCCGACCCGCGGCTTCAAGACACGCAACAACAAGCGCACCGATAAGTTTATTGTGAGCCGCAAGGCGAAGAAGAGGTAATTGGAAATGGGTCGCTCTGTATCCAAGGGTCCGTTTGTGGACTACCACCTGATGGACAAGATCATCGGCATGAACGAGCGGAGTGAGAAGAAAGTCCTTCGCACCTGGTCGCGCCGCTCGACGATTCTGCCTGAGTTCATCGGCCACACTGTCGCGGTTCACAACGGCAGGAAGTTCATTCCGGTGTACGTCACCGAAAATATGGTCGGGCACAAGCTCGGTGAGTTCTCTCCGACGCGTACTTTCAAGGGTCACGTAGGCAAGTCCGAGAAGTCGGCGAAATAAGGAAAAACGATGGAAGCACGCGCTGAAGCCAGATACATCCGGATCTCGCCACAGAAGGCCCGCCTGGTCGTTGACCTGATTCGTGGACGCCAGGCAGGGCAGGCGATTACGATCCTGCGTTCCACCAACAAGAAGATTGCCCCCACTGTGGAGAAGGTTTTGCGGTCCGCCATTGCGAATGCCGAGAACAAGGACAACGACGTCGACGTCGATCAGCTCTACGTCACTGAGGCATATGTCAACGAAGGCCCGCGCATGAAGCGGATCCGGCCGGCTCCGATGGGCCGTGCTTACCGGTATCAGCGCCGCATCGCACACATTGTGGTCACGGTGAGTCAGAAGGGTAGCAAATAGAGCATGGGTCAGAAAGTACACCCCTACGGTTTCCGGCTTGGCATCACCAAGACGTGGCGGTCCCGCTGGTTTGCCAAACAGGACTACGCAAAACTCCTGCTGGAAGATCTGGAACTCAAGGAGACTCTGGCGGGCCGGCTTAAGTCGGCGGGCGTCAGCTCCATCGAGGTGGATCGTCCGGGCAACAAGCTGCGAATCACAATCCGAACATCGCGTCCGGGTATCGTCATCGGCCGTAAGGGCGCCGAGATCGAGAAGCTGAAAACTGACCTCGCGCAGAAGACGAAGCGCGAAGTTTTCATCGACATTCAGGAAGTCCACAAGCCGGAGCTCGATGCCCAGCTGGTGGCCGAATCCATCGCGCTGCAGCTGGAGAAACGCGTGGCGTTCCGCCGTGCGATGCGGAAAGCTGTGGACAGCGCCCTCCGGTTCGGTTGCAAGGGCATCAAAGTCCGGGTTTCCGGCCGGCTCAACGGTGCGGAAATCGCGCGCAGCGAGTGGTATCTGCAGGGGCAGCTTCCGCTGCATACTTTGCGCGCCGATATCGATTACGGTTTCGCCGAGGCGCGTACGACGTACGGTGTCATCGGCATCAAGTGCTGGATTTACAAGGGTGAGGTACTGGGCGATGTGCGCCGTGCCGGTGCTCTCGGACGGGATCCGGAGCCGCGCCGCCGCGACCGTGGGGATCGTGGTGGCGACCGCCGCGATCGTGGTCCGCGGCCGGGCGGTGATCGCGGCGGAGATCGTGGACCCCGCGGTCCGCGTCCCGATCGTGGTCCGCGTCCGGCAGAGACACAGGCGAGCGCGCCGGCAGAGCATGGTGCGGTACAGCCGCCGCCGGAGCCGCTGCCGTCAAGGGCCGGTGGACCGATCACCCCCCCGCTTGCATCCCCGCACAGCCAGCCCGCGTGGAAGCAGGACGCCCGCGAACACCCTCCTCAGGGTGAGGGCGAGAAGCCAACAGAATAGGGTCAGGGCAGAGGAGAACGTAACGCCATGTTGATGCCCAAGAAGGTCAAATACAGAAAGCAGCAGCGCGGACGGATGAAGGGAAAAGCCTGGAGAGGCTCCTCCCTTTCGTTCGGCGTATTCGGCCTGAAGGCGATGGAATGCGGGTGGATCACCTCCCGCCAGATTGAGGCTGCCCGTATCGCGATGACTCGCTACATCAAACGCGGCGGCAAGGTATGGATCCGGCTGTTTCCGGACAAGCCGATCACCAAGAAGCCGGCTGAAACCCGAATGGGTAAAGGTAAGGGTGCGCCGGAAGAATGGGTTTGTGTGATCCGTCCCGGCAAGATTCTCTTCGAGATGGAAGGCGTGCCTCTGGACGTTGCGACTGAAGCAATGCGCCTGGCTGCTTCGAAGCTGCCGCTGCCCACGCGCCTGATTACTCGTGAGACGGAGCTTTAACGATGCGTGCCGACAAAATCCGTGAAATCGACACGAAAGATCTGGAGAACCAGTTGCGCGAGTCGGAGGAGCAGTTGTTCCGGCTCCGGTTCCAGATGAACATGGGCCAGACGGAAGGCCTGAAGAGATACCGTGAGCTGAAGCGCGACCGTGCCCGTATGCTGTTCGTTCTTCGTGAGCGCGAGATGCAGGGAGCAGCGAAGTAATGGCGGACTTACAGCAGACGCAGAAAGTAACGAAAAACGAAAAGGTCGGGCAGGTTGTCTCGACCAGGATGCAAAAGACCATTGTGGTCGAGGTCACCCGTAAGGTGCCGCATCCTCTTTACAAGAGAATCGTAACGCGGCGCAAGAAGTTTTACGCTCACGATGAGCAGCAGACCGCCAAAACGGGCGATGTGGTTCGAATCATCGAGCATCGGCCCATTAGCAAGCTGAAACGCTGGATTCTCGGCGACGTGGTGCGCAGAGCAGTGCAGGTCGGCGTTGAGCCTTCGGCTCTGGATGTCACGCTGGATACGACAAAGGGCACCGGGGCGAAAGCGGCTCCGAAGGGCAAAAAATAAGCCTCGGGCTGGTCGGAAAGGCCCGCCCGAGGTGAAGCGTCCGAGACCGCACCCGGCCCATGACAACCGGGCGCCCGAGTCGGGCGTGAAATGAAACAAAACTCCTAAAGGGGAAACGTCATGATTGGAATGCGAACGATCCTGGAAGTGGCTGACAACAGCGGCGCCCGCCGGCTGTCTGCCATCCTCCCGCGCGGCGGCGACAAGGGCTTGCTAGCCGGACTCGGCGACGTTGTAACTGCGGCGGTGAAGGAAGCTGCTCCGGATTCGCCTATTAAAAAGGGCAAAGTAGTGCGTTGCGTGATCGTGCGAATGCGAAAAGAAACCCGGCGGAGGGATGGTACCTACATTCGCTTCGATTCGAACGCGGCTGTGCTGGTGAACGATCTCGGCGAGCCGGTTGGAACCCGCGTTTTCGGGCCGGTGGCCAGGGAACTGCGCGACAAGCGATTTATGAAGATCGTGTCGCTTGCTCCGGAGGTTATTTAATGCCAGGCAAACACAAGCCAGCGGAGCCGGTAAAGACCAAAATCCGGAAAAACGACATGGTGAGAGTGATCGCGGGCCGCGACAAGGGCAAAACCGGGCGTGTACTCGAGGTGAATCGTGACACTGGCCGGGTTCTTGTTGAGGGCGTGATGATGATGAAGCGCCACACGCGTCCAAACCCAGCCAAGCAGATCAAGGGCGGTATCGCCGAGAAGGAAGCTTCCATTCACTTGTCCAACGTGATGGTGCTGACCTCCGGCGGTGTGCCGACCCGTGTCGGTATCAAACGCGTGGAGGGCGGGCGCAGCGTCCGCGTTGCCCGCAAGACCGGCGAGGAGTTGAAGTAAGCAATGGCAACGAAAGCAAGACTGCGGGATCACTATCAAACCCAGGTGGTTCCTGCACTGATGAAAGACTTCTCGTACACCAACATCATGGCCGTACCGAGGATCGAGAAGGTGTCCATCAATATCGGAATGGGCGAGGCGACCGGCAACCAGAAACTGATCGATTCCGCCGTTCAGGAACTGGCGACCATCGCAGGTCAGAAGCCGGTGGTCACCAAAGCCAAGAAGTCGATTGCCGCGTTCAAGCTCCGCGAAGGCATGTCGATTGGCTGCATGGTCACGCTCCGCGGAGACCGGATGTTCGAGTTCCTCGACCGGCTGATGACCGTGGCACTTCCGCGTGTTCGCGATTTTCGGGGCGTCAGCCCGAAGTCGTTCGATGGACGCGGCAACTACACACTGGGCATTCGTGATCAGCTGATCTTCCCCGAGATCGACTACAACAAAGTAGACAAGACAAAGGGGATGAACGTCACCATACAGACCACTGCGCGTACGGACGCCGAAGGTCTGGCATTACTGAAGCATCTGGGGATGCCGTTCTCCGGCTCGAGACCCGAGACGCGGCACGCATAACGAGACAGGACGGGTAATGGCTACAACGGCAAAGATCGCGCGGGACGAAAAGCTCGCGATTGCAAGAAAGAACAAGACGCCGAAGCTCGGCGTTCGTCATCGGAACCGGTGCAAGCAGTGCGGGCGTCCGCGCGGCTACATCGGAAAGTTCATGCTCTGCCGCATCTGCTTCCGCAAGCTGGCTCTTGCGGGGGAGATTCCCGGCGTTGTGAAGTCGAGCTGGTAAACAGCAGAAACTGGTCGCAGGTCTGGCTTTAAATCCGTCGCGGTCGGGGACAGGAAACCCCGATACCCGAAGGTAGAGCCGTCCGGATCAACTGAGGAGAAACAGAAAGCTGGCATGACATCATCAGATCCCATCGCTGACATGCTGACGCGCGTCCGCAACGCAATCACGGCAAGGCACCAGAAAGTGGATGTCCCCGCGTCGAAAATGAAGATGGAACTCGCGCGAATTCTGAAGGACGAAGGTTACATTCTCAACTACAAGATGGCTGAGGATGGCGCGCTGAAGACAATCCGAATCTATCTGAAATACACCACCGCGAATCAGCCCGCAATCTCGAAGATCGAGCGTGTTTCACGACCCGGGTGCCGCGTCTACGTCGGTTCGAAGGAGATTCCGCGTGTTCTGGGGGGGCTCGGCATCAACGTGCTGACCACCCCGCGCGGCCTGATGACCGGCCGGGATGCCCGCAAGGAGAACGTGGGCGGCGAACTGATCTGCCAGATCTGGTAATGGACGGAAAACTGGCTCGGAGATCCAGCAATGTCAAGAATTGGTAAAAAACCCATCACAATCCCCTCCGGTGTGAAGATCACGCTGGGTGAGGAAATGCGTGTAGAAGGACCGAAGGGTAACCTTGCGGTTCCGATTCCGCCGGGTGTTCGGATCGAGCAGAACAACGGTACTCTGAATGTCATCCGGGAGAACGACTCCTACGCCGCGGCGCACGGCCTTACGCGCGCGCTGGCCTGGAATGCTGTCAATGGCGTGTCAGCCGGGTTTACCCGGGAACTGGACATTGTCGGCATCGGCTATCGCGTGGATATGAAGGGTAAAGCGGCCGTTTTCACTCTCGGCTACTCTCACGCGATCGAATTTATCCTGCCGCCCGGCATCGACATGAAGGTGGATAAGCAGACCCACATCGTGCTCACCGGCAGCGACAAGCAGATGCTTGGACAGGTGGCGGCGAATATGCGCGCGCTGCGTCCGCCGGATCCTTACAAGAACAAGGGCGTCCGTTATACGGGCGAGCAGCTGCGCAAGAAGGTCGGCAAGTCCGGTACCGGTGGCAAGGGAGGCAAGTAAAGGATGCCGCAGATTAACAAGCAGGAAATTCGGGTACGCATTCACAAGCGTATCCGCAAAAAGATCAGCGGCAGCGCGGAACGTCCCCGTCTTGCGGTATTTCGATCTCTGAAACATATTTACGCTCAGGTGATCGACGATCGCGCGGGAAGAACGCTGGTAGCCGCCTCGTCGAACGAAAAGGATAAGGCCGCGAACGGCGGCAACGTGGCAGGCGCCAAAGAGATCGGCCGGATGATTGCCGAGCGCGCGAAGGCGCACGGGATTACGCGGGTTGTGTTCGATCGCGGCGGATATCTGTATCATGGCCGGGTCAAGGCGCTTGCCGACGCTGCGCGCGAAGGCGGTCTGGAGTTCTAAATGCGAACGAATGGTGTCAGGAAAGTCGACGGTTCCAACCTGCAGCTCAAGGAGCAGGTAGTTAGCATCAACCGTGTCACGAAAGTCGTAAAGGGCGGTAAGAACATGAGTTTTTCCGCCCTGGTTGTTGTCGGTGACCCCACGGCAAAGGTCGTTGGTTTCGGAACCGGTAAGGCCAAAGAAGTGCCGTCCGCGATCAAGAAGGGCATCGAGGCGGCCAAGAAGAACCTGCGGAAGATCAACGTGCTGGAGACGACAATCAAGCATGCCGTTCTCGGACGGTTCGGCTCCGGTCAGGTTCTGCTCAAGCCGGCTCCTGCCGGGAAGGGCGTCATAGCCGGCGGTCCGGTTCGTGCTGTCATCCAGGCTGTTGGAATCCCGAACATCCTGACCAAAAATATCGGTTCCCGCAACCCGCACAACGCTGTGAAGGCAACCATCAACGCTCTCGAACAACTGCGGTCTGCCGAGGCAGTCGGGGAAGTTCGCGGCGTCGGAACCGAAAAGCTGTAGAAAGATCGGTCATCATGTCGGATACGAAGATTAAGATTAAACTGGTTAAGAGCCCGATCTGTACGCCTGAAAAGCATAAAGTGATTGTCCGCAGCCTCGGTTTGAAGAAAATGAATCAGGTTGTAGAGCGCCCTGACACCCCCTCGTTCCGCGGGATGGTAGCCAAAGTACCTCACCTGCTGCAGATTGTGGACTAAGCCGGAGTTAACCCCTGTCATGAATCTTAGTGATGTAAGACGCCCTAAAGGGCAAGTACACAAAAAGCAGCGCGTCGGTCAGGGTATGGGCTCGCGGCGCGGTAAGTACTCCGGACGCGGTGCCAAGGGCGCCAAGTCGGTATCCGGTTATTCGCTGATGCGCGGCTTTGAAGGCGGCCAGATGCCGCTTCACCGCCGTCTGCCCAAACGCGGATTCACCAACATCTTCCGAAAGGAATATACGGTGGTGAACGTTGGCCGGCTGAACGAGCTCGTGGGCGATACCTTCGATTTCGATTCACTGAAAAGCCTCGGCGTGATCAACAAGCTCCAGGACGGACTGAAGATCCTCGGTGAAGGGGAGATCAGCCGTCCCGTCACTGTAACGGCTCATCATTTTTCCGGCTCAGCGAAGCAAAAATCGAAGCAGCCGGTGGCAAAGCGCTGGTAATCGGCGAGCCCGTACAGGCCTAAACGCGGGCACTGAGAGCAGGGAATGAACAAGTTTTTCGAAGCGGTGGCCAATGTGTTCCGGGTTCCGGACCTCCGGAAGCGGGTGCTCTTCACCCTTGGGCTGCTGGCCATCTACCGTCTGGGCGCGCATATTCCGACACCCGGTGTGGACGCGATGCGTTTCGAGCAGTTCGTCCGTCAGAACGCCGGATCCTTTCTCGGATTCATCGATCTGTTCTCCGGCGGTACTTTCCGCCGTTTAACGATCTTTGCGCTCGGCATCATGCCGTACATCACGGCGTCGATCATCCTTCAGCTGCTCACGGTCGTTGTCCCGACCCTCGAAAAGCTGCAGAAGGAGGGTGAGCTCGGCCGCCGAAAGATCACGCAGTGGACCCGGTACCTCACCGTAGGGCTTGCTTTCATGCAGTCGTTCGGTATCGCGACGATGCTGCAGAACTCGGAAGGCAATTTCGTGCTGAATCCGGGTATCCCGTTCATCCTGATGACCATGCTGAGTCTGACTACCGGCACTGCATTCATCATGTGGCTGGGCGAACAGATCAGTGAGCGTGGAATCGGAAACGGGATGTCGCTGATCATCTTCGCCGGCATCGTCGTGGGCCTCCCGAACGCGATCAACGAGATGTACCGGCACGTCTTTGTTACGCACGACTGGAACGCTTTCCAGTCCCTGGTCATCGTGCTGATGATGATCGCAGTGGTTGCGTTCATCATCCTGGTAGAGCGCGGCGAGCGGCGGATCCCCGTCCAGTACGCAAAGCGTGTAGTTGGACGTCGTATGATGGGCGGTCAGTCAACACACCTGCCGCTGAAGGTAAACGCCGGAGGCGTGATTCCCGTTATCTTTGCCAGCTCCCTGCTGAGCTTCCCGCAGATGTTCCTTCAGTGGCCTGCGGTTCGGAACAATCAGTATCTCAGCGGCCTGCTGGGCGCGATTGCCGGCGCGTCTCCGCTCTATTACGTGCTCTTCACGGCGCTGATTATCTTCTTCTGCTTCTTCTACGTGTCCATCATCTTCAACCCGAACGAGGCAGCGGACAACATGCGGAAGTACGGCGGATTCATTCCGGGCATCCGACCCGGCCGGAACACGGCCGAGTATATGAACAAGATCCTCACCCGGATCACCGTTGTAGGGGGGCTGTACCTCGCGATTCTGTCGCTGATACCGCAGATCATGATTTCCGGTATCAAGCTGCAGCGGCTGCCGCTGGTGGGTCGCTGGATTGACGAGTACTTCCCGCGCTGGCTGCTGGACGGTCTGGGCGTGAACTTTTTCTTTGGCGGTACGTCGCTCCTGATCGTGGTCGGCGTGGCGATGGACACAGTGAACCAGATCGAAGCTCAGTTGATCATGCGCCACTACGAGGGCTTTACACCGAGGGCCGGACGCATTCGGGGACGGCGCAGCGCGATCTAACGATGATCATCCGGAAGAGCCCGACCGAGCTCGACAAGATGCGCCGGGCGGGATTGCTGGTCTACGAGGTGCTGCAGAAGCTGTCCGGAATGGTCAAAGAGGGTGCAACCACGTGGGACCTCGAGATCGAAGCCGACCGAATGATCACTGCTGCGGGTGCGCGGCCTGCATTTAAGGGCTACTATACGCAGTCGGCGGGGTCGAAGTACCCGTACGTTCTGTGCACGTCGGTAAACGATCAGGTAGTCCACGGAATGCCATCGGCTAAGACGGTCCTGAAAAAGGGTGACATCGTCTCGATTGATACGGGCGCTGAGCTGAACGGGTATTTCGGCGATTCCGCCGTCACGATTCCTGTTGGGGAGCCGACGCCTGAAGTTAAGAAGCTTCTGGAAACCACCCAGGAAGCTCTGGAACTCGCGATCGGCCAGATGAAGGCGGGAAACCGGCTGTTCGATGTTTGCGGAGCGGTGGAGCGGCATGTCGTGGCAAACGGATTTTCCGTAGTTCGGGAGATGGTTGGCCACGGTATCGGAACTTCAATGCATGAAGAGCCGCAGGTGCCAAACTATGTGGATCGGCGGAACGAGAATCCGCGGCTGAAAGAGGGCATGGTTCTGGCGATCGAGCCGATGGTCAACGCCGGGCAGCCTGAGATCAAAATCTTGTCCGACCGATGGACGGCCGTAACGAAAGATGGTTCCTACTCCGCTCACTTCGAGCATTCGGTGGCGGTGACATCAAACGGCCCCTGGGTTTTGACGCGGCCATAGAGTGTGTTAACTGAACGGGATCAGCGAGATGGCGGTGGCAAGGGTGTGTCTGCTACAATCGTAGAACCTCTGCCCCGCGCGATATATCGTCTCAAACTGGAAACCGAGCAGGAAGTGATTGCGCATCTCGCAGGTCCGGCCGTGACGAACTTTGTCCGGCTTCGGCCCGGTGATCGCGTGGAAGTGGAAATATCGCCTGTTGATCGGACTCGCGGGCGCATTACCAGGATATTAAAGGCCTGAGTGGCTGAGGAAAACGACATGAAAGTACGGGCATCCGTAAAGAAAATCTGCGACAAGTGCAAGATCGTTCATCGCGAGGGCGTGGTCCGCGTCATCTGCGTGAATCCGAAGCACAAACAGCGTCAGGGTTAAAGTCGCAGGGTTAACAGGGTTAAGAGGAGCAGGGAAGGGTTTATGGCGCGTATTGCAGGCGTAGACTTACCGCCGAGAAAGCGAGCCGAGATTGGGCTCACGTACATATACGGTGTTGGGCGAACCCGTTCGCGGTCACTTCTGTACCGGGTTGGCGTAAATCCGGATACAAAGATCCAGGACATGACGGAAGAGCAGGTCAACGCCGTCCGTAATATCCTGGAGGGCGAAGGCGCGGTCGAGGGCGATCTCCGCAAAGAAGTCTCCATGAACATCAAGCGCCTGATAGAAATGGGCGCTTATCGCGGTCTGCGGCACCGCCGTGGTCTGCCTGTTCGCGGCCAGCGCACTCACACCAATGCGCTTACCCGGAAGGGACCCCGTCGCGGGACCGTTGCCAATAAGAAGAAGGCGGGCGTGAAGTAATCCATGGCCAAAGCACCAGCCAAGCAGACCAAGAAAAAGGCGTTCAAGAAGCGCAAGAAGCGGAACGTACCTGTCGGCCTCGTGCACGTGCAGGCGACGTTCAACAACACCATCGTCACATTCACAGACACTATCGGGAATGTCGTCGCATGGTCCAGTTCCGGATCGCTCGGTTTCCGCGGTTCGCGTAAAGGGACTCCCTTCGCAGCGCAGCAGGCATCACTGACCGCGGCGAACAAGGCGCGCGAAGCAGGCGTGCGGACTGTGGATGTCAAGGTAGCCGGTCCGGGTGCCGGGCGGGAATCCGCCGTTCGTGCCCTGTCCACGGCTGGGATCGAAGTGAAGTCGATCCGTGATGTCACGCCCATCCCTCACAACGGCTGCCGCCCGCCGAAACGCCGCCGGGTCTGATCCGATTTCAGTTTTCGAGTGTAAGCAGGAAGAAGGCCTTGCCAGGCTGTAAACTGCACCCGCGTTCATACGTCAAGGTAAGGAGTAGGAATTTGGCTCGATACAGTGGCCCCGTTTGCCGGTTGTGCCGGCGCGAGGGCATGAAACTCTTTCTGAAAGGCGAACGCTGCCACACTGAAAAGTGTGCGATCGAACGCCGCAACTTCGTCCCAGGCCAGCACGGAAAAGATCGTAAGCCCAAGATCGTCGGCTACGGTCTCCAGCTTCGTGAGAAGCAGAAGACCCGCCGTTACTACCGACTGCTCGAAACGCAGTTCCGCAACCTCTTTGAAAAAGCCAGCAATCAGCCTGGTATCACGGGTGAAAACCTGCTGGGAATGCTGGAAAAGCGTCTTGATAATGTCGTTTACCGCATGGGCCTCGCGACCAGCCGTGCCATGGCGCGTCAGATGGTCCGGCACGGACATTTCGCCGTCAACGGCCGGAAAGTCAATATTCCTTCGTTCCAGGTGAGGACGAACGATGCGGTTGAGGTGCGGGAACGCAGCCGCAATCATCCACACATTCTCTCTTCCCGGGATGCCACAGCTCATGCTCCAACGCCGAACTGGCTGGAAGTGGACCGCGATGCCCTGCGTGGCCGCGTGCTCGCTCAGCCCAAGCGGGAAGAGCTCGTCCAGATCCAGATCAACGAGCAGCTCATTGTCGAGTTGTACTCCAAGTAGTCAGCTCCGGAAGTAAAGGAGAAGCTATCCATGTTCAAGGGTTTCCAAAAACCAAAACGTCTGGTTGCCAATACCGAATCGCTCACTGAACGCTTCGGCCAGTTCACGGCTCAGCCCTTCGAGCGTGGTTTCGGCACCACGATCGGGAACGGCCTGCGCCGCGTCCTCCTCAGTTCTATCGAGGGCGCAGCAATTACGGCTGTCCGCATCGAGGGTGTCGCCCACGAATTCATGCCCATTCCCGGCGTGGTGGAGGATGCCACTGACATCATCCTCAACCTGAAGCAGATTCCGTTCAAGATGAACGGCGAAGGTACGCGCACGGCGCGGCTGAACATTACCGGACCGGGCGAAGTCCTCTCCGGCCAGATTGAGACCGATCACGATGTCGAAGTGCTCGACCGCAACATGCATATCGCCACGGTTGGCGAGGGCGGTCATCTCACGGTCGAAATGCGCCTGAAGTCAGGTCGCGGATATGTCTCAGCGGACCGCAACTTCGATGAGGATCTGCCGCTCGGGTATATCCCGATCGACTCGGTGCACTCGCCCGTTCGCAAGGTGAACTACACCGTCGAGGCAGCGCGCCTCGGGCAGACAACCGATTACGACAAGCTCACCATCGAAGTCTGGACTAACGGCGCGATCTCACCGCAGGATTCCATCGGACAGGCCGCGAAGCTGCTGAAGGATCACATGACGATCTTCATCAACTTCGAGGAAGTGGCCGAGGTTGCGGAAGAGCCGACCGAGCGCGCGGCCAGCCAGATGAACGAAGTGCTGAACCGCTCCGTGGAAGAGCTGGAGCTCAGCGTCCGTTCCTACAACTGCCTGAAGAACGCGAATATTCAGAGCATCGGTGATCTGGTCCAGAAGACTGAGGCCGAGATGTTGCGGACCAAGAACTTCGGACGCAAGTCACTGAACGAAATCAAAGAAATTTTGGGAAATCTGGGCCTGGGCTTCGGCATGAAGCTGGACGCACAGGGCCGTCTGGTGGCGCCGCCCCCGGGTTCGCAGCCGCCCGTCGATCTCGGACCGAACGAGGTTATGGAATGAGGCATCTGAAAGCCGGATTCAAACTAAAGCGTGACAAGGATGAACGCCGCGGATTGCTGCGCAACCTCGTTCTCAGTGTGATCACGCAGGAGCGGATTGTCACCACTCCGCCCAAGGCCAAGGCTGCGAAGCCGCTGGTCGAGAAGATGATCACGCTCGCAAAACGCGACACTCTGCACAGCCGTCGTCAGGCGGCGGCCTTCCTGGATCATCCGGAAGCCGTGCAGAAGCTGTTCGATAAACTCGGTGCACGCTTCGGGCAGCGCCCGGGCGGGTATACACGCATCGTGCGGCTAGGCTGGCGAAAGGGCGACGGAGCCGAGCAGGTGATGCTCGAACTCGTCGGATCTGAACTGGTGAAACGTGCTGCCGATCGCGCACTCCGCCGCGAAGAGCGCCTCCGGGCCATGCGCGAAGGCCGCGAGGGCGGTTCCGAAGAAGCGCCGGAATAAAGCACACCAATACGGTCGATGTTCAAAAAGGGAG
>Ga0170475_123460447_pt1 | contig 15718 bp, 12 predicted proteins | sample Soicark_Litter_5_FD_111474 | JGI IMG/M metagenome (GOLD analysis project Ga0170475, IMG submission 111474) | Avena fatua rhizosphere microbial communities from Hopland, California, USA. Combined Assembly of 48 SPs | reverse complement strand
GTAGTTTACAAATCTTGTTACCAAAGTATCGTTGAACTTTGGATCAGGAAGTAAGTATCTTTTTTTAGGTTTTGATTTTCTCATGACTTAACCGTATTATTTTTTCTTGCCTTTGGCCGCAGGAGCTCCTTTTCCAGCAGGTGCAGCAGCGCCAGCCTTAGGTCTCTTTGCTCCGTATTTAGATCTACTTTGTTGTCTTCCACTAACACCAGCAGTATCCAATGCACCACGAACGATGTGATAACGAACACCTGGCAAATCTTTCACACGACCACCGCGGATAAGCACAATTGAGTGCTCTTGAAGGTTGTGACCTTCACCTGGAATGTATGCATTAACCTCTTTACCATTGGTCAATCTGACACGAGCAACCTTACGCATAGCCGAATTTGGCTTTTTTGGAGTGGTTGTATATACCCTGGTGCAAACGCCTCTGCGTTGTGGTGATGAGTCAAGGGCTGGCGACTTTGACTTAAAAGTCATCTTCTTCCGTCCTTTTCTTACAAGTTGTTGAATGGTAGGCATTTATTTTTTCCTTTATAATGCTTTCAAAAATTAGGACTGCAAAGGTATCATAAAGAAATAAAGGATACAAAGCCTTTTCTGAAAGATTTGTATTCGTTTTATGATTTAATCAGCAAAATCCAAGATTTTTCTATGCTTCTCCCATGGTTCCACCAAAATTCATGGGGAATTTGGGCATATCGTCTGTCCTTTTTATCGGACCGAATGCAGCTTCGTATTTATCAATGTTGTCTTTAAGAGCCATCAAAAAGCGTTTTGCATGCTCCGGAGTAATAACCACCCTGGATTTTACCTTCGCTTTTGGCACTCCTGGCATCAATCTTATAAAATCAATCACAAACTCGCTGTTTGAATGGGCAATCATTGCCAAATTGGAATAAATACCTTCAGCCACTTCTTCAGACAATTCTATATTGATCTGATTTTGGGCTTGTTGTTGATTCTTGTCGTTTTTGTCACTCATTTCTTTAGTCATTATTCAAAGTCATTAGTCATTAGCGAGATTCATCCATCCGTTTACCGTATGTTCCTCTTAAGTGAAAAAGTCATTGGCCAATAGATTACTCTATTAACCAATGACTATTGACTAATGACTATTAATTAGTCTTGCAATTCTTTCTCTTTATCCTTAGCACGAACTTCGGATGACTCACGGAGCGCACTGTATTCATCCTTATGCGTTACGATCATGTCATTGAATTTACGTTGTCCAGTACCGGCAGGGATCAAATGACCAACAATTACGTTCTCCTTCAAGCCCATCAACCAGTCAGTTTTACCTCGGATAGCAGCTTCACTAAGTACCTTCGTTGTCTCTTGGAATGAAGCAGCTGACAGCCAGCTTTCAGTTTTCAAAGACGCTTGTGTAATACCTTGCAAAGTTGGTCTTGATACAGCTGCTAAAGCATCGCGTACTTCAACCAATTTTTGATCTTTTCTACGGAGCAGTGAATTTTCATCTCTGAAATCGCGGGCAGTGATGATTTGTCCCGCCTTCATATTTTGTGAATCACCAGGATCTGTTACTACCTTCTTATCAAGTACAAGATCATTATCTTCTCTGAATTGAAGTTTGTATACATATTCACCTGGAAGGAAGTTAGTATCTCCTGGGTCGATGATCTCAACTTTCTGCATCATCTGACTTACAATCGCTTCGATGTGTTTATCGTTGATCTTCACACCTTGCAGACGGTATACTTCCTGAATTTCATTTACTAAATATTCCTGAACAGCGGTCGGGCCTTTGATAGAAAGGATATCAGAAGGTGTAATGGAACCATCCGATAATGGCTGACCCGCTTTCACGAAGTCATTGTCCTGAACTAAGATGTGTTTAGACAATGGCACGAGATAACGTTTCTGAACACCATCACGTGATTCAATGAAGATCTCACGATTACCACGTTTGATACCTCCGTATGTTACTACACCATCGATCTCACTAACAACTGCTGGGTTAGAAGGATTACGCGCTTCGAACAATTCAGTTACACGTGGAAGACCACCGGTGATATCGCGTGACTTGCCCATTGTACGAGGAATTTTAGCAAGTACCTGACCCGCTTTGATCTTATCTCCTACGTCTACTGCCAAGTGAGCACCTACTGGTATATTATAACCTTTTGTATCGGTTTTACCTTTTACAATAACCGCAGGGTTCTTTGTTTTATCTCTTGTTTCAGTAATAACTTTTTCTCTGTGACCTGTCTGCTCATCAGACTCTTCTTTGAACGTCACGCCTTCGATGATCGCTTCGTATTCGATTTGTCCATCGAATTCAGAAAGGATAACTGCGTTGTATGGATCCCAATAACAGAACTCATCACCCTTCTCAACTTTTTGCCCGTCTTTCACTTTCAAGAATGCGCCATAAGGAACGTGATTAGTGATTAACACTCTGCTCTTTTCCTTATCAACAATTCTGATTTCACCGGTACGCCCCATTACTACTTGAATTTTGTTACCGTCATTATCAGTTGTGTCGATAACACGGATACCTTCAAACTCGAGTTCGCCAGCAAATTTCGCTTTGATGTTTGCTTCAACAGCGATGTTGGAAGCAGTACCACCCACGTGGAAAGTACGAAGTGTAAGCTGTGTGCCAGGTTCACCAATTGATTGGGCCGCGATAACACCTACGGCTTCACCTGCCTGTACCATTTTACCGGTAGCAAGATTTCTTCCATAGCATTTAGCACAACCACCTATCTTAGACTCACATGTTAATAGTGAACGAATTTCTATTTCTTCTATGCTTGTTTCTTCAACACGCTTAGCAATCTCATCAGTAATCTCTTCGTTAGAAGCGCAGATCAACTCGTCTGTGATAGGATCAAAAATATCATGAACCGTAACACGACCGAGAATTCTTTCTGACAATGGCTCAACAATATCTTCATTGTCTTTTAATGCTGCCACTTTCAGACCACGGAGCGTTCCGCAATCTTCTTCAGTAACTACAAGATCCTGCGCAACGTCTACCAACCTACGTGTTAAGTAACCAGCATCAGCTGTTTTCAACGCTGTATCGGCAAGACCTTTACGCGCACCGTGTGTAGAGATGAAGTACTCCAATACATCCAATCCTTCTTTGAAGTTTGAAAGGATCGGGTTTTCAATAATCGAACCTACTGAACCCGCTAGATTTTTCTGAGGCTTCGCCATCAGACCGCGCATACCGCCTAACTGACGGATCTGCTCTCTCGAACCGCGAGCACCAGAGTGCATCATCATGTAGATTGAGTTAAAACCTTGCTGATCCTCTTCCAATTGCTTCATCAGCGTATTGGTAAGAAGTGTATTGGTTCTTGTCCAGATATCAATAACCTGGTTATAACGTTCGTTGTCTGTGATAAGACCCATCATGTAGTTGTTCCAAACGGCATCAACTTCTTTCTGAGCATCTTCTACAAGTTTCTTCTTTTCATCAGGAACTCTCACATCACCAAGACCCATCGACAGACCACCTTTGTAGGCCATCTGGAATCCGAGTTCTTTAATATCATCAAGGAACTTAGCGGCCTTTGCCTGACCAGCTTGTTTGTATACATCAGCAATGATGCCTTGAAGTTTTTTCTTTGTCAATAGTTCATCAACAAAGCCTACTTCTTCAGGAACTGACTGATTGAAGATCACGCGACCTGCAACTGTCTCCGCTAACTTATTTGAGATCTCACCTGTCTTCTTGTCTCTTACATTAACACGAACTTTAATGATTGCGTGCTTTGAAAGTTTGCCTTCATTGAAGGCTACGATAACTTCTTCAGGAGAGAAGAACTTTTTGCCTTCACCTTTGATAGGATATTCAGGTGTGCTCTTTCTTCCTTTAGTCAAATAGTATAGACCCAACACCATGTCTTGTGAAGGCACTGTGATAGGCGCACCGTTCGCAGGGTTCAAGATGTTGTGCGATGAAAGCATTAACAATGAAGCTTCCAAAATTGCTTCCTGTCCAAGTGGAACGTGAACCGCCATCTGGTCACCGTCAAAGTCAGCGTTGAACGCAGTACATACCAATGGGTGTAACTGTATAGCTTTTCCTTCGATCAATTTAGGCTGGAAAGCCTGGATACCCAATCTGTGGAGTGTTGGAGCCCGGTTCAAAAGAACTGGATGTCCTTTCAATACGTTTTCCAAAATATCCCAGATAACCGGATCTTTTCTGTCAACAATTTTCTTCGCTGACTTCACTGTCTTCACAATGCCTCTTTCGATAAGTTTGCGAATAATAAATGGCTTGAACAACTCAGCCGCCATATCTTTTGGCAGACCACACTCATGCAATTTCAATTCAGGACCTACCACAATAACCGAACGACCAGAATAGTCAACGCGTTTACCAAGTAAGTTTTGACGGAAGCGACCTTGTTTACCTTTCAGCATATCGCTCAAAGATTTTAATGCACGGTTTCCGTCTGAACGAACTGCGTTCACTTTACGTGAGTTGTCGAACAAAGAGTCAACAGCTTCCTGAAGCATACGTTTCTCATTACGGAGAATTACTTCTGGTGCTTTAATATCAATCAATCTTTTCAGACGGTTGTTACGGATAATAACACGTCTGTAAAGATCATTCAAATCTGAAGTTGCAAAACGACCGCCATGCAAAGGCACAAGCGGACGAAGTTCTGGCGGAATTACTGGTACCATCTTGATCACCATCCACTCAGGCTTGTTCTCAATACGCGTACGTGCATCGCGGAAAGCTTCAACAACTTTCAAACGCTTTAAGGCTTCTGCCTTACGTTGTTGTGAAGTGTCCGTTGCAGCCTGATGTCTTAAGTCATAAGACAATTGGTCGAGCATTGTTCTTGACAATAACATTTCCAACGCATCAGCACCCATCTTAGCAATGAACTTCTTTGGATCATTGTCATCAAGCATTTGATTTTCGCGTGGAAGTTTATCCAAGATGTCAAGGTATTCTTCCTCTGTTAAGAAGTCTAGACGGTTAACACCATCCTCTTCCTTAACGCCAGGTTGAATAACTACATAGCGCTCGTAGTAAATGATCTGATCAAGCTTCTTTGTCGGAAGACCGATCAAGTAACCGATCTTATTTGGTAGTGAGCGGAAATACCAGATGTGTGCTACAGGAACCACAAGTTCAATGTGACCCATGCGCTCACGCCTTACTTTCTTCTCTGTCACTTCAACACCACAACGATCGCAGATGATGCCTTTGTAACGAATTCTTTTATACTTACCACAATGACATTCCCAATCTTTTACTGGACCGAAAATACGTTCGCAGAACAAGCCACCCATTTCTGGTTTGTAGGTTCTGTAGTTGATGGTTTCCGGCTGTGTTACTTCACCATGTGAGCTCTCGAGAATCGACTCAGGAGAAGCAAGACTAATGGTGATCTTGTTGAAGTCGTTGTTTATTTTTTTATTTTTTCTGAAAGACATATTGTGAGTTTTCAGTTTACAAAACAATTTATTTAGTCAATAGTCGATGGTCAATGGTCAATAGTGCTGTTGCCTATTGACCATGAACCATTGACTTATCTAATCCATCGTGATCTCAAGTGCGAGACCGCGAAGTTCATGTACAAGTACATTAAACGACTCAGGGATATTTGGCTTGCGCATATTTTCGCCTTTCACTATGGCTTCGTATGCTTTCGCGCGACCAATCACATCGTCAGACTTAATGGTTAGGATTTCCTGAAGGATGTTTGATGCACCGAATGCTTCGATAGCCCAAACCTCCATTTCTCCGAAACGCTGACCACCGAACTGCGCTTTACCACCAAGCGGTTGCTGAGTAATAAGTGAATAAGGTCCGATTGAACGTGCGTGCATTTTATCATCTACCAAGTGACCGAGTTTCAGCATGTATGCCATACCTACAGTTACCGGTTGATCAAATTTCTCACCAGTCAATCCATCATATAAGTAGCTACGACCAAATTCTGGTAAGGCCGCTTCTTTCAATTCAGCTGATACCTGATCTAGTGAAGCACCATCAAAAATTGGTGTTGCATATTTCTTACCGAGTTTGAAGCCAGCCCATGCCAACACAGTTTCATAAATCTGACCCAAGTTCATACGTGACGGTACACCAAGCGGATTCAAGCAGATATCTACTGGGGTTCCATCTAACAAGAATGGCATATCTTCATCACGAACAATACGTGCAACAACACCCTTGTTACCATGACGACCCGCCATCTTATCACCCACTTTCAGTTTACGTTTTTTAGCAACATAAACTTTTGCGAGTTGAACGATACCTGTTGGTAATTCATCACCTACTTCAAGTGTGAAGCGTTCACGTTTAAACTCACCTGCAAAGCTGTTACGCTTCAACAAGTAATTCTTTACTGTTTGTGCGATGAGATCATTGGTGTGATCATCAGAAGTCCAGTTTTCAAGGCTGATATCAGCAATGAGATTTACTTCTTCAGGAACATTGTAATTGCTTTCATCACGATAGATGTTCTTATCAGGGAACAAGTTGTTATCAATCACCTTTTGTGAGAATTTAACACCCTTGCTGATTAGCTCATCACCGAATTTATGTTTTACACCACTGCTTGTCTTGCCGTTCAAAATGGTAGACAGCTTATTGACCATTTCCTCGCGGAGATCAGATAATTGTTTGCTGTAGCGGTTTTTTAATGCATCAAGTTCCTTCTTAGACTTCGTACGAACGTCTTTATCGCGTTTTGGTCTTGAGAAAAGTTTTGTATCGATAACAACGCCTTTTAATGATGGAGGTGCCTTCAATGAAGCATCTTTCACATCACCGGCTTTATCACCAAAGATCGCGCGGAGAAGTTTCTCTTCAGGTGTTGGATCAGTTTCACCTTTAGGTGTGATCTTACCAATAAGAATATCGCCTTCTTTCACTTCAGCACCGATGCGAATGATACCATTCTCATCAAGATGCTTCACGGCTTCTTCAGAAACGTTAGGGATTTCAGATGTTAATTCTTCTTCACCACGTTTTGTATCGCGAACTTCGAGTTCGAATTCTTCAATGTGGATTGAAGTATAGATATCATCACGAACAACACGTTCCGAGATAACGATCGCATCTTCGAAGTTGTAACCTTGCCATGGCATGTATGCCACTAACAAGTTACGTCCAAGTGCCAACTCTCCATTTTCAGTTGCATAACCTTCACAGAGCGGCTGACCTTTCACAACTTTCTGGCCTTTCATTACAAGAGGCGTTAAGTTGATACAAGTATCCTGGTTAGTTCTTCTGAATTTAATTAGACTATAAGATCTGAATTCATTTTCAAAACTTGCAAGTCTCTGCTCTTCGTTCACTTCGTATTTGATAACGATTTTCTTCGCATCAACAAAGTCAACAACGCCTTCTCCTTCTGCAAGGATGAGTGCACGTGAGTCAAGTGCTACGCGGCCTTCAAGACCTGTGCCTACGATAGGCGCTTCTGGTCTCAACAATGGCACAGCTTGACGCTGCATGTTTGAACCCATCAACGCACGGTTCGCATCATCGTGCTCCAGGAATGGAATCAACGAAGCTGCAACTGATACAATTTGATTAGGCGCAATGTCAATATATTTAAGATCCTTAGGCTCTACTACTGGGAAGTCACCTTCAAAGCGAGCTTTTACCTTATCTTCAATAAACTCACCATTTGGTTTGATCCTCACATTGGCCTGACCAATGTTGTATGTATCTTCTTCTTCGGCTGTTAAGAATATAATGTCTTTACCCTTAACTTTTCCATTGTCAACCTTGCGGTAAGGTGTTTCGATGAAGCCCATCTTGTTCACTTTTGCATGAACGCAGAGAGACGAAATCAAACCGATATTCGGACCTTCCGGAGTTTCAATGGTACAAAGACGACCGTAGTGTGTATAGTGAACGTCACGAACTTCAAAGCCTGCACGTTCACGTGAAAGACCGCCTGGCCCGAGTGCCGACATTCTCCTCTTGTGCGTGATCTCAGCCAGCGGATTGGTTTGATCCATGAACTGAGAAAGCTGATTGGTTCCAAAGAACGAGTTGATAACAGAAGACAATGTGCGCGCGTTGATCAGATCAACCGGTTTGAAATCTTCATTGTCGCGAACATTCATTCTTTCTTTGATGGTTCTTGCCATACGCGCAAGCCCTACACCGAATTGAGAATAAAATTGTTCGCCTACTGTTCTTACACGTCTGTTAGACAAGTGATCGATATCATCGACAACTGCTTTAGAATTTATAAGACCGATCAAATACTTAACGATGAGGATAATATCTTCTTTCGTCAATACTCTGTGATCGAAGCTGAGATCAAGACCTAACTTCTTGTTAATTCTATAACGACCAACCTCACCAAGGTCATAACGTTTTTCGCTGAAGAACAAGCTCTGGATAATATCGCGAGCGGTTTGTTCATCAGGTGCTTCTGTATTTCTTAATTGACGATAGATTTGCTCAACCGCTTCTTTTTCAGAGTTTGAGTTATCTTTCGCAAGCGTATTAAAGATGATGGTGTAATCAGCGATGTTGATATCATCACGGTGCAGGATAATTGATTTTGCACCAGACTCAGTAATGATGTCTACATCTTCAGCTTCGATCACATGATCACGCTCTAACAACACTTCATTGCGGTCGATGGAAACAACTTCACCAGTATCTTCATCCACGAAGTCTTCAGTCCAGGTTTTAAGAACCCGAGCCGCCAGCTTACGACCAACAACTTTCTTTAATGTGTTTTTATTGGCTTCAACTTCTTCAGACAATCCAAAGAGGTCGAGAATATCCTTATCAGCACCATAACCTATTGCGCGGAGCAACGTGGTCACGGGGAATTTTTTCTTACGATCGATGTAAGCATACATCACCGCGTTCACATCGGTAGCAAACTCTATCCATGAACCTTTGAAAGGAATGATACGGGCAGAGTATAATTTTGTACCATTAGTGTGCTTGCTCATGGCAAAGAACACACCAGGTGAACGATGTAATTGTGATACAATAACACGTTCGGCACCGTTGATCACGAATGAACCTTTCTCGGTCATATAAGGAATGTTACCAAGGAACACCTCTTGTTCGATGGTTTCGAAATCCTCATTGTCCTCATCATTACAGGTAAGGCGAAGCTTAGCCTTTAATGGCACAGAGAAAGTTAATCCTCTGTCGATACATTCGTCCACATTGTATTTCGGTGGATCGATCGTGTAATCCACAAACTCAAGCACGAAGTTTTCGCGTGAATCAGAGATTGGGAAATTTTCTGCGAATACTTTATAGAGACCTTCGTTCTGCCTTTTTTCAGCAGGGGTTTCTATTTGCAAAAAATCTTTAAAAGACTGGAGTTGTAGATCCAGAAAATCAGGGTAGTCGATAATCTTCTCAATAGATGAGAAGTCGATTCTACCAGTATTATTCTTCTTTGCCAAGGTGATAACGTTTAACGTTTAAAGTTCTAAATCCTGGACTAGAACGAAATGAATTGACTGTGTGGGTACAAATAGAAATAGACCCCATCCTGCTAGTTGTCAGGAGGGGTCCAACTATAATGCGTTAGACGGTACCCTTCGCCTTCAAGAATTATTTCAACTCTACTTCAGCACCAGCTTCAGTAAGTTGCTTCTTAAGGTTTTCAGCTTCGTCTTTTGGTAAACCTTCTTTGATAGTTTTAGGTGCACCATCTACCATATCTTTAGCTTCTTTCAAGCCAAGACCAGTAAGATCTTTAACAAGCTTCACGATTTGAAGTTTGTTTGCGCCTGCAGCCTTCAATACTACATCGAAGTTAGTTTTTTCAGCAGCAGCAGCAGCTCCAGCGCCACCACCGGCAGGGCCAGCTATAGCAACCGCAGCAGCAGCAGGTTCGATACCATATGTTTCTTTAAGGTAAGAAGCTAGTTCAGTTACTTCTTTAACAGAGAGTTCAACAAGTTGATCTCCGAGTGCTTTTATGTCAGCCATTTTTGTAAAGTTTAATTAATTCTTAGTTCAACAATTATTTTCCACGTTCTTCGAGTGCTTTAACCAAGCCTGCTACGGTGTTCTTGCCGCTCAATAGAGCAGAGATAACATTCTTAGCAGGTGATTGCAACATTGCGATAACATCGCCAATGAGTTCGTTCTTAGACTTCAACTCACTGAGCAGATTTAAATTTTCCTTACCTATATATAGGTCAGCGCCTATAGAAGCTCCTTTAAAGCCTGGTTTGCCTTCCAGTTTTGCTTGATATTCTTTAATAACTTTTGCAGGTAAATTACCAGGTTCTTTCGAAAAGATAACGCCTGAAAAACCTTTCAATACACCAAACAAAGGGCTGAAGTCAGCGCCTTCTTGCTTCTCGAGGGCTTTCTGGATTAAAGTGTTTTTGTAAACACGATACTCCACACCACTCTTGAAGCACAATCTTCTAAATGCATTAACCTGTGCAACGGTAAGACCGGATGCATCGGTAATGTAGAAGTGAGCATTGTCAGCAAACTTTTGCGAGAGCTCTCCTATGATTTGTGCTTTTTCTTCTCTGGTCATGTGTTAGTTCTTAAACACCAATAGAATTTTTGTCAATGTTGATTCCAGGGCTCATGGTTGTTGAAAGTGTGATACTTCTAAAGTATGCACCTTTCGCAGAGGCTGGTTTCAGTTTTGCAACTACGGCAAGCATTTCTGCGGCATTGTCGCGGATTTTATCCGGAGAAAAGGAAGCTTTTCCAATACCAACATGGATGATACCTTGTTTATCAATTTTGAAATCGATTTTACCGGCCTTTACTTCGCGCACGGCTTTACCAACTTCTAGCGTAACAGTTCCTGATTTAGGGTTTGGCATAAGACCACGTGGACCTAGTACTTTACCTAGTTTACCCACCTTTGCCATTACAGTTGGTGTACAAACAATCACATCGATGTCTGTCCATCCACCTTCAATTTTAGTGATGTAGTCATCAAGACCTACGTGATCTGCACCGGCATCTTTTGCATCCTGAACTTTATCAGGCGTACATAACACAAGTACACGAACGTCTTTACCGATTCCGTGTGGAAGGGCCACTACACCTCTTACCATTTGATCTGACTTCTTAGGATCTACACCTAAGCGGATATCAAGATCAACTGAAGAATCAAATTTTACGAAGGTAATATCCTTCAATACTTTCGCAGCTTCTTCGAGAGAGTATTCTTTCTCTGCGTTATATTTAGCTAAAACAGCTTTTCTGTTTTTTGAAATCTTTGCCATCGCTCTATTAATTATTTATCCCAAGGAGGAGTTCCTGATATTGTTACGCCCATGCTTCTTGCTGTACCGGCAACCATTTTCATAGCTGACTCAACTTTGAAGGCATTAAGATCTGGCATTTTTGTTTCAGCAATTGTTTTCACTTGATCCCAAGTGATAGAACCAACCTTTGTACGGTTAGGCTCAGCTGAACCTTTTTGTTTTTTAGCAGCATCCAAAATAAGAATTGCAGCAGGAGGCGTTTTGATCACGAAGTCAAAAGACTTGTCATTATATATACTGATCAAAACCGGTAAAATTTGTCCGGGCTTATCTTGCGTTCTTGCATTGAACTGCTTGCAGAAGTCCATGATATTAAGACCCTTGCTACCAAGAGCAGGTCCGATTGGAGGCGCAGGATTTGCTGAACCGCCTTTTACCTGTAACTTCAGATAACCTATAATTTGCTTTGCCATGTTATCGTTAATCTAACTTTTCTACTTGCATATAATTCAATTCGACTGGTGTATTCCGGCCGAATATCTTCACCATTACATTAAGTTTCTTTTTCTCTTCAAAGATCTCTTCAACAGTTCCGGTAAATCCACTGAATGGACCATCCATTACTTTCACTGATTCACCTTTAATAAAAGGTGTTTCCAGTTTTTCTTCAAAGGTGTCAATCTCATCAACCTTAACTAAAATTCGGTTTACTTCTGATTGACGTAAAGAAACAGGTTCTTTCGTTGTACTGCTGCCAGAGTTTCCAAGGAAACCGATAACACCAGGAATGTTGTTCACCGAGTGAAATGCTTCGCCATTCGAGAGGTCTGCCGAAACGAGTACATAGCCCGGGAAGAAATTTCTTTCTCTAACCCGCTTCTTACCATTTCTCATTTCATAAACCTTTTCAGAAGGAATCAGCACCTGCGGAATGAAGGAGGTCAGTTTAGACCGTTCAATTTCCGTTTCCAGGTAAGACTTAATTTTCTTTTCCTGACCGCTTACAACTCTAAGAACATACCACTTTAGCTCACCCATTACCAAAAAATTTATTTGTTAACGGTATATAACCAAGTAAGGCCTGTTTTAAACATCCAATCAATTCCGCCAATAACAAGAGCGAAAATGGTAGATGCCACCAATACTAAAATGGCACTGCCCTGCAATTCACTGAACTTAGACCAAGTCACCTTGCTGGTGATCTCATCCCAAGATTCTACGACATAATTTTTAAGCTTCTCCATTGTTTCTGCTTTTTGCAAGGGTTGAATTCGCGAAAGCGAAAACAGCCACTTAATTCTATATAGTTCTTTAAAGATCTTACTCTTTAAATCAATTCTAAATCCTAAGCACGGGTGGAGAGACTCGAACTCCCAGCCAACGGTTTTGGAGACCGCTACTCTACCAATTGAGCTACACCCGTTTATAAGTCTTCCTGGGCCTTTGAACTTATCCCTTAGCGGATAATACTCAACCCTTTGAACTGCACCCGTATACACCTCCAGCCCAAAAAGGACTGCAAATGTAGGAGAAAAAGCTTGAAAGCCAAAAGCTGAAAGCAAAAAGCTTTAAGTTTTTGAATGCATCCGTGTATGGCGTCAACGCAAACAAAAAAAGCTGCTTTTAAGTCAAATTACTTTTCAACTGAATACAGCCTTTTAGAATCTAAAAAAGCAGAAAGTGGGTTGTACCCGGCTTTCTGCTTTATATTAAAATTAAACTGCTTCTTAGTCTAAGATTTCAGTTACCTGACCAGAACCTACAGTACGGCCACCTTCGCGGATAGCGAAGCGAAGACCTTTCTCCATAGCGATCTTGTTAATCAAAGTAACTTCGATTGAGATGTTATCACCAGGCATAACCATTTCAACACCTGCTGGAAGCATAACTTCACCAGTTACGTCAGTAGTACGGAAATAGAATTGTGGACGGTATTTATTAAAGAATGGCGTATGACGACCACCTTCTTCTTTAGAAAGAACGTAAACTTCGGCTTTGAATTTAGCATGAGGAGTTACAGAACCTGGTTTGCAGATTACCATACCTCTCTTGATTTGCTCTTTTTCAATACCACGAAGAAGAAGGCCTACGTTGTCACCAGCTTCACCTCTATCAAGGATCTTACGGAACATTTCAACACCAGTGATGGTAGAAGTAAGGTTCTCAGCACCCATGCCAAGGATTTGAACTGGATCACCAGTTTTAATAACACCACGCTCAATACGGCCAGTAGCAACAGTACCACGACCAGTGATTGAGAACACATCTTCAACTGGCATCAAGAAATCTTTGTCAACAAGACGAACTGGAATTGGAATGAAGTTATCAACTGCATCCATTAGTTCTTCTACTTTGGCAACCCATTTTGGCTCACCGTTAAGTGCACCAAGAGCTGAACCTCTGATTACTGGCATTGTGTCGCCAGGAAACTGGTAAGAAGACATAAGTTCGCGAACTTCCATCTCTACAAGATCTAATAATTCTCCATCATCAACCAAGTCAACTTTGTTCATAAAAACAACAAGTGCAGGTACACCTACCTGACGAGCAAGAAGGATGTGCTCGCGAGTTTGTGGCATTGGTCCATCAGTAGCGGCAACAACAAGAATAGCACCGTCCATTTGGGCAGCACCAGTAACCATGTTCTTCACATAGTCAGCGTGACCTGGACAGTCAACGTGCGCATAGTGACGGTTAGCAGTAGCATACTCAACGTGTGAAGTGTTGATTGTAATACCTCTTTCTTTTTCTTCAGGTGCGTTATCAATAGAAGAGAAATCTCTCATTGAAGCAAGTCCTTTAGCAGCAAGTACTTTTGTGATTGCAGCAGTAAGGGTGGTCTTTCCATGGTCAACGTGACCAATTGTACCAATGTTTACGTGCGGTTTCGAACGGTCAAATGTTTCTTTTGCCATATTTGAAAATTCCAGTTAAAGTTTAAAGTGTATAGTTATTAATTTGTTTTAATCCCAGTCTTCTGCATCTCAGAAGATTCTACACCCCAAACATTTTAAGCCTTTCGAATAAGGGTTATTCGTGAAATTGGCCAGATGCATTAAGGTGTTCGCTAGGCACCTGCATTCAGTTATTTCAAATTTTCAAAATTTCAATTTGCAATTAGGTCTGTGAATCTTCCATTCAACAAACTTATTAGAGATGTGAAGAGTCCAATAGCTATCGGGATGAACCCTCGAACCAGCTATTTTAACTACATCCAACTGCTCTATACTATTCCGAGCTGTTGAAGAGAATTGAACTCTCGACCTCTTCCTTACCAAGGAAGTGCTCTACCCCTGAGCTACAACAGCTTAAGTTAAGAGCGGGAGACGAGGCTCGAACCCGCGACCTATAGCTTGGAAGGCTATCGCTCTACCAACTGAGCTACTCCCGCATTTTAAAGTACGAGGTGCGAATGACGAAGTACGAATCCTAATTCGTAGTTCGTACCTCGTAATTCGTACTTTGTGTGGGGAGAACAGGATTCGAACCTGTGAAGACATAAGTCAACAGATTTACAGTCTGTCCTCGTTGGCCGCTTGAGTATCTCCCCTAATTTGTCTAAGAACGATCCTGTTTCCAGGTTTTACCTGATTTTTAACTTGCGCCAAAAATAGGGAGTGCAAAATTATACGGTTTTGCGCTTTTTCAAAACTCTGACTACAGATTTTCCTGATTTATTGTTTCTTACCGCACTCAAAAGACATATTGCAATCCATGTCAAAGCAGTTTCACATAAGCAAGATCCCCTGAGGAGCCATCAGGAGTAACAGAGGACCAGGAGAGCAGTCTGAGACGGGACTTAGGGAAGTTTTATCGCATATCACATCAAGCAGAGAGCTTAACGACTGACTTTCAGCTACATGATGATTATTTCGGTTATGATCTGATCTCCAAACTCCTTTCGCAATAACTCCAACACTTTGGTTTTATGCAGCACAAAATCATGCTTCATGGAGGATGAATAAAAATCTACAAAAAGCACCTTGTTCCTTATAAAAACTTTCTTTGTTCTTTTCGCAATGGGTTTACCCACAATCTTTTCCCAGGAGTTGATCAAGTTTGCTTCATCAAATTTTGAGGTAAGATGATACGAGCTCAACAATTGCCTGATGGCCTGGCCCAATGGTTTTATGTCTTTATCGCGCTTATCCATTACGTCTTATCTTTCCACTTTCAACAACAAAAACGGAGGTCGGAACATTTATCTGTTGCATTAAACCTTGCGTTCGGTCAGGTCGGGCATCAGTTATAAACATCTGTCCTTCATCGTTCTTTATCAATTCAAGCAATTTACTGATGCGATGATCGTCCAATTTATCAAAAATATCGTCCAGAAGCAGTATGGGACTAAAGCCTTTGTGCGCTTTTATTATTTCGGCTTGTGCCATTTTTAAGGCTATCACAAAAGATTTTTGTTGTCCCTGAGACCCTAATCTTTTCAAATCGCCATTTTCTAATGTAAACTCAAAATCATCGCGATGGATGCCGAAATTTGTTCTCTGCAAAACAACATCCTTCTGTCGAT
>Ga0170475_108007992_pt1 | contig 15733 bp, 36 predicted proteins | sample Soicark_Litter_5_FD_111474 | JGI IMG/M metagenome (GOLD analysis project Ga0170475, IMG submission 111474) | Avena fatua rhizosphere microbial communities from Hopland, California, USA. Combined Assembly of 48 SPs | reverse complement strand
CTGCTGTTGTTCCTGAGTCAACGGATCGACCGCCCGCTCCAACCCAAGGTTTTCAAGCAACTGCCACGCCCACTGAGGCGCTTCACCGCCTGCGATGAAGGCCATGCGTCGACTTAGAGCAACTAACACTTCGAGAATTGAAACGAACTCCGGAAAGAGTACCTGCCTGCGTCCTCTACTGGAATCATCAAGATAGTAATGACGTAAATCCAGCGCATCTTGTACACGATTGTCATCACCAGAAATGGCCCCATCCAAGGCAAACTCCTGAGAGTACATGATCGTGAAGAGTTGCCGGTAAGTTCTCGGTGTTTGCCCGTTGATCGCGATCTGTGAAATCAGCCAGGCAAAGTAATCAGGACTCAATGTCATCACGACTCAATCCGAGCACATGCTCTTCGTAACTCTGGTCGGGTAGTCGAACCACTTCGATCTCCATCCGGAGACTGTTGTTACGAATAAAGACGACGTTCCAGTCATCCGTACCGTGTCCGAACTTCTCCAGATTTTCCATACCGACGAATTTTGCCGGGCTTTCGATCACGGTGTTTTTTTCGTCGACAAGAACTTCGTCCGCTGAGTAATATGTGAAGACCGACTTCGTGTACCCAGCCGTTCCTACCGAGAATTCGTCCTGATGGATTACGTACGGCAAACTCGGCGCGTTCTCACGTTTCCTGAGTTCTTCTGTGTAATCCCATTCCTCGTTCTTGGACTTGTCGTCATCCCTGAGTGTTCTAAGCAGATCTCCTTGAACCGTAACCTCGGGTTCGAGATCTTCTCTCATCGGTGTAGGATCCGCCTTGGGAAACACCGGCCTGAATACCGGCTTTCGTTCAACTTCCGGTTCATTGTCTTCGGGGGTGACATATCCCTCACGCTCGACAATTCCCTCGACCTTACCGGCTACCCTCGCCTTACCCATTTCGTTGTTGAGAGCTTCAGCCTTTTGCCTCCAGAATTCCCGGGCGGTCTTGATCTCCGCCTCGGCCTCTTTCATAACCTCAGCCCGGATCTTCTCCTTGGTGAACTTGTATCCCGAGACAAAACCTAGAACACCGCCAAGCCCAACACCACCAAAGAAGTACCTGAGAGCGTGCTGACTAACTTCGCGAGTGACTTCAGCGACGGTTTCCAGGTTATTAGCTACGGTTTCTACGGCTTGTTCTGTTAGTGCCCCTGCTGCCATGACAGTTCCTCTCCAATTTCTTCAATTTGGTTCCAAATGGGGCCGTCGACATTGAAGTCGAGCAGCACAGATCCTTCATGTCCGTTCACGAAATCTCGAATCTGTTGATCCTGTCCCTCAAAGATTCCGAAACTGACGTAATTATCGGTTTCGCCATTCTTCGAGAGAAGCCAACCCACTACAGATCCTGCTTTAGATCTTGGCAGACCGAGATGATCGTAGACTTCATTCAAGAACAGGTGTCCACGAGCTCTAAGCATATCGTTGGCCCAATTTTGTTGACACTTGAGAAAGATCTTGTTGAATTCCGGATCCGGGCTCCAGTCCTGACAAAGCTGATCGAAGAAACGAGCATAGACCGAAGCTGCCTCCGGACCCACTCTCGTAAGGGTCTTCTTCTTCCTGTGATCGTCTGGATCGACGACTTCAACTTGTCGAGTACCATACCGGAATTGCTGATCTTGATCTTCTCCATATTTCTCTACCACTCGTGCCCGGTACTGCTCGAATCCCTTTTCCAGGGCAGCATAGGCCGCAGTCAAAGCCGCGTTACGCGTACTCAGAATCCGATGTGAACTCGTCAAAGCTGCAATTGAGAGACCACCCACGACGATTGCGGGAGCGTACAGCTTTACAATTTTGACGCCAGTCTGGATCCGAATGACCCGAATATCGTGTTTCTGATCCGAAGGCACATACGGCAACGTATGATCGCTGAGAGTTTCCTCGGTCAGTTTGATCTTAGCCTGCGCCTCTTCTAGAACGGCGTCCATCTTCAAGGTGGCTCTACAAGCCAGAACTGTACTTCCTACTACGCCAACTACTCCAGCACCAAAAAGAATCCCCGGAGAGTTCTTTTGTAGGAGTAGCGTGTTACGGGCGATCTTTGTCGTGATCGCAGCCGGAACGAGATTCATTATAACTCCTTACCTAGCTTCTAGTACATGTAGACCGCGCATATAATCGCTGAGACCTGCGAAACCCTCGAGCTTCTCCGCTTTCTCAGATTCATCAGATTCTACCGTCTCATTTTCAGGTTCTTGTTCAGAAATTACCTGTAGACGATCAAATTGAATATCCGCGGCATCTGTTTTCAAATCCGTAAGTACTTGCCTATCTTTGGATCCTGTATCTGAATTTCCCTCACTCGTATCACCGACTAAGAAGTCACATAAGCGTTCCACATTCCTGGCAAAATCTTTAAGTTCGATCTGCCTTATCGCTAGTGACACTCAGTTCTCCCCTGATTGGGTGTAAAGACGTGGTCTTGGTCTTTTCTTTCTTAACGGGGAATGGGCTGCGGACTCGGAAGATCGAGGAGATAACCATTACGGTCTCTAGTGACTCCCGCCCCACGAACATCGCTCCAACCCCAGTTATGATCCGTGTGAGTTGAGGCAAGACCCACAAGCTCGTATAGATCGGCGACCGATGCTGTTCCATAACGACTGACCACCTCAAATAGTTGTTCGATTACTTGTTCCGCTTCGGTTCGTGATTCCAGTACGATCTGGTCGAAATCATGCTGAGATCTTGCTGCCCTACTCATTGCTCTGAGCGATGACGGTAATCTGCTTGCGGGAGAGCCCCCCATCGCTGCGTAATTGATTCGTCCCAATGCTCCCATTGATGGTGGTGTTAGTGGCGCTCCACCTCTCCGGCGCGAATCTCCAAGAATTAGCTTCTCGCTTCCACCGCTAATCACATCGAGAATCATTTCTCTTGCCGCCATCAGCGCAATATCAAAGACAACATAACGCATCGTACTTTTCAAATCGCCACCGATTAGCGTTTCTGTGAATTGCTTTCGAAGCGGCTTCTTCTTCCGAATGGCATCGGTTGATGTAACTCGCTCAACCCTTTTGTCGTCGGTTACTTTTCTTCTATTTGCTTCATTATTAGCCGGAAAATCATCAGGGTGCATTGATATCCTTTAGGTTGACAAAAAGGAAAGCCCGAGTTGGGGCTCTCCTTTTAGAACCGTGCTAGGGCGCTGTGTCGGATGTGTACGGTGAGTCAGGACGCTCTGGGGGCTTCTCTGACTTGAATTTGTCTTCGACCTTGTTGGCGATATTCTCGACGTTGTCGGCAAGCTTGTCTCCCAGATCACCGCCTTTACGCTTTTCGTTCCAAGCCACCACACCATCGATCGTCTCGTTGACGTGGTCCATTGCGCGATCAGCGACCATCGATCCGATCACAATCGCGCCAGTCCAGACCTTGACTGAATCTGCCGTCGTTACAACGTTCGTGTTGTTGCGGATGATGTCATTGACGACTCTTGAGACGCCAATGCTTGCTGCGACGTTGAGCACCAATCGTGCGACAGGAAGCGAAATCATTAATAACTCCTTTGCTTAAAAACAAAAAGAAGAGAGTTCCTTATATGCTTTTTCAGCTTAAGGACCTCTCTTCATTATATGGGATGTTTTCCTCGCGAGTTTACCCTTGGATAATTACTTCGCCCTTTCTGACACGATCCCAGATATGTTGCAGCTCTTCAGCTGGCATTTCGATGATTTGAGCTTTGGTGACAACTTCGGGTTCTGGAACTTCGTATGTCGGATCCTTTGTCTCGGCCACCTCGGTCACTTTGTTTCCCAAAGCGGCTTTATCCTCGGTCTCAACGACGACCAGCGGGGTTTTCTGAGAATCGATACCCGCCCTTCGTGCTGCTTCCTCACTGAGTCCCGACGGCACGATCCCGTTGACGAACTCGATCATCGCGTCCGTATCGGTTACCAGCTCCATGAAGAGTGCTGAATATGCCCCAGAGGAGACGAAATCTTCGAGATTCGCTGGGTTCTTCGTGAACTTGCGACCATCGACCGAACGAACTCCGTAGGACATCAGGATGATCTTCTTGAACTCGGCCATGATCACATCACCGTCTTGAGCGACGATAATCCGCTTCATGGATTCCGATAGACCCCCTTGATGAGACAGCTCGAGCTCAACCAACTCCGCTTTGGAGAGGTGGAAGTAGAAATCCTGACTGATTTCCTCGTCGTTGAAGTCGGTGTACTTGATTGTTTTCTTGATCACGCTCTACTTTTCCTCTCTCCACGAGTGATCTTCTCGACAGCCCACTCGACAAAGCGCGGATCACGTTCCTGCGGGATGGAGAGAATATGAATGATTCTTGCGGCTTTACTTGGCGTCACTAGGGTCCTTTCGGGAACATGTGTAGGAGCCCATCTTCGTCGATCCATCCGATCTTGTACGGAAATGGTTCAGCTTGTCGTTTATGCCAGACGCACGGGACGTAATCCATTCCGTCGCGATGGATCCCTCCCCGATTAACAGCTTGGGCAAGACGGTACGGATCCTTCGTCAAGCCCTTGATTAGCGAGTAATGTAATACACAACACCACGGATATCCGGATTCACGACCCGTTTGCCATACAAGAACAAACCTTTTAACACTCTTCTTCAAATTCCGAATAGTACGGGTGATCTTTTCCGTGCCATAGCCCATCCTGCCATCCCCCTAGTGCAGCTTGGTATACGCTGGCGTAGGAGGGTAGTTGAAGCCGACTACGAGGCACGGCTTCTCGTCCTTAGTCATCGTCGTCGAGAACTCGACTTCCACGAGGTTGTCGGTATTCCAACCAACCATGTTTGTGTAAGAAGTCGACTCCAGGCCGATCATGTCGTGGAACTCAGCCAGGCTAGCACCGTCGTAATTGAGAATATCGTGGTTGAGCTTGTTCTCGGCCTTCCGGATCTCTTCGACCGTGCTGTAGAAATATCGACCGGTGATCTGGTCGTAGCAGAGAACTTCCCCTGCGCCGGTGATGATCACTTCGCCATGCCTGGGTGGACGAGCATTTACCTGATCCTGAGCGATCTCGTCCTTGATCTTTGTGTGCTGGCGCTCTCCCAGCTTCTCCACGACCTTCGCCTTGTACTCCTGGAGAGCTCGTTCCGAGATCCCCGAAGCTACAGTCAGGGCTGCGATCTTCTTGGCGTCGATGCGATGGGCAAAGACAATCGAGGTGATCGTGATTCCTCCAGCCGCTACAGCCGGAAGATATAGAAACCAGACGAGCTTGACCTTGTCCGTTCGAGAAAGATCTTGAAGTTCTGACAAGCGCTTGAACTCCAGCTGAACCTCGAGCGGAGCGATCGTCATATCGGGATGTCGTGCTTTCAGTCGAGCACGAGCAGCTTGCGCACCGGGATCAAATGCTTGTGGATCTCTACGCAACTTCTCGGTATCGATAACCCGGGCCGCCCTTAGCGATGCCCGTCCTGACAAATATGCTGTCGAGACGGTTCCTGCGACGCCCATGCTGGTAAGAATAGTGGTGGAGTTTTCGTTTAGAAGCAACTTCGCTTGCCGAAGCCATCCCGCTGAAAACATTGTGAACCTTTCATATTTTGGGGTACGGTGAACGAGACGTACCGATCGCTGCCGGATTCTGTCTCAGAGCGCGTCTTTCTGCTGAGGATTGGTCTTTTGCCCGGACAAACACCGAGCGGGTCATCTCGTTGTTGAAAACCAGGTTGACTCTAAACAGTTGTTTACGTGTGCTAATCGCCATGCGAATTACCGCTTTCTCATTTCACGTACGAAAACCCAGATCAGCCATAGGCCTCCCGTAATTACGGTCATGATGCAGTCGCCGAGAAAACTGAAAAACCCGTAGTGTCTTTCTTCCTTTACATACACGATCATATCAACTCCTCTTAAATATGGTGACGAAGAACGAGGTCTGGGTTCCTCCGTTTCCTCCTCAAAAAAAATAAAGGGCGGAGGTGGCATCGTGTGAGCGTCTCTGTCTTTCAACAGAAGTATCCACCTCATTATATTAGATGTTTTTTCTGCGACCTCAATTACAACTTACCTTATCTTCGTCGCGACGGTGTGAATAATGATCTTGCGGATCGTATCAGCACCCATGTAAACGAAAATAAGTGCAAGTGCTCCCGAAGTGATTTCTCGGACAAGCGCACTGTTATCGGCTGGTTTTTCACCCACGACGGCACTAGGATTGTCCTTTACTAGTTGGATACGGATGGATCTATTATGGAACAATATGATCCTTCAGATGACCAGGAAATCCGCCCGCACCACCGTAAGTAGAATGATGTTGTTTTAGTTGGTCAGGACTAGATACGAACCGCTTGTATCCCGCGGCATCGAGAATTGCTACCAATGGATAAACGAGATTAGACCACCCAGCATTTTGGGTAGTAATCACGTTCGAGCGAAGTTCATTCAGCGCTTCTAGAGCCTCGGTTGGAGATAGTTTTACTTTAATATCTTCACTCATTTTGTCCTCTCTTAGCTTAGAGAGCCAGCAGAGCCGTTACGGGATTCGAACCCGCGCGGGAAGGACTGCCGCACCATCCAGGACAACGTAGCTTGCAATACCTAACTATCTAGTTCCCGCCACCGGTTGCTATACCGGCGCTGCTGGTTGTCGCCAACTTAATGCTGCTCACTAGACTCGTTGGTATTCTCTCTGGGCTACCTGGGATCCTTCAACTCTGCTGGCTTTCTAAGCTATTTAATGACGGTCACGAAGATTACTCGCTCAATCCGGTGTTTCTTTAGGGAAGGGTCGTTACGCGTAAACGACACGCCAGGACTCCGCTTCTACCGTCTCTACGCTAGGAGTCATGCTTTGGTTCAGCGCAGCTTTCTTACTTACGTGCTGTTGCGCGTCTGGTTGACAGGCAGCATCCGGATCAGCTTGTGCCCCAACTGATTCACCGGGTGCATCCTGACCTGTGTCCGTACGCCGGTCTGGTTTACCGGTCTGGGAGCATACGCTGCCCCAGCAATGGCAGGAAACGCTAGGGCGGTGCCCAGGACCGCAGCGCTGATCGCCGTCTTACGACCCACTACATGCGGCCGTAGAAGTGCGAACTGAGCTTCGTCCTTATCTATAGCAATCACCTCCTTCCCGCGACCGTCTGGCGTCGCCACAACACGCCCTTACGGTCGGTGATCCACCCTCAACTATATTTTAAGGCAGTAGACTTGGGAATCCCTCGTCTAAACAACGGCCCTGGAAATGCCGCACCCGCAGCAGGTGAAAGACAGTCAAGATTCTCTTCCCTTTCGCCATAAGAATCTATCCCTAGTTTCTGCTCGCGACGAGTTGTCCATCCTTGCAGTATGGTAGCTCGTCTACTGCCTTAAGATATAACCGACGGATTCCTAACCTTACCGTCGGCATGGTTCACTCCCGTAGCAGGACAGCCCGATGCGCTGCGTTAGGACGGGAGACTTAACCTAACCACAGATATAAGATCCAGACAAAAATCAGAAGAATGACGAGCCCGATCTTCCACCACGGGATGTGAATATGGTATTCACGTTCCATTTACCCTTCCTTGATCTCGCCGTAGAGCCAAGTGTTATCGGAACAGCAGCCACTGCAGTAATTCGAATTACGAAAAAGCTTTTTCATGCAGTTGTAGCACTTCCTCATGTGGCTCCTTAGTTATGCGTTATACGGACTTCCCTCAGGAATCAGAAACGGATCGTCAGCAGCTGCACCGTGCTCGTCGACCTTGTACACACAGCCAGTGGTTCGCCAGATGGCAAATTTGTGCACGTCGTTATCTAACGCCAAGTCGACACACAACCAGGGCTCACTTATCGTAATATTGAATGCGTCTGCTATTGGGTATTCGGCGATCAACAAATCGAACCCTCGACGTTCCCAGGATGGGTAAGCTACTTCTTTAAGAATCATGTCGACATCAGCCGTAGTCGCTGCTCGACGGCGGGATCGACAGTGATGCGCGGACGTTTCCCCGGGTTGGCCTGGTTCCACGTCTCGATGAAGCTGTTCATCTCTTTGATAGAATCTTCAGGTGCTACGTCGACGATATCCATGTGCGGGCGACCGTTGATATTGACCACCACAGTTCTTATGCTCTCGACGTATTCGAACGAGAACTCCGTACCGTTGTCAGCAACGTAAGTTGCCCTTCGCATGATCATGGTCATCTTCTCGCTCCTTAATTTTGAGATTTAGGATGGACGCCGCTGACCATGGGCCATGCCGGAAGGGCGGCGGTGAGCCGGGCAACGCGTTCTTCGTGGGTCCACTCGCGCGAGATTTCTCCGAACCAGACCAGGGCGTCTTCCTGAACGATGAACATGGTTCGAAACTCGCTGCGTATTGTCTCTTCAAGAGCGAGATCATCTTTTAGTTCGTCCGACATTTCGCTCCTTCAGTTGTCATAATGGATTGTAACCGCACGCGTGTTTACCCCGCTCACCTCATTCATCCGTTGTGCTAAGCGCTGCGCTTGCCTGTGATCATCAAAAAGTGTGGGTGGAAAAACTTTGTTATCGAGACTCACCCAACCACCATGTTCGACGCCAAAATAAAGATAGGCGCCGTTTTTCTTGTCAATTTTCTGAACCGCCCACTTTCGTGGTAGAGAGAGGATCCTTTCCACATCGTATTTCATCTTGTCCTCTCCTTAGATTAAGTTATCAAACTTGGCCGATGTCCGGGCGGAACGAATTCGTAGATTGACTCTTCTGGCTCGGGCTCAACAAGAACCCATTTAGGGGTTTTACGAGTTCCTTCGTTACGAATAAGAGCGTTACGTCGAAGACGAGTTAGAGCATTCGTCTTTTCTTTATCCCCATTACTCGTAACCTGAAGGCCCTGCCGGATTTGTGCAAGAAGATATTCGTCTAAGGCTTTTCTTTCTTTTCGCTTAAGGGTGAGATCGTCATTGCTTTGAACGTTGAGGCGACTGGCAAGCACAATTTCTTGCTTACAGTGAGGACAGATTATGGCTGTCATTCCGCATTTTGACTCAAAGTCGCTCCAGATTTGCTTTTGTGATCGCCCTCATGACCATCGGCAAGGCCACAAATACAATGCCCTGTTATCGGTTTACCCAAGAAGAAACCGCCCTTGTTCCACTCAAACGCACAAACCATGCCGCTTTCATCCAGATCATCGTAATGAGGCACACATACGCCAAGGTATTTGAAATGTGTACCCATTACAACTCAAGCACTTTAGCCAGAAATTTCATCGCCTGGACGCGAATTCGTCCCTCATCCAAGGTTGCTTGCGCCTGATCGAGCTCACGCTTCATTAGGCGACCAACAATGAATTTCTTTCTCATCGAATCGATCATCGCTTGGGTTTGATCGTGCGCCGAAGTAAGAACAGCGAGATCATCTTTTAGTTCCTCCGACATATTCACTCCTTGATTTGGGTTTTAAGAACCGGCGGGTGGGGAGTAACTCGATAATCTCCGGCAATGGAGACAAAGAGTTAGATTCCCCACCCTAACCCCCGTGTGTACACCCTCGCCAGGGCACGGGGACTCTTTGAACTAGACGCGACCCGCAGCGTAGAGACGCGCACCGACGACGAACAGGGTTGCACCAAGTCCCATGAGGGTGCCGCCATACAGTCGATAGTCCTTAGCGGCCATCTCAGCCGTTTTGACGACGTTAGTTCGGTTGATCACCGAAGGCCTGTTCGCTTTGGTGAGCAGATCGTTGTACGTCTCGACCGAGATCCGAACTGTTCCATCACTCGACGTCTTAACTTCGTTGATGCTGGTAACTTCTTCGGCCATGTACTCTCCTTTCCCTTTCTTATTAAGAACATAGGTCTTGCAAAAATCGGGCCAAGAAGTCTTTCCGTTCTTGTGGCGGAAGGTCTCGCATGTCGTCAAGAAGCTCATCCGCTGTGTTAGAAAATTGCTTCTTAACTCGCTTTAACTTGACCGGATACCATACTGTATACCGACCCTGATTTCCATTATTCTCGATCAATCTCATTCTTCTTAGTCGACCGAGATCGTTAGTGACCCCGTGTTTTTTATAGATCGGTTGAAAATGTTCGCGAATCTCAGAACCTGTGGCTCCAGGATTATCTCGAACAAAGACCAAAAGTTGAAAGAGAAGTGAGGTATCTTGTTTCATAGCTCCTTCTAATTATGCCTGGGGCTTCGCCCGTGCCAGCTATCCCCAGGTCTTTATTTGTAATATCGACGACACGACCGCCTAGTTCCGGTACTGCATCCTTACTCACTCTCTGCAGATAAGCTTTCGGGAACCGTACTGTAGGATCGAGGGAATTGATCGTTAGGCGTTCACGGACTCTTACCGTAACTCCCTCGAATATAATTAGCGGGACGCAGAAGCTCGGCCTGGAGTACCGCTCCACTACTACGTTATTCACCTTACGCCCCGCAAACTTTTTGCTCCTGTAATCTTTCGCGATGCCGTGGGTCATCTACAGGAGCTCACCGTACAGCGCTGCTATTTTAATCCACACGGTAATTTTATGCTACCTAGCAGTAGAGATGCGCCGTCCCGGATAGTATCCCGCAGACTGACTGGTATGTACGGAACCAGCAGTTTCCACGAGTACCCGGAGGCATTTCCAGCTCTACTGATCAACGGTAGGGTCGCCACTCAGATTGCAGCTAGACTCAGTAGTAGGCAAGTTGGTTAGACTCTTTCGGCAGGCCGTGCGTGTCATCCATGGTATGTAATTCCTGCCTTATCTGCCGTATCCGCTCCTCAGCCACCACGACCGAGTTCGCTTACGGGACCTACTACTAAACTTATTTGGTGCCCTTACGAGCTTGCCGAATTGCCCAAGCCTTTCGCCAGTTCTTGATGTTGGCGATGACGCCTCGTGTGTAAATGGCTTCGACGTCGTTATTCGTGTACTTGATCGTGTCCATATTTTCGCTCCGTTCCTGGAAAAAGAAAAAAAGATCAGACTTTGTCTCACGTGCGGAGGGTCCTACGTTGCGGAGCAGCCGCTTGTAGGAAGCCGTCACGGATTCGATCTGATCTCTATTATATGACGTGTTTATTACGCGAGAGTGTAGTGAGGAAACTTAAACTTTTGGGTTAGGCCTGTCAGAACTCCATAAGCGCCGCTCTGACAACTTACGGAATAACCTTAGCGTATGTTCAGTTATTCACCTAACCCTACGATAGTGGCGTCGCCTGCTGTGAGTCATGCGGCGTTGGACTCGACAAGTACTTGACTCACCCTACGTCCGAGCCTACTTTAATCACTCAACCACTACCGTATCTTTCAATGCCGACAACAGATTCCTAACTCTACTGTTATCGGACTCCACTCCCGTGAACCAGTACCCACATAAAATCATGGGACCATTAGGACGGAAGAAAGTGGCCTCTGGAACTCCCCTGCTCCATACAGCGTGTCCGGGCTCTACCCCGCGAGTCAGGATTGTCAGGCGACTAGCCACTTTAACTTGGAATCAACTCGAGCTGCCTGAGACAACGCTGCAGACTCTCCACCAGATCGCCTTGAGGGATGGTGGTCCAATGAACCTTCTGCGTTGCGCACATCAAGCAACGAGTGTCACCTGGCGCCCAGTCTGGCGTGTCGTCGCCATAAGCGGAACATTCTTTGTTACCGCACACATACATGCGTTCGAAGGCTGCCTTGATCGTGTACTCGCGTTCGTCGGTCATTGTCACCACCTTTCTGAGTTTAAAACTCGCCGTGTTTGTTGTTGATCACCACGTTACCAAAGACAATCGCTTTCAGATAATATTCCTTTGGTGTGATCGGCGTTACCTCGTAATTATCAAGGTCCGCTCCGAGATATGGTTTTGCTTGACGTTTGGCGTCTTCTCGATCTTGTGCCCAAATCAAGCAATAGTCAATGTCTTGAACTACGAGGAACCACTGCATATTTTCCTTTCTTGGGAGACAGCTATGGCCGAGCTGCCATTCATAGAATTTAACGAGCTATAGCTAATCTCCACCGGACACACCGCGAGATTTCTCAAGACCGGCAATCGTTAGTTCCGGCACATTGCTACTTTCTCTTTCCGCTGCAAACGGCTGACGATTTACTACAGAGAGCCTCCACCCAGACCAATCAAGGCTTCACTGAACCCTCTTATATTGGGGCTTGCAGTACCCCTCAAGCTTATCGTCATTTCTCTTTCCTCATTACGATGTGTCCGGTGCAGATTAGCTTTGTAGTACACGATGCACAATTAGAACGATAATCAGAAGGGCGTTGGTCACGATACACACGCCGAGAATTGGAAACATGTGTGCGTAAGTCCATTTTTCGAACCGATTCATATTTCCTTTCATTTAACTAAAAGGGACACAGCAATACCTGACTGTAACAGGAGTTAGGCTGACATTCCGATAGAGAATGAGTGTCATTTATAGTACCCTTGCTGTGCCCCGCTAACTTATTAGATTCTCAATCGGCTGGTGGCACGCGTTGGACGCTACCTTATTCTCGCGGCTAAATTCAAAACCCCTATTAGAGCGTGGCCTAGGACGACCTCTTACCATGCCTTTGGTATTAATTAGGGCGTTCTTGAGTTGATCGCGTGCGACGAGCCCAAGACTCTTTGGATTACCACCAGCCGATTCAAAGCACCCGTAGCGCTCAAATCATGCTACGGATCGCACGAGAAATTTCATCCTCGGATTTGTAGAGCTTGTCCAGGGCGCGACCGAGATGAGCACGCTGTTCCTTTTCTTTAGTTTCTTCCATCGCGCGCTCAATGATCAGGGCCGTTCGACGAATCATTGAATACGCCTCGGCGACATTGCCGCCAACTTTCCGCGCCTGCTTATCTCTTTGTTCACGCTTTAGCGCTTGTGCCGCTTGTCTCCGGGTCATGGCGTGGCGACGATTCGTGCGTTTCCAATCCTTGCGTGAAAGGTTGTAAACTGTCGGAACACTAACACCGACGATCGCGGCGACCTCCTCTACGGGCTTACCCGCTTGTCGGAGAGTGAGAATCTCTTCCCGTCGACGCTTGACAATCTCGCCGCTACGAGGAGTAGTGGTTGTGAGGTCGGCATGTTCGACAAGATAACGCTCTGCCTCTCGCAGCGTACGGGCGCCGCTTCTCTGTACAAGAGACTCGTTGAGTGCTAGGCGTCGATAGAAGTTCGCGTTAGAGACTGAGCCAGCGAATTCGCGCTCTACCCAGGTCATCCACTCTCCCCAGGGAACCAGTTCACGAGCGGCGTTTAATGCCTGCCCAGCGGCGATTGCGTGCGAGATCATGTTATTCGCAGAAATAATAACCAGAGCGTGTTCGCTATTCGCTTCGTCTCGCAACCGTTCAAGATCTGAGTTATAGACCACAAGCCCGGACACTAGATCCTCCTTGAGATTTATGGATTTCATCTTATCTACTAGGGACGATTTTCTACCTGGTCGTGTCGAAGAGTAATCAACAGCGTGTCATCCAGGTTAACCCACTGCTTAACGCGCCTCTTCACGTCCCAGGGCTGCTCGAACTGACCCGGCCTGGTACCCTCGAAAACGATAGTTCGCTTCTCTTCGTCCGGCTCGGTCTGATCGTGAACCTGCACGAAAAAGGTCTGCAAAGGGGGATCCCAGCCGATCACAACCTGAAAAGCTTCGTCCTCACGAACAACATGGCGGCTCATGGATTCCTTTCGTAAATTTTAAGGACGAATGGTCATCTTTTCCTCGAGCGCAGCCCGGTCTCTTTTGACTTGTTTGAGATTGGCAAATAGATGACGTCCAATTCTAGCTGCTTGTGCATCGTTCAGAGACTCCTGCTCCAAATACGGATCGATCATCCTCAACGTATCGTCGATCGCCTCTTGTTTAGTCATCGTTTCCTTTATCTAGAAACTGTACCGAGTGGGACCGCGGACTCGAGCTTGAACTCGTTGGTCGGAAACCTGAGAAAAACGATTGCTTGGTGCCATTGTTGTTCGGACGACAGCCCAGGTTTTTCGGGAAACTCAACCGTGATCTTCATGTGTTCGAAGGTGTCGTGCACGAGAACAACACGATAAAGCATGAGAGAGTCTAAGCCCATGTTTTCCTTTCCAAATATAACTTGGGGTGAGTGTTCAACCAGGCCCCAAGGAGCAAATGGCCGGTCGGGAGTTCTCCTCCCGCTCCTATTCTCACCCCAAACTAACCCCCAACTAAGAACCCCCGGAGCGTTAACTGAGAGCCTCTTTTTCGGCCGACTAGACCGCGCGCATCGCCAACGGAGCTTATCCCGCTGAGACACAACCAGTATACACAGTTAACGCCTCGTCCCTCCGCAACGAGGTAGACGATTTGTGGTTAGGGGGTTGCGCCCGCTAGCCGTTGTCGTCTCACAAGCCCGACGCAATACGCGCCGAGCCGAGGATTCTTAGTAAGGGGTTAGTCGACGATATTCAAATCAGACAGAAGTACTCCTTGTGGTAGAGCGAGCAACAAAGCATCTCTCAACTCTCGTGCCTCGTTGAAATTCAGGGCGCACATCGGGTTTCCGTCTTTGGTGATCATCAGCTTCTTGTATTCGAAAATCCCCTCTCCCTGAAACTTTAGTCGTACTGGCTCTCTCTTTGTGAATACGTAGGTTTTGATCATCGGATAAACACGGCCCAGATGATTAGACACCAGACGGCGGATGTCAATATAAGCGTTGCGAGGATCGCCGTCGACAAGAGACCGATGAATATAAGAGCAAGGACGGCGGCCGTGATAACGATGATGGTTCGTTCACTGACTGCAGGTTCGTCCGTTTCATCCATTACAACCCCCTTATCGTGGCGACACACTCAACGCTCTGTTGCTCGAGGTGTTGGTCCAATTGTCGGATTGTGTCCATGTCCCAGGCGGTGCGAAGCGTAATCACAACGCCCTCGATATTGATGGAAAGACGATAGCCGTTCTCGGGATCCAAGAACTCCTTGAGGCCTTCGCGCAAAGGTTTATGGTACGTATCCCCTTGCGCAGTTCTGAGATATACCTCGAACGCCTCGTTGTCTGTCCTTACCTCGTCGCCCATTACGTAGGCGGGACGGGCGGAGTGAGCGGGAGAGTTACCTTGACGTGCGTGAGGCCGGAAATGCCGTGACGAATCATCATCGCACCAATGACGATCCAGGAAACGCTTGCAACTGGAACGGGAACCTTGACTGTGACGACCTGGTTCATATTGTCACTCCTTGTTGTGGGTACTAGTTCGGTTGATGGGGGCGTCGCTTGACTTGTCGACACGGACACTCCTTCTTCACAAAGAAAAAAAATCGGGGGGTGTAAAAGTGGTGTGGGGGGGTGTGGTGTGGGTGTATATAGTGGGGTAAAACTAGGGTTTGAAGAGGTACTGCTTGGTCTTCATTATATCACGTGTTTTTTCTGCGACCCTACGGACGAAGAAGTGTTCGAATTTCGGATGGCTTTCCTAATCAGAGCCCATACGGTCAGCTTGAACAGAATGGGGAGAAGTGTAAGGATGAGTGTTCGTCTTAGTGTTACGGGTTCTTTCTTACGTAGAGAAAACATGAATGTCCTTTCATAGAGAAAAAATGAGAAAAACCTAAGCCCATGCAGAGGGGCCTAGGTTTCTTGATTCCCGTCGTGTTAGAGCGGTCTAGCTATCGGTGGTGCCGGGGGTGAGCCGGGCGACGACGCGGTCGAAGCCGATACCTGTGAAGATACCTGCGGCGATGCATGCGACGAGCCTGGCGAGCCAAAGCACTGCGAACATTAGAGCCTCCTAAACTGGTGGGTTATCATTATATGGGATGTTTT
>Ga0170475_103049206_pt1 | contig 15760 bp, 7 predicted proteins | sample Soicark_Litter_5_FD_111474 | JGI IMG/M metagenome (GOLD analysis project Ga0170475, IMG submission 111474) | Avena fatua rhizosphere microbial communities from Hopland, California, USA. Combined Assembly of 48 SPs | reverse complement strand
TGTCGATTGTGTCGGCAATTGTTGTCAATCTTGTCCACTCCGTCCACCCATGTTTGCCGGCTTGGCTACAGTTAGGCTACATTGCCGAAACGCGGCGGTCGTTCATCAACAATCGCGCCGGCTCAAACGCTGATAAGAAGCAAACAGTATTCGTGTTTGGTGCCGGAGTCTCGTCGCCGTTCGAATTTCCGCTTGGAGGATCGCTCGTTGTGGAAGTGCCTGCACGGGATCTCGACCTCGTAATTCGAATGACGTGGGCCGGTCTCACTCGCGGTGTTTGTTCTCTCTGCCTGCTCTGGATCGTGAAATTCATGCGCCGTCGGTTATGATGAGGTACATGAAATCCAGAGGGCAAATTCAGACCGCGGCAGACCAATTGTACGGCGGTGAAATGTCCGCGCATGATCTAACTTATGCTTACAAACTAGCCTTCATCGCGTCTCACGAGCACATCAACGGTATTCCGATTGACCAAATGTGTCCGAAGTGGCGAGCTTGTTCAAGTAAGTAAGTCCCAGCCGGGCCTGTATAAAGTCGGCTGCCGATGCGAATCCTGCAGCGTCGGATACAAACCGTCAACAGTTCCCGCTTGGTAGAACGATGGGCATGAAACTACGGTTGTCATTCGCGACCGCCTGCGGCCACTATCTGATTTGAACCGCCTTGCCAGTTTGGACTGACTCGTAGGCCGCCATCATGATTTTCAAATCGTTGAGACCTTCCTCACCAGTAGTCAACGGCTCCTTGTCATTGAGAACACACTCGCTGAAGTGATCCATCTCGGACGCGAAGTGGTTCACGGGCTCGATTTGCAATTCCTCTCTGTCGCGTCCGCGGGGGCGCCAAAGGCGGTTTCCTTGATATGACCAGTACGGTTCGGATTCCAATTGCCCTCGAGCACCATAAACGCGAAAGCGATTGCACCCAAATCCATAGCTCGACAAGCACGATGCGACCAGGCCAGACTTGAACCGCAGCTCAAATGCGATGGTTTCCTCAACTTCCTTGAAGCGTGGGTCGTCTGCCGTGGAATAGCTAATTGCGGAAACATCATTTGGTTCCTCGCCTGACAAATAGCGTACGGCATTGAGGGCGTAGATGCCGATATCCATGAGCGAGCCGCCGCCGGCGAGTTTGCGATTGAGCCGCCACTGTGTTGGATCGCCAATGTTAAATCCCGCTTCGGCAGTAATCTGCTTGATAGGGCCGAGGGTGCGAGCGATTTCAATGGCCTTTTGCGTGAGCGGCTCATAATGCAGTCGATACGCAATCATTAGTTTGCGTTGCGCAGTGTTGCAGGCGTCGATCATTGCTTTGCAATCAGCCACACTGTTGGCCATCGGTTTTTCACAAAGCACATGCTTTCCCAGCTTTGCCGCTCGGATCGTGTACTCTGCGTGCATGCCATTGGGGAGCACAATGTAAACGACGTCAACGGCCGGGTTGTCTTTGAGCGATTCGAAGGTCTCATAGTTGTAAATCTTCTTCGGATCGATGCCATACTTCTTAGCTTGTTCGCGCGCTTTGTCAGGATGGCCGCTGACGAGTGCCACAGGTCGAGCCAATTTGCATTTCGAAAAGGCCGGCAATAGTTGCCCCATTGAAAGCGTTCCGATTCCGACCAACGCAAATCCGACCGTTCTCTCCGGCGAAGTGTCGGCCCGCACCAACCCAGTGCCGATTGCGGCGGCCGCGGAGCTGGCCAAAAACGTGCGACGAGAAATACTGGTGGAATCGAAACTCATACTGTCCCTCCGGAGATGTTGACGACTATTCAGCCAGAAAAACTCACTATTGAGAGGAATGTTCGGCTGGCAGCCGACGAGTCATCTGACGTCATTGTGCGTGCGGATCGCCGACGTCAATCGTGAATTCTCTCAAGGGTTCTTCGTCGCTATTCAGAAACCGCGGCAGTAATCGGTCGCACCGCCGGCGTTGACAAGTGCGAACCGCACCACGTTATTCCCCTTATTCAATGTCAGCCGTTTGGAAACGGCGTCGTCGATGACCGTCTGGCGGTCGCCATAATTACCGATGACTTCCTTGCCATTGACCCACCAAATCGACGAGGCGTTGCAACCAATCGCGAGGCGCACCCCTTTCATTTCGCGTGGGCAATTGACGATGGTCACACCCCAAAACAGTACATTCGATGTCGGCTTGCTCAGTGCATGCGCGAAATGGTACGTGTTGATGTTGTAATCGTGCGTCGCTACAGCATGCCACATGAGGTCTGCACCGTCGACCATCACTTTTTCGCCATCTTTTGGCAGCGACGTCAGCTGGCCCTCGAAGTACTCATGCTTGGCAGCGGCCTGAACAGCGGATTCCGTTAATTGCGGAGTTGCCAGGTGAATTGGTTCAAGGATCGTCCAATTCTGAATGAAGCCGTGCGCATCAGGCGAATAGCTTTTGGTTGGATCGGCGGATTTCGCCGACAGTTGCGCGAAATCAATAAGTGGGCATCCGAGGCCTGTGGCAACAACGGCGATGACGAGTTTCATGCACATCTTCATCGGATATTTCATCACATGCGACAGATCAAATCAAAAACGAATGCCGACTCATTAGTGTCTGTGGGGAACCCCGATCATGGTGATTTGAGAACCCATCGCATTTTCTTACTTTCTGGCTGGAAGCTCGCCAGGTTGACGCTGCTGGCGCCGATAGCCGACAACGCGAGCGGCTGTTTCAACCTGCCGCCCACCTTGGGCATGATGCGGTATGTGCCGTCCGTCAATTGATCAATTCGCCATAGTTGGTCTGCTTCCGGTAGCAACTGTGGCTCCGCGACAAGTTCACCGTCCTCGGTCGCGGCCAGCGCGCGATCGGTCCCAGCCAGTGTGATCTTGAAATATGGCGATCCAGGGTAGCCGCCGACATCGGCGACAGGCTTGATCGTCCATTTCTGCTGGGCCTGAACCATATAATTCCCAAGTCGAATATCGATATTTCCTTTCGGCCACGCTTGGGAGACCTGTCCGACCTCCTGATTCGGTATCGGCGCGCCTCCTCCTCTGCGCGAAGCTTGAGGACCGCCGCCGCGGGGGCCGCGAGCACCTCCAACCGGTACATTTTGCACGGCAAGTTCCAGGGCGTTTCCGCTCCGCAGGCTTTCGATTTCAAACGTCCCGCCCGTCAGGTTGTCGCCTGCCACAGGCCAGCCATCCTTCCAAAGAAGTGGCCGGATATCCAACACGCTGGAACCGCCTTGATCGAGATCTGCCTCATAATGGCAGGAAAACTTCTGGACGCCGTCGCCCAAATCCAAAATTCCAAAATGCCCTGGCCCCACGACACGATTGCTCGAGCCGGCGAATAGTTTTCCGCCCCCTTGAAGCATGTCGCCGCCCTCATCGTCCAAAAATGGGCCGGTGACTTTCTGTGACCTGCCGACGCGAATGTTGTAGCCAGAGTCGGCCCCCCGACAACAACTGCCATGAGTGGCCAGCAGGTAGTACCAGCCATCGTGGTAAATCAGTACCGAAGCCTCGCAGTTGATGGCAATATCGACTGGCTTTTCATTGGGATCGACGCGCTGACCAGTCTTGGGATCCAACTCCACGAGACGAATGTAGCCAAAATACGAACCATAAGTCAGCCAAAGTTTACCGTCGCTGGGATCGAGCAACACACCTGGATCGATGGCGTTGCAATCTTCGACGCCGTCGGAGGAGGCGACTATACCCCCTTCCTCCCATTTGTAATTGGGCGAATTCGGGTCGAGCGTTTTGCTCCAGATCATATTGACCTCGGCTCTGGGCTGTCCGCCGACATTTCTAGCAACATACATGTAGTAGCGGTCGCCGATGTGAACGACGTCCGGCGCCAGTCCGGTCCGCGACGGCGCTGTACCGCGGCGCCAAGTCCAGCCGTCGTCGGAAACCAGACTCGAACCGCCGGTGCCGTAGGTGTAATACTTGCCGTCACACGGAATGATCGTGGATGGGTCATGGATCCCGATTTGTCCATCGAGCGCAAACGCGGTCGAGACGACCCAAAGAAACGTCCATGGCACGAAGCGGAGTTTCATAAAGTCTCATTGGTTACCGTGACGAAGTTTCCGCCATTGATGTGACCGGGTGTCGGTCCGCTGCGGACCTTTGACGAAACTTCTCGAAGTACCGGGCAGCTGTCACGGCCATAAGGGATCCTAACAGCACGGCAACTACGGCGCACCGTTAGCCTTTTTTGCTTCTTCAATGACAGCCTCGAAGGCAAGCTTGGGACGATTACTACCATCAAACAACAGGGGCTTTCCGTTGGCACGCCATGAGACGGCATCGTTTGCGCCCCAGAATGTAACGAGTTTCACCTGGTCCTTGTGCTTCAGAAACGCTCGGAATACTCCGGCATATGCATCGGCCAATCGCTTGTCGCTATCACTCACCAATCCGCCCTTCGTGGCATCAGCGTTGTTAGCGATGTCCGCACCGGTACTTCGCTGCCCGCCTTGAGCGCTGTTTATGTCGAGCTCGGTCACATGGATCGGCAAGCCCAACGTCTCTATCTCTGTCAGCGCTTCGTCCATACTTTCAAAGCTGGCCGAAGAAATATTGAGGTGTGCTTGTGTGCCGATCGCCTTCACCGGTACGCCCTCCCGCTTCAACGAATTGATCAATGTAATCAACCTACGGCGCTTAACAGGATTCTCTAACCCGTAGTCGTTGTATCGGAGGACTGCATCTGGATCGGCATCATGCGCATATTCAAAGGCCTTGGCGATGAAATCCGGCCCAATAATCTGCCGCCAGAGTGAATTTCGCAGCGCTTCTTCACCGGGACCGTCAGCAAGCGCCTCGTTGACTACGTCCCACGTTTTAATTCTACCCTTGTAACGGCCGACAACGGTGCGGATATGATTGCGCATCCGGTCGAGAAGTTCTTCTCGCGAGGCTCGGGGGCCGCGAAAGCCGAAGCCGCGTCGCTCCCCGGACTTTTGGCTCTCGGCGGGAGGGGGATTGTTGCCTTGAAATACCCAGGTCGGTGTCTGGCCGTGCCACACCAATGTGTGTCCGACAATGTACATACCGTTCTTTTCGCCGAACTCCACATATTGGTCGGCCGGCTCGAAACTGTAACCGTCGTCTCCCGCTCGAGGATGAATGAGTTGCCATTTCATCACATTTTCGGGCGCAATGGCGTTAAACTGCTGCTTGATCAGCGCTACTGCGCTTGCGTCCTGTTCGGTGAACTGCCTCGGATTCAGTGCCACGCCAATGTTAAAACTGGTCTTGAATGCGTCTTTTAGAGCGACGGTCGGGTCAGCCGCATTTGCCACGGCGGCAGTAACCATTAGCGTCACGGTCAGTAAGGCGGAGCGTAGATTGAATTTGTGCATGTGAGACGTCCTTTGGGCAATCCTGTCACGAAACCGATGCTCATCGATTCAGCGTGCATTTGTAGGCATGAAAATGGATTGAAATAGGCAATCTCATCCGCGAACGGTTGGTTGATGCGTGCCCATGGACTCTGACCTTCTTCTGCCAAACGAGCCAGCCTCGGATCGTTATTTGAAAATCTGCTGCGCAAACCAATACAAGCTGTTTTTCCAATGCTTGAAATCGTGCGCGTTATCATCCACGTGGTAGATGTGCGGCACGTTTTTCTCCTTCAGGTACGAGTGGACTCCTTGGCTGACGCGCAGCAAATTGTCTTTGCTGCCGCCGGAAATCCAGAGCACTTTAAGCATCTTGGTGGCCATTTCTGGATTCGGAACAAGCTGCTCCGGCGATCGTGTGTTGGGGGCAGAAGAGAAGCCGCCGACATATGCGAACGTATCGAGATGTGCTAGGCCAAAGTCCAACGACTGGCCACCACCCATCGACAGCCCGGCAATGGCGCGATGATCTCGGTCGCCGTAGACCGAATGGTGCGTTTTGACAAAAGGGATAATGTCGTTAAGCAGATCGCCTTCGAAGTTCTTTCCCCAACCATCACCCGCTATGGCGAGAGGATCGCCGCCACCACGACCAACGCGACTGCCTGCATCATCGGCGTTTGCCGTTGCATTGCCGTTGGGTAGCACAACAATCATCGGGTCGATCTTTTTATCGGCGAACAAATTGTCGAGGATCACATTCGCCACTCCCTGCTTGCTCCATTCGCTTTTTTCATTGCCGCCGATGCCGTGCAGCAGGTACAGCACCGGGTACTTCTGGTCCTTGGAATACCCAGGTGGAGTGTAAACTTCCATCCACCGCTTTTTGCCAACCGTCGATGAGTCGTAGTCAACACGTTCGAGCTTGCCATGTTCAATGTCATCGCGCGGCTTATCGAAGCCTTCAGGTGCCTTTGGAAAGGCTTCTTTGTCATCGGGTCCCAGCGTGACGGGCCCCCCGAACCCACCGCGGCCCTCACGGCGAGCACCAGGCTCATCCGATGCCGTTGGTGCTACGGCATCGCGCTTAGCGGTGGCTTCGGAAGACCCGAAATCGCCGACCTGACGGGTAAACTTGATCCCGCTATCGGAAATTCTGCCGGTAAAGGCGATCTGAATGTCATTGCCTTGAATGTTCAAGGGCTCGGCAAACGTTACAGTGTCACCATCAACTTTGCCGTCCTTCAATTCTATTTCGCGCTTTTCTCCGTTGTTATCGACGTTGACCTTACCTGTTACCTTCGTGCCGTCCTGTTTGAGCGTGAAAGTATATTTTTGTAATCCGCGCTGCGTTTCAAATTCAGCCTTCCAGGTACCGTTGACATCGGCTGCAAACGCAGACATCGGCGTTGCGAGTAGTGTAATTAGCAGGATTCGGGTTTTCATCGGATTACCTTATGACTCAGGGTGATTGGATCGACATTCCTACACGGCCCGAGAGAGCTTCAAAGTTAGATTTTTCACTTGCTCATAAGGCTACTGCATTTCGATTCGGATTGGGCGCCCTGAAAGAGCTCTTATCAATCGCACCTATGGCAAACTGACTTGGATCCCGTCCTTACGATTGGAAAGTTTCCAATGCACCTGGGCATCGACCGTGAAAGGAATCGTTTGCACCGAGCCATCGCACATTACAAGATTACATCCGCTTGCGTGCGCGCTGCCGAAGTATTTGTCTCGGCCAAGTGTATCCGACTCAATGTCTCTTGACGGCCGCGCATCTGAGCCGATTATCGGATTGCTAACCGGCAGTGCTCCTTCTCCAGCCCAGCGGCTGGTGTCCCAATCGTAGCCCTGATACATGCTCTGATCGTCGGCCTGACAATTGACGGCCATCATGCCGTCATAGCAATGAGGCTGCATTTGTTTTTCGCCAGCGAGGTAAGTTTTCGAAAGACCATCCGGTATTTGCCGAATCGTAATGGTGCTTCCGCCAAACATAATGCCCGTGGAACCAGCCCAATACGGCGTCATCCTGAAATAAGCAGTGATGTCGTATCCAGTCATTTGATCGCTGCCCGTCGGCGGACCTTGGTTGCGACCATCGCAACAACCGAAGGAGTTTGAGCCGGCGTTGCTCGCGTAGTCGGTTAACGCTCCCTTTAGAGTTTGTCCAATTCCTTTAAAGGCGGCGTTAAAGGGCGGCTGGCCGGTGTTGATTGAAACCTTGGTAACGCCCCGCCGCGTCGGGCAATTGAAATACGGGAGCACGATAGATTGCATTTTTGCCTGATCGTCGTACTTATCGGCGGAGCTCATGCCCTTCCCCAATGTGCGGATTGGCCCGCCATCGATAAATGGCAGAATGTTGTAAATCCAACCTCCTGGCTGATTGATTCCATATCCGCGATCTGCATCGCCGACCCAACTCCAGCCCCAGCCAGCTGTCGGAAAACGCCTTTGCGTCGACAGATGATTTGAGGACGCCAGTCCGATTTGCTTCAAATTGTTTTTGCATTGCAAAAAGCGCCCGGCCTCACGAGCAGCTTGCACCGCCGGCAGCAACAGGGCGATCAAAATTCCAATGATCGCAATTACGACCAGGAGTTCAACAAGAGTAAATGCGGCTTCGCGCACGAACCGCTTCGTATCTTGCGGTCTGTGACGTGTTGATGGCGATTGCATGGCTCAGTGACTCCCATTGCCGTGTGCCGAAAAGTGCCGAGCCCGCCGCGTCGGGGGAGAATGTCGGTCGGGCTCGGCATCACGATCAATCTACCTCTGGAAGCCTGCTCTCTTTCGGTCTAACCTCATTCGACGACTCACGAGCAACATTCCGCCAATCGCGACCAAAGCCAATGTCGACGGCTCGGGCACGGCAGCAAGCGCGCCGCCGCCCCCTGCGACTAGATTGAGCAGACTTTGAATATCGACGTTGGTGACAACATCGTCGTGGTTCGTGTCGGCCACGGTTATCATTTGAGAATCGTTGAAGCCGCGTAACGTCTTGTAGGCATTTAGGTCGGTTAATGCTTTTAGAAATGCCGGGATGTCAGCGTTATTGACACTGCCATCCTGGTTGATGTCACCGAACTTCAAAATGCCCGCTGGCACTGCATTCGAGGGTACCAGCTCTGCGCCACCTGCAACGGCGATCAGTTTTGCGTGAGTAAACCCAGACCCATCAAAAACGATTTGGTTCAACTGATTTCCCGTGAGCGCAGTGACGCTTGGGAACAGAATCTTATCGATTCCACCACCAGCCGCGTTGCCATTCCAATTGGCGATATGCAAAGTCGCCCCGGACGTCGTCGTTCCATTAACCCAATGCAGGAGCGTGCTGTCAGCAAACTGAAGAATCTCACCGGCGTTGCCGGCGGTCATATCGAGTATTGACGAATCGGTGGTCTTCAGTCCGCCGGTCTGCTGACCAAAGTTATTGACACTGAGTTTGCCGCCGGCCATCCGTAGTGTCGCAGTCGCTGGCAGTGCATTGGCGATGCCCATTTGCAACGTAGCGCCAACGCCGACCGTCGTCGGACCGGTATACGTGTTGGCGACCGAAAAAGTCAAAGTGCCGCCGCCAACAGAGTCAACAACCGTGATGCCGCCATCCCGAGTGGTGCCCAGCGTGGCGTCGTGAATGATTGGCGCCACAAAGTTGACGAAATGCGAATTCGTATCAATGCTTCCACCCTTGGCCTGCGAAACCAAGTTGTAGCGAAAATCGAACATCGCCGCTTGATCCGACAGCGCCCGCAACGTCCCACCGTTGAAGTTCATCACCGGCTTAATATTCAGGCTGTTAAATTGAGGATTTGCATCGGCGGTCAGAAAGATCTTTGCCTGATTCATAGCCGTGACGCCGCCATTCAGGTTCCAGACGTACCTCCCGAAATTAGCGTTGTTGTTATTGACTGTGATCCAGCCGCCAGTGCCGCCCGGATTCAGCGAGCCGTCGATGAACTGAATCGTCCCGCCGTTTTGGTTCACCGTGCAAGGCTCATTGAAGAACAGCCCCATGGAGAGTTGGTTGAGCATCGACAGGGTGCCGCCATTTACGTTCAGGACGCTGAACTCGTAGGGGCGGGTGAGGGGCGGATTTCCGGCCTGTTGTCCTGGATTCAAACCCATCTGAATAGATGCCGGCTCGAGCCCGTTGGTGACCGTGGCGGCGCCACCGGCGATGAAGGTTCCATCGTTGATCGTAAGCGTGGAACCGCCAGCACTGTTGCCTAATTGAACCGTGCCATTCACTTGCACATTTCCACCATTTTGCACAAAGGTCGACAACGAATTCTGACCTGGATTCAAGGTGAGAGCGCTTGCCAAAAGATTAGTGTTTGCATTCGCAGTTAACGTGGCTTGTGTTACCTGATCAATTGACGGAGGTTGCTGGTTCGGTGGCGTTGATGTACCTGTTCCGAACGGCAACGTTATTGGCGCCGTGATGTTGATTGCTCTGGTTGTAGCGCCGATTGTCGTGGGCACCGATGGAGCAAGATTCAGCGTGCCAACTCGGACCGTTATCGGTCCTGTTATGTTCATCAGTGGGCCAGCCAAGGTCTGTGACGCATCCTTGCTGGTCAATGCGACGGATCTGGATGTTGTAGGATTCCCTTCGTCGTTTACATTTTGCACCCGTCCCATAAAGATGGTGCCGGTAAAATTGCTGATTGGACCGGAGTAAATAAGGTTGTTGTTGCCGATCCCACCAAATGTAATGTTGTTGCTCCCGAGGGTAACGTCGCCTGAATTTGCCCCGCCTCCCGACAGGCCGGCGATGACCTGATCAAAGCCGTTTGGATTAAAGCGCGAACCGGCGGAATTGTCGATATTGATGACGGAGTTCGCCGACATTGCGTTAGCCCCGCCGGCTTGTAGCGTCGAGCCTCCGCTAATCGTCGTGTTGCCAGAGTAAATATTGGCGTTGGCAGGCACGCTCACTGTTAAAACGCCGCCGCCTTGTACGGCCAAAGTGCCAGCGCCGTCCATGGGCGCGCTCAGCGTCGACGCATCGTTCCGATTGATAACTACGGAACCGGCATTGTGGACAATCGAGCCGGTGATGGTTCCCGCGCCTAGCGTCGTCCCATCCCCAGCTCGCACTGCTGCCCCTGCTGCAATCGTGACGACACCGTTGCCCAAACCGGACCTCGCACCGGGCACGGATCCCGAATCCAGCAAAACGACGGTGCCACTGTTGATCGTAGATCCGCCGGTGTAATCGTTGGACGTGGAGATAGTCAATGTGCTGCTGCCGCTCTTAACAAGCGCGGCGGTGCCGCCAATCTTTCCCGTTCCGCTGAAGCTATAGGCGTTCGCACCATCGGAGTTGACCGTCATTGTTTGGGGCACAATGACTTCATTCAGCGTAATGTTGTGCGGTACGCCAGCCGAGTTATCAAACGTCACAAAGTCGCGAATGAAGAACTTATCAGGATTTAAGGGAGCGGTGACATTGTTCCAATTGGAGGTGATATTCGTATCCCACACAGTACTGTTATGAGCCACGCCACCCGTCCAGATTAGATTCCCGGCACCGGCGCCGGGTTTATAAATGACATCCAACGTGTGGGTCGCATCGTTGACCGAAAGCTGCGTATTGCGTCCCGCAACGTTTGAGTTTGAAGAGCTGAAAGCTAGGTTCGAAGGATTAACAACCGTGTTTCCATTGAACTGGACGTTGTTCGTCGGCCCATTGAAAGCGCCCTGGTAGTTCACGATGCTAAACGTGGTTTGCACGGTCGGCAGCGTGCCCATAAATTCAATGTCAACAACCGATCCGCCGGGGTTGCCCGAGGCGCCAAAGCCACCATTTTGGTTGACGATGATCTTGTCGTACGAGGTGGCGGTTTGATCGAGATCGACACGCAGTACGCCGCCGACCAGATCCAAGGAGTTATCGAAGGTCAGCGTACCGGCCGTACCAGTCCCGCCGCCCGTGATTACGCTGTTCGAGGTGGCATGCAAAAATGGACCGGCGACATGCCCCGTGCCGCTCAAAGTAAGTTTCGCGGGGATACTGGCACCGCCAGGCATTAAACTCACGTCGAATTTTCCATTAGCACCTATGACCAGAGAAGATGATCCAGCCAGCGCGCCAATGTTTTGCGTCTGAAGCGTTCCGGACACGACATTGACCGGTCCAGTAAATGTGTTACCAGTGATCGCAGCGCCCGCAGCAGTGTTCGCGTTCGTGGCAGTCGGATTGAGAATCAATACGCCGCCGGCCACCGAACTCTTGATCGTAAGGCCACCGTCAATCGCGTTGGTAGCCGCGGGATCGTGGAAAATCCCGGCGTTAATCTGCACTGTGGCGCCATTCGTCTCGATGGTTCCGCCATTGTTGCCGACTCGCACCGCAGGCGGGGCATAGTAGCCAGCATTACCGGTAATAAAATCGGAGATAATGTCGCCCGGATGGGCTGCCGCGGCCAAAGTACCGCCATTTAGGTACAGCGCGGCGGTAGGATTGTTATTCGAGTTGAGAGAGGTGAAGGCGTTGGCATTGACAATCTGCGGGACGGTCAACGTGCCGCCATTGAGATTGTAGCGGTAGTTTTGTGTATTCCCGGTTGGATTATCCGTGTCGAATATCAACGCCCCTGTGCCGCCAACCGTCGTGCCCGCGTCGCTGTAAAAAGTCACATTCCCGCCCGTCTGATTGATTTGAGCACTCGTGGCATAGTACCGACCCATAATGATCGAGCTGCCGTTCTCGATCTTGACCTGCGTGCCTGCGCCGGCAATGTTCAAGATATTGGTCCCGACAGTATTGCCGTTCGCATTCTGGTTAACTCCCATCACAATCGCGAACGATTTGCCATCTTGATTCCCGAGATTTCCGGATAGGCCAAACGCGGGGAATACAGTCCCGGTCAACTCGACTGTCGGACTGGCGTCCGGACTAGCAGTCCCGATATTGACAGTCGAATTGACATTCGTTGGCAATCGCGCCATCGTTCCGACGTAAAGCGTCTGCGCGGTTACCTTAGCGCTGCTCGCATTGACGTTTAAGACGGCAGTGCCCCCGGTACCAAGACCGGAGCCGCCATTGAAGTTATTGAAGTTGTTGAATGCATCAACCGCAGGGTCGCCGCCGACCATGATGTGCTGAGAAACCAAGTTCGCATTCGCGCCCACCGTCAACACGCCAGAACTGCCGTTACCTGGCGCGACCGCGGTGTTGATTGCCGCTGAACCCCAGGTTGTCGCACTCGCCGGCGAAAGCACGACAGTGCCGTTGGCCACGGTCAGGTTGCCGCCGGTCATGCCGCCGCCTGTCAGAGTCTGCGTGGTTGCGTTCGAACCGAGAGTTCCGAGGTTAAAACTGAGGGCTCCCCCTGTACTTGTGAACGAGCCGGCGTAGGTAGCATTTGACGAGCTATTGATGGTGAGGCTTCCTCCACCAAGCGAAACCGTGCCGCCGGTTGTGCCGCCCCCTGTTAATCCGCCGATGGTGGTACTGAATCCATTCAAATCAAAGGTCGCGGTGGCATCATTCCCAAGTGACACCACCGTATTGCCAGTAAGAGAATTGTTACCCGTCATTCGCAACGTGCCTTTGTTGACGGTCGTCGCGCCCGTATAGGTGTTCGGGCCAGGAGCCAATTCGAGCGTATTTGTGCCGACCTTATTCAGACTGATTACATTAGCCCCACCGTTCGTGTTTGTAATCGGACTGGTAAGGGTGAACACGCCCCCAGCGGCATTGGTTGTATTCAAAGCCAGAGTGGCGCCATTTTTGAGACCACTACTGGTGGTTCCCAAACCCGAGAGGACGCCCACATCGCTGGCTGTGAATTCGGCGGAACCCCCAACATTCAGACCCAGAGTAGCGCCGCCGTTAACACTGATGTTGCTTGCGGTCCAGGAAGCAGGCGTGTTGTTGTAAAGCGAATTTTCCTTGGTGAAATTCACCGTTCCGCTACCGATCGAAGTTTTGCCCGTGTAACTGTTTTGGCCACTGAGGGTAACGGTACCAGCCCCCGCCGTAGTTAAGCTCGACCCGCCGTTATCGAGGATGTTCGAGCCAATCGTCAGCGTCTTGGTTGCGTTGTTTTGCACGAGCACTAGGTCCGCACCTGAGCCGGTGGTCACCAGGGCGCCGCCGCTGATCGTTCCATTGCCGGAGCCGGTAGTCATCAGCACGCCGCCCGTCGTCAGCGTGCCACTACTGACCGTGACCGTGTGATCCGCCGCATCGGCGAAGCGAATCGAGCTAGTGGTTCCGCCGGACGTTAACGTAACATCGGTGACAACATTGGCGTTGCCCGAGAGGGTGGTCGTGGTACTGCCGGTATAGCTCGATAGCGCCGTCACAAACTGATTGCTTGCGTCTTTGGCGCCCCAATCAGTTCCGTTCACGACGACGTAAGGCGTGCCGTTGCTGGTGACTAACGCCCCAGCGCTGCCCGTCGATGTTAACAATCCGTTGGTAGCGCTAACGGTCCCGGACGGATTGGTGAGCAGCAAGACGCCTCCATTGTTCCGCGTAATGGCACCGACATTCAACACCAGTGGCTGCGCTGCGGCGTTGGTCGTGAGAACGATTGGACTCGAGCCGGCCCCTAGCGTCAGCCCATTAAACTGTTGAGTGTTGGCGACGGTTGACCCGCCTTTGAGAGTCAGACCAGCCCCATTCAGTACAAGCGTCGAATTATTTGCCAAATTGTTGATGATGTTGCTGGCCGGCGCGCCTACCACACTGAAGTCGAGAGCTAACGCACCGCCATTGACCGTGGTTGCGCCCGAATACGTGTTGGGGCCAGTTAGGGTTAATGTTCCTCCGGAACTCTTCGTAACACTTCCCAGTCCGGTAACTGCGCCGCTATACGACCGATTTGCGCCGTAATCTAAGACGAGCGTGGAGCTAGCGACCGGCAGTGAGGTAGTCCCGGTATATGTACTGGCACCAGTGAGCGTTAGCGTCCCGTTTGGCGCTGTGAACACGATATTGGTTTTCTTGGTACCAGCGGAGCCGGCGACGTTCGGGTCGGCCAAAACCGAATCGACGATATTTCCAGCGAACGAGCTCGTTCCGGTAATCGTCAGCGTGGCATCATTCGCCGTGCTGCTGTTACCAATCACTTGCCCGGAAGCCACGGGCTGCGTGGCAAGAAAATTCAGCCCGGTGACGTTGGCAGTCGTGTTGTTAAAGCCGGTCTGGTCACCGAGGATGACGTCGTTGGTCGTGTAGTCAATGCCAACCACCATAGTATTCGCAGTTGTTCCGCCCGTACTGAGCACGCCATTCACTGTCTGACCAATCTGGATCGATCCTGGGACAATCGGATTTGTGAGATGGAAAATACGATTGTTACTGACGGGAATTCCAGGAGGGTTCGGATTTGTGAAAGTCGAAATCGGCTGATTCAACTGCGCGGTGTAGCTCTGCACGGAAATGCCCGACACGCTGGTGCTGCCGCCATTCAAATCCAACGTCGCACTTCCATTGTTGTTTGCGGTGTTGGAGGAGCCAAAAACGAGTTTTGTTGTTGAAGGCAAAGCGCCCGCGCTCGCCAATTGGATATTGCCGCCCAACAACAACGTGTTGCCGCTGTAGGTGTTGGTTCCCGAGAGCGTGACGCGCTTATTCGTCACCCCGCCGCCAATAGCGTCGTTGCCTCCCAAAGCGATGAATCCGGTATTCGCGGCCGCGTCGGAAATATTAGCCGAGAGATTGATGTAGGCGTTGCTCAAATTCGATTGATAGAAGGTTGCGCCGTTGGAAGTCACTTTAGTGCTACCAGCCAAGCCCGATTGAATATTCGCATTCGCTGTGCGAACTACAGCCGCATCGAGACTGAGATTGTTCACCGTGATTACGTCAGTCGAGGCGCCATTAGCTAGATAGAAACGGCCGCCATCGACAAAGTTCAACGCGTCGCCCGCAAACAGCTGAGGACCGGTGCCGCCACCGGTGCGCAATGTGAAGTTCGCCACAAAATAGTTATTTCCGGCAGCGGGTGTACCAGCTGGAGTCCAGTTGGTATTGGCGCCAAAACCGGAGAAGCCCGCGCCGTCGTCGGCGTTGTGATAGACGTCTACCGCGCGCGAAACTGAGCCGAAGCTGAGTGCCGCCACAGCTATCGCGGCTGACAAGAAAAGGTGAGTGAAGCGAATCGAAGAAATCAAAGTCCCGCAGGCTGTCGAAATCCGAAGATGCATGGAACACCCCACAGTGCGCGCAATGAAACATGTCCAAATGACGCCAAACTGTTTCCCGCTTGCCTTCCGCCCTGCTCAGCCGTGCCTAACTCGTCCCACTCGAAGAACTATCTCGGCAGCCGCGAACGGGCCGCCAGCAATGCTGACCTTGACACTAAAACCTGAAGTTACACCGTGCCAAAGTCCGTAAGGTTTTGCACGAGTAATTTGAGTTTCATTTAAATGTCCGCCGCCTTTCAGTTAGCGGTACAGCCCCCCACGATCGGC
>Ga0170475_124854661_pt1 | contig 15774 bp, 11 predicted proteins | sample Soicark_Litter_5_FD_111474 | JGI IMG/M metagenome (GOLD analysis project Ga0170475, IMG submission 111474) | Avena fatua rhizosphere microbial communities from Hopland, California, USA. Combined Assembly of 48 SPs | reverse complement strand
TTTTTTTTTTTTTAACGCCTGTGAGAATGCAGATATTGGGGATTGAATGGCGCCAGCCAGAGACGATGGAGGAGGTTAAAAAATATTTTTATTAGCTTTTACCAAAAAAAAAATGCATTTTTTATATTATTAAAATTAATTTTTTTGATATTTATAACTCGCGACTAGAAGATAACTTTAATTTTTTGACCAAAATATTTTTATAAATTTTAAAGTAAACATAATTGAGTTTATGTTGTACCAAAGCTATAAAATAGTTTTTTAAGTTTAACCTAACCAAAAAAATAAAATTGTAATCACATTTTTTTTTAATTTTTTATTACTTTCAGATTCACGCTGGGAACAATAAGTAAATTCTGATAAGTTTTAGTTTAGCTGGCCAAAAATTTATAAGAACGAGTTTGTTTACTTTCTAATTAAGAAATATCATTTGGAATAAGACAAAAATAAAGTTTTTGTTTTACTTGACTTGCATTTAACTGAACTTATACATTAAGTGCAAGAATAAATTCTTTATATTAATTTAGTCTAAAGTTCTATGTTTTCTGCTTCCAAAAATCACCCGAGTATACTAGCTTGAAGTCACCGTTGACTAATGAGTACAAACCACAAAGATATTGGCGCTTTGTACTTGCTTTTTGGTTTTATCAGCGGGATCTTGGGCACAGCTTTTTCTGTTATAATAAGAATAGAGTTGAGTGCCCCAGGTAGCTTATTTTTAAATGGAAATGCTCATCTTTATAATGTATTGGTTACCACACATGCTTTTATCATGATTTTTTTTATGGTAATGCCTGTTTTGATTGGCGGATTTGGAAATTTTTTTATACCGATTTTAATTGGAGCGCCTGATATGGCCTTTCCAAGATTAAACAATTTAAGTTTTTGATTGCTACCACCAGCACTATGCTTACTATTACTATCCGGTATCGTAGAGTCAGGAGTTGGAACAGGGTGAACTTTGTATCCACCATTAGCTGGTATTTTAGGTCACGCCGATTATAGCGTGGATTTAGCTATTTTTAGTTTACATCTAGCTGGAGCTGCCTCAATAGCAGGTGCTATAAATTTTATAACTACTATAATAAACATGAGAGCTGGAGGGCTATACTTTTCGAGGTTGCCTTTATTTGTCTGAGCTTCTTTTATCACAGCTATACTGTTATTGTTGTCTTTACCAGTTCTGGCTGGCGGGATAACAATGTTATTAACAGACAGAAATTTAGGCACTAGCTTTTTTGAATACACAGGTGGAGGTGATCCGGTTTTGTATCAACATTTATTTTGGTTTTTTGGGCATCCTGAGGTTTACATTTTAATTTTACCAGCATTTGGAATTATTAGTCATATTGTTTCAAAAACATCAGACAAATTTATTTTTGGTTATGCCGGAATGGTAAACGCTTTAATTAGTATTGGTTTTTTGGGTTTCATTGTCTGAGCTCACCACATGTATACAGTTGGGCTAGACGCTGATACACGTGCTTATTTTACTGCGGCAACAATGATAATTGCTGTTCCTACGGGTGTTAAAGTTTTTAGCTGGTTAGCAACTCTGTGAGGTGGTGCAATCCGAATTAATACTGCATCGTTATTTGCTTTTGGTTTTATATTTTTATTTACCATTGGAGGAGTAACAGGAGTTGTTTTAGCTAATGCTGCCTTAGATATTTTATTTCATGATACTTATTATGTGGTAGCTCACTTTCACTACGTCTTATCAATGGGTGCTGTTTTTGGTGTGTTTGGTGGATTTTATTTTTGATTTACTAAAATGTTTGGTTGCGTTTTAAATGAACGTTTAGGAAAAACTCATTTTTGGTTATTTTTTTATGGTGTGAATTTAACTTTTTTTCCAATGCATTTTTTGGGTATTGCCGGTATGCCTCGCAGGGTAGCGGATTATCCTGATATTTATTGAAGCTGAAACGCTGTTTGTTCATTTGGATCATTACTTTCAGTGGTCGCTTTGTTATTTTTTATTTGAAACGTGACAAAAGCATTTAGTACACGAATGCCGCAACGCAGTAGAATGGCGCGGTACTCATTAATTCCTGCTTTTGTTATAAGTTTTCCTGAGCCGGTAACTGAACTTGCTGTAATGAATCACGGCTTGCACCTTGAGGTTATGGTAATTATTAGCTTTGTAGTATGTTTTGTTTCCTATGCGCTTTTACGCATAATTTACTTGTTCAAAGTTACTGATTTGGGGCAAGTCGCAAAACAACTAAAATTAAAATCTCTACTTTATTTAGAATTTTTCTGAACAGTTATTCCTACTGCTATAATTATTGTAATAGGTTTACCAGCGTTTGCTATGATTTACGCAGAAGAAGCTATAACTAAACTTAGCCATAATCATATGAAGATAAACGTTATAGGACATCAATGGTACTGAAATTACTCCAGCAAGGAATCTTTATCATATATGGAACCACTTTTACCGAACTCAGTTAGTTCAAATGGATCGAGGGCAACTTTTTCATTCGATAGTTATATGGTTCCTACAGAAGACTTGCCGTTTGGGGAGAAACGGTTATTAGAGGTATCTCAAAGAGTACAAATGCCTGTGCACAGCATGGTACAAACTTTAATAACCTCTAATGATGTTATTCATAGCTGAGCTGTTCCAAGTTTTTCTGTGAAGGTTGATGCTATACCAGGAAGAATAAATGAGGCCTGAATAAACCCGTTTTTAACTGGTATATATTACGGCCAATGTAGTGAAATTTGTGGTGTGAATCACAGTTTCATGCCGATAGTCGTAGAAGTTTTTAGTAATGAGCCACAATTAGATGATACAACTGTTTTTATAAATGATACATACCCAGAATTACTAACAGATCCGACCAAAAAAGTTCCTAGTTCTGAACAACCAAAACTGCGCTGGTAATTAATTTGATTTAATTGCGCGGGCTCAAGTCTGGTGTAAAAGAAAATTTAAAAAAAATAATTTTATTTTTTGAAGACGTAGTTTATGAATATGAACATAACTAATGTATTAGGGCACAATGTGCCGTCCATTGTTTGATTTTCAATTGCCTTTTCTTTGTATTTTTTAGGTGTGATCGGTATTTTACAGCAAAATCAAAACTTTTTAACTATATTGTTAAAAATAGAAATGATGTACATTGGTATAAGTCTGTATTTTTTTGGCTACGGATATTTCTTATTTATTTCAGCTGGTTTAGCGCAGGGTTTATTGGTTTTGAGTTTCGCCGCGGCGGAGACCGCGTTTGGCTTAAGTTTGTTTTTTTATTATTATTTGACGCAGCAAGGAAAAGCACTAGAACCTGTTTTTCGCTATAATAAGCGGCCAAAGTATAATATTAAGATTTAATAAATAATTTTTTTAAAAGTATGAAACACAAACGAAAAAATCAAATTATAAAATTTTTTAAGTTTACACTAATTATTATTAATTTTTTGATATGCGTGTTTTTAATAGAAAAGTGTACTAAATAATTTTTTTTAAACATTAGTAGAGATTTTGCATTTTTGTTCAACTCAGATACAACCAGTGGGATCAAAACTGAGTTTTTCTAATGGTGTAAATTTTAGTACACCTTTCCATTTAGTTGATCGAAGCCCTTGACCTTTTTTGACTGCCCTTTTAATTTTGCAATTACCTTTAGCTCTATTAATTTATATTAATACTGGAAGCACTCTTTCATTTTTGTTCTCTTTTATTATGTTGACTTGAATAATAAAGCAGTGAGCCAGGGATATAGTAACAGAGGGGACCTTTCAAGGGATGCACACAACAGTTGTGCAACAAGGAATAATTATAGGTTATTTGCTGTTTATACTTTCGGAAATAATGTTGTTTGCTAGCTTTTTCGGAAGTTATTTTTACTATTTAATTGAACCATCTTTTTGAGTCGGGGGTATTAAATTTGCCTCGCCGTTTTTATTATTAATTGATCCATGGTCTTTACCACTTTTAAATAGTGTTTTACTTTTAAGCTCTAGCGTTTTTATCACGTTTGCTCACTATGAAATTTCTGCAATAAAAAAGTCAGCTGCGCAAGGAGATTTGAAATATGTGTTAATAATGGTTTTATTAACAATTTTATTAGGAGCCCTGTTTTCAGTTTGCCAATGATATGAGTATAATTATGCTCAATTTTCTATTCAAGATACTGTATATGGCTCAATTTTTTACTTAGTTACCGGCTTTCATGGCTTACATGTTATAATAGGTTTAATTTTTTTAAGTATTACTTTTCACAGACTTCGTAAATACCATTTTACTGTTGAGCACCATATAGGATTCGAATTTGCTGCTCTTTACTGACATTTTGTTGACGCTGTGTGATTTTTTGTCTACACATTTTTATATGTGTACACTTCTTTATAGTTTTATCGTTTTGGCGTTGCATAAACACATTGTAATACATTATGGCAAAACCTTTGAGTAATACTCACAATTGTCATTTATCTAATTTTTTAGGTTCTTTGCGCGTAGCACAACAAAAAAAAAAGGTTACTTTTTCGTATTGACCATGTCCTAAACTTGTTATCTCTGTTGCAAATGCTCTTAGAGATGAGGGTTTTATTTTTGGTTATACTCTTACACCAGAACGTGAAACAATTAGGATTGAAATAAGACTGAAATATTATAATACGAATTTGACGCCGCTGATTACTTGTTTAAAAATTTATGCCAGCCCGAGTCGCCAATATAATTGCAGTTATCGCCATCTTGTAAAATTATCATTAGGAAAGTCTGACAAGTTTTTTTTGTCAACTGCTTTTGGCATAAAAACTTCTGATTACTGTTTAAGTCACCTGATAGGCGGAAACTTATTGTTTAAAATACGTTAATATTTGCACCAATGTCTGCTAAGTATAGTAATTTAAGTCTGAAATATTGTTTAAGCCACACATGTTTAAAAGTAGTAACTAATGCTTATGTATTTCCCACATTAAACTTTATTTTAACTCTTTGTGGTAGACGTAGATTTGTTTTGTTAAATTTATCTTCTAGTTTATACGCTTGTTTGAGCTATAGTTACATCAGCTTGTTAACGTTGTACCCATTAGCCAACCATTTTTACCACCTTGCGCGAAAATTAAATGGTCTGCTAAAAGATCTTTTTTTATCACTTTCTGGGCACGCTATAGCATTTAAAAAGCGTTTTTATTTGTCCGGGCAAGTAAACAGGCTCAGGAAGCTAAGAGGAAACAGGTTAAAATTACAATTGGGCTACAGTCATAAAGTGCGCTTGCGAAGTTTGAAATTTATTCGATTTCGGCGATGAAGGCGCAAAAAAATTTGGACTTTTAGTAAGATCTAACAATCTAAATAAGTTTGCGGCATTTATAGATTTTTTTCGTCATTTAAAATTGCGGGGTCAGTACACCGGCCGTGGGGTACGGTTACGCCGTGACCGATTTAAAATGAAATTCAGACCAGACCACGGAAAATATGGTTTTAAAATGAATTATTAGTTTTAAAATTTTTATTAAATATAAAAAGTTATAAAGCTAATATATTTTTTAGTTGTCACAGCCCAAAGGTAGTAAGTAGTGATACAACAAGAATTTACTTTTCATAATTGAGTATTTAACTGATTGATTATGACTTTTTCCCAAATATTTACTAGAAAGCAGCGAGTAAAACGAAAACGAAAATATCTAAAAGGAGCTTTAGACAAATGCCCGCAAAAACTTGGGTGTGTTATAATAGTGATAATTAGATCACCAAAAAAACCACATTCTGCTAGAAGAAAAACAATGCGATTAAGATTAACTAATAAAAAACGCCCGTTTTGTTATATACCAGGAATAGGGCATTCTGTACAAAAATTTAACTATATTTTAATGCGTGGTGGCCGCCGCCGCGATATACCAGGAATGAAATATACCGGTATACGAGGACTCGAAAATTTCAGTATTCCAGTGAACCGTAGGACAGCACGGTCTAAATATGGAATACAAAAAATAGAGCTGATCCACCGTTCGCTTTCTACTTAATGCGCAAAAATCTTTAAGTAAAATTACATTTTTTTAACATAGTTTAAAGAGAATAGATGCTTATCACTTATAATTTTTACAATTCTATCCTATTTCAAAAATTGTTAAATCAGTTTGTAAAACGAGGACAGAAAGAAAAAGTCGAAAAGGTTGTTTACAGATTTTTAACTCGGTTTAGTCGTGTTAAAACTTTTACGGCATTTTGAATTTTGCTTTCTGTAATTGAGTTACACAAACCAGTTTTAGCATTTTGAGTAGTAAAACACAAAAACAAAATTGTTAGAAAACCGAAGTTTAAAGTACGTCAAATAACTTTGCTAAGTATTGGTTTAAAATGAATAAAAGAGGGAATTTTAGGCGGTGTTTCTAGGATTAAAAAAAAACGCCAGTACAAAGTTTTACGAAAGCAAGCTAAAGACTACCAAAACAAGGTTAAAACCAGAGGTTTTGTTTTAACCGCGGCTGAACAACTTGTTGTGCAGAACGCAAAAACCTTGGCATTTCACAAACAGCGCTCGATAGTTTTTAAAGATGTGTTCTCAGAATATTTTTTAAGTTCTGCTAAGACATTCAAAAACTCCTTTGGATTCAAACAGCAGCAACTTTACAATAGGATTGCAACGGAAAGTTATTTATATCATTCTTATAAATGAAATTAAAAAAAGTGTTAATTAAGTTGATTTTTAGGCTCACGCTACTATGCCCATGATTTTTGGACTAACTTGACAACTATTTATAATAACTACATTAATTATTTTAAGCTCAACCTTTATTTTGTATACGCGAAGCACTATTTACTGTTTACTAAGTTTGATTAGTCTAGTAATTGTTTTATCATGACTTTTGGTATATGCAGGACTAGAATTACTAGGGTTTATGTTAAGTATTATTTACCTTGGCGCTGTGTTAATTTTTTTTATTTTTGTTGTGATGTTGATTGATTTACGTTTTGAGGATTTACAAGATTTGTATGAAGAAGCAAAAATGTTTGAGCCTCAAGCAATTACAATATTATTTCCACTAACGATTTTAGTGAGTATGATTAGTTTAAATGTACTGCTCGAACGCATCCTATATGAGGAATATTTTGGGTTAGAATTTTTATTTGCTGTACCAGAGATTTCGATGACACCAGGTACTTTTGGCGCTGATTTACTTACTGAGTATGTAGCTGAAGGCTTTAGTCCTGCCTCTGTAGGGTTCTCTTTGTTTTCCACAGAAGGTGGCAGTGTAGGTGTGTTATCTCTAATTTTACTGTTTAGCTTATATGTTTCTCTTTATACTGTACAAACGGCAAATGAAGAGGTTATGTTACGCCTTGAACGAACTAGTTTAAAAAATGCTTCAAAAAAATCTAAATAAGTGGTCATTACAATTGAAGTTATGGGAAGTAGAATGAGGTTTAACTTTACCTCAAGCTACCTTTTGGCTTCATAAACAAAAAACCTCAAAACAAAATATGATTTTCACAAACTGAGTAGCTTCTTATGATTTTGACTGTTCAGGTGTATATGAGCGAAACTCTTGGTTATACCATTATCGTAGACTGAATGAAGTTCGTTTACTTTTAGAGTGGCATAAGTTTGTTGCTTTATGACAGAGAGTAAAGTGGAAACAAAAAATTATCGTTATTTTATTATATACTGATATTTTTGATGATTACCCTATTGTTAAGCATTTAAGTAAAAAAACAAATGAAACTTATAGTATTGGTTGATATCCTGGTGCTATTAGTAACCGCCGCAAACTTTTAAAATTTAGATACTCTTATTTACTTGGCAAAACAGAAATAGCAACTCCACCATCTATAGTTATACTTTTTAGTACGTTCTACCCAATAACGCATCAATTTCTAAAAGAGTTAAGCGCGTCAAACATCTATTACATACTTTTTACCTCTGGTAGTGACATTCGAAATAACGCATGCGGCTCTTATTTGATTGCTATGACAAAGAATCACGTGAACTATTACTATTATTATTTTTTACTTCACAATCTTTTTTATTTTAAATACGAGCACAATGACCTTTCACAGGATGGCAAACTTTTTCTTAAATCGAAAAACACTTTTGTTAACTTATCTAAAAAAAAGCGGTCACCCTATAGTTTTAAGAAAAGTGGTCTGATTCAAAAGAAAAAATATATAGCGCATAAAGTTTGAGTAGCCCAATTGAGGTCTAATTGTTTTACGTCGGTTTCAAGTTTGATTAAAAAGGACAGATCTTGACGTTTATACTTGAACAAAAGTGTTACTGCAGGGCTTCGTAAAAACTTGAAGGTAAAAAAAATTTCTACTGGTTTTGATTTATCAGTTTTAGCTGCTCGATTAAACAAAGATAAGAGTAAACTTGTAAAAAATGAGTCAAGAAAAAAGTTATGTCGAACAAAAACACGGATTAAAACAACAAAACAGAAATACAAAAAAATTTCCGCAAAACCTACCATTAAAAAATAAAACCAAAACTCTCGGGAAGCAATTTTCGCGCTTTGGAACTGGTAAAGACTGGCTACCTCGTGATCAGTGATTGCGAAAAAAACAAACGCAAAAGGTTTTAGCAACTTTTAGGCGTCATTTTTGACTTTTACGCCAAGAAAAATGACTAAAAAGAAATAAACGACCTTTTTGACGACGAAAAAGGTATAAGCGTTTAAGAGCTGAGCAGAATATTATTAATAACGTTTTTTTTATTACAAAGAAACAACATGCATCTGCGAGTACCATGGAACTCAAGTGAAAAGCCAAAAAAATTTTATTTAAACGTTATTATAGAAATAATTCAATTCGACGAGATTTTAAAGCGCGAATTATCTTACGGCATTACTGAAAATTTAGGTATGGTTACTATACGCATAAAAAATTACAATTTTTTTTATTAAAGGTTCGTAAAAAAACCAAGCGGTTATTTAGTTTTTTTTGTAAGTACGAATTGGCTCTTTTTCGTTATATACGGTGATGGGGCATGATTCCAATATTTTGTTCGGACCGTTTAGCTAAGTATTTTGTCACACACGGCTATGTTTATGTTAACTTTTTGCCGGAGCTAAACCCAATGTATGAGATACGATCGCAGGATTGTATATTCTCCATTGCCTTGTCACACGTGCTGACAAGTAAATTCTTTATTCCAAATTATGAGCATTCGTATGGGCAAGTTAAGCATTTATCCGGCCGCAAAGAGTTCATACGCCCAAGTCGTGGTGTAACACTTCCGTTATTAACCCAGTTTTATCGCGGATCTTCCTTCAAAAAGCAACAATTAAAAAAAAATAAACTTCGTGAATTGATAGAAAATCCGCAGCATTTATATTTAAAAATACGTGCTCTAATGCAGGTTTCTACGTGATCGCCCTTAAACTCGCTTTATTATTCACTACTGATTGAAGTTTCGCATAAAATCAAAATATTTGTTCAAATTAGTGATCACACCTGGTTCACAATAGCGTTTGGTGCTCTGAGGCATTACAATGATATGAACGTTATTTTGTCGAATAAATTTGTAAATTATTCTTATTATTAGAAATAAAGAAAGCGTTGTAACACAATACAACACAGCTGACTCAGTATTTGTATTAGTTTTAGAGAGTTCAAAATAGTTTTTTTTAAAATCATTTTTAATGGCCTCAAAGCAAGTAAGTTCGGCTTTTAGACTGGGGAGTACAAATAAACTATGAGGGCATATTTATAAGCTGGATAAACATAAAAGTTCGAACTTAACGCTAATTTTAAAATTATTTTTGCAATACTATTTTTTAAAACGCATTTTTTATGTCCTAAGCTTTTTCTTTTATTACGCACACCTTTGCCTGAATTACAGCTTGTGCTTGCTGGTTCTGTTAGGACACTTTTTAATGAGAAAAAACTATGATTTCCAAAAAATTCAGCAGCAGCACGAAAAAGACGCTTTTGACATTGAAAACAAAAAACTTATCAACCACTAACTCGGTTAAATTTTTTAGCCAGCGCTAGTGCTTATCAATTTTTACTGAAGCGTCGTCTTAAATTGTGAAGACGGTTTAAGAAATTGCGTGCGAATTTTAAATTTTGTAATCAGAACATTCAACGTTATACAAAAGCTAAGAAGAAAATGTGACAAAAATTAAGGAGGTTAAGTCGCGACTTAACACATCATGTTGTTTCACATATTTCTGGTAGGATGGCTGTGAAACTTCAGCACAAAAGTGCAGAAGTTTCTAAAGAAAGGAGTGAGATACAGCTGCGCTCGTCGGTCAAAAATCTTTTAGTCAAAGGTAAGACATTAAACCATCTTAATAGAATTACCATTCTGAAGCAATTTGTGGCTGGTCAGCAGAGTTCCTACGTTTCACAGTTTACCAATCGACGACAAGTCGCCGCAGCATTATTTTATCCTGAAAGGAAACGATTTACGCGTTTATTACAGAAAGGTAAAAGTATAAAGAAATTAAGGCAAAGGCGACGAGAATTTAAAACAAACAAACTTTTTAAAAAAATAAATAATGCAGTTTTTATAAAACGCTTAAGAAAAAAAATATTAAGATTTCGTAAAGGCAAGCTGCAGGCTGATACTTGCTTGTTTCCATCAATATATAGAAAACCGGAATTAAGAAAATTTAAAGAGCAAGAATGGGCTACAAGTCGCCAACGACAAAAACAACTTTATCTACTAAACTCTTTCTTGAAACCTGCGTACCAGAATTTTATTAGACGTAGTTTTTTTACTAAAAGAAAAACTAAAAAATGGTACAAAATACTGTTGTTAAGTCAGTCTAATTCTTTCACGCGACCTTTTAAAAAATTAATGCTTCGACGTCTGAATCGTTTTCTGGTAGCCCAAAAAATTCAACATGCGCGCAGTGTAGAACGACATCGTCGCAGGCACGCTAAATTTTTAAGACGTAAACGCCGTAAGCACCCTGCGTCTAGATATTTTTTTGACGGAAGTGAAATACAAGCAAAGCGAGGAGGAAGAAGGTCCAATAAAATATGACGTTTATTTAAGTCAAGGCGTAAGCGCCGAAAACAACATTATTTAAGACTTTTCATTAAAAGATGACGGTACAAATTAATTTATTGTGGACAAAGTAAAAAGTGAGTTGATCGACGTAAACAGATTATTAACCACCAAGAAGCAATTAGTGGGGTAGAACCAAAAATAAAAACTAATATTATTTGCCTTAGTCCTTCAGGCATCAAACTTGGTTTAGTCGAAACTGACTCTCCGAAAGCTAAAGCACAACAACGGTTTGTAAAGCACAAATATGCTGAATATCATAGACGTGGAGTAACAAGTCAGCAGCAATTTTACCGCGCTACGCGAGGTCCTCTTTCACGTCGGAAAAGATTTTTTTTAAGGTTCCGGGTTTTCAAAAAAATGCGAATAACACACAACAAATGAGTGCAAGGGAGCAGAAAAAGACGGATAGAACCACGCAAATTTTCTCGTCATTTACAAAAAGCTACTTTCCTTAACTCCACGGACCGGTCATTGTCAATGAAGTTAAGAACTACTAAGGACACTAGTGACCTAGGTACTACTGATACTCAATTACTAAAAAGGTCAACTCTAAACCAGTATTTGATAAACTTTAGACAAAAAAAACTTTGGACCACTGCTTTTGTTAGTGGCTTATCTACTTTAAGCAGTAAACGTTATTTGAAAAAGCTTAGAAAGCAAAAATTAAACTATTTTGCTTGTTTAACACAATGACTAGACGAGACTAGATATCGCTTGACGGGCGCTTCAACTAATTTTTTGCAATTTCGTTTTAGGCATAATTCTACTTTTTGCACCTCGATTTTTAGAGAGAATTTTCGTCAACGATTAGCCGAATCTTATATTTATACTACTATCAAACATGTTTTTCGAGAAATTTTCTCCCAGGCCTTAACTTTCCCGTCGGTTATAACTCATAAGCGACAGCCACGAAAATTTTATTATTTTTTGATTAGTCAATTGCTTTTAAGCCAAAAATTAAGTACTATTTTAGGCTTTTCTATTTGAGCCCGTGTTTTAAGTAGTTTTTGTGTTGTTAGTAGTTCTTGAAAAAAGTTCTATTACAAAATGGTTCGCTGAACTTTTTACGCGACTTTTATACATAAAAGCTTAAATAAGATTTTAAAACGAATTATGTTAATAATGATTTTTAGTTTTCGATTTCGTTTGTTTTACAGATTTTTGAAATTGCTAGGTTTTTTGTTCAATCGACATAGACGACAACAACGAGTAGTAAGGCAATTTTTTAGGACTATAATTCAAAAAAGTTTATTTCGATTTAAGCGTCTGTTGGGTTGACAACTAACGCTAAAAGGAAAAATGAATCGGAGACCGCGTGCGCGACAAATCACTTGGTGACGACATCAAAAACCAGCCTTTCAAAACAACACTATGCAAATTATTTATTCTGCGCGCGCGCTGGTCACAGATTTTGGGATGTATTATTTCAGGATGTGAGTTTACTATTGATTATAAAAAAATAAATTTTTTTCAATGCACTTTTTACCGTCTCAACCAAAAACTACAAGATTTTCGAGTTCATCTTTTCAAAGAAATCGGCTTCGTGCTGCAACCCGACTTCGACAACAACAAAAAGGAGCTATTGATGGTAATTGACGCTATTGAGTTGTAGTGCTGGAAACTTGCCGAATGCATTATGACACATTAGCTGGTTTGCGTTTACTGTTAAAACATGAAGTCCACAAACTCACTAATTTCAATATTTATGCTTCTTTTTGCATTTCGGTTACTAGTAAGCCAGGTTTGCGTATGGGAACTGGAAAGGGTAAGATTAAAGAGTGACTAACTCAATATAAAAGAGGTCAATTGCTTTTATCATTTGAGTCCTGCGGCGGGCGTCGTACAACACAACGTGTGTTTAAACTGTTGTATCATAAACTACCGGTAAAGATTAGAATTATACGTCGTTAATGGGTTGGGAGGAGGATTTTAAAATGAAAGAAATACAAAAGACACGGGCCCTTAAGAAAGTAACACGTGAAACGTGAACCATAAACATAATTTCAGTAAAAAGAAACGTATTTTTTTCTATCTCAGATCCATCAAATAAGGTAAGGAAATTATTGACTCCAGGAATTTTATTACGAAACGGTGTAAGGCGCGAAGAATATCGCAAGTTACATGACAAAAAGGATCGTCGTAAAAAACGCAGCTTGCGCCTTTTTTTAAATAATCAAAAAAGATCGCATCCAGCCTGCGCGCAGACTTGAAATTTAATGTACAGTTTCATCTTGGAACGCAAGTTAAAATTGCAGAAATTTATCTTAATGTTAGGTGGTTCAAATTTAAAATTAAGTAAAACTTTAGGGCAAAATATTCTTAAGCAATCTAGGCTTAATATAACTCACATAATAACTAAAGCTATGTCCCCGCACAACGGATGCCCATTAAAAATAAAAAAACGCAAAAAAAATAAAGGTCTCAATAAAAGGCTGAAGAGGGCGCTTACTGATCGAAAAAACCAATTATCTTTTCCACGGAATTATGTCGACCAGTTTGGTGTAGTAATAGAAAACTATTATGATAATAAACAAGATTATCCTTGGTTAAAAGAGGAATTAAAAAAGGCTATTATTAGTGGACGAAATGTTAAACGACGAAAAAAATTGATTAGTGTATCTTCAAAAAAAAAAAAATAAAAGTGATTTCATTTTGTTGTTTTCATATGTGCTAAGAGCGCTTGATGTGTTTTGTGTGTGCCAATATTTTCTGCGTAGTAACTTTAGCTTAACAAATGACTTTAATTTCATTCAAAATTATGCAGTTAAATTTTGGGCCACAACATCCTTCTGCTCATGGTGTTTTACGTCTTGTTTTAGCTTTACGTGGTGAAATTATTATGAAAGTTGATCCTCACATTGGGTTGCTTCACCGCGGTACAGAAAAACTTCTTGAACAAAAAACTGTTTTAAAGGGTTTACCATATTTTGACCGATTAGATTATGTTTCAATGATGGCTCAGGAACATACGTTTTGTTTAGCAATAGAGAAAGTGTGTCAAATTACTGTAGCACGACGCGGGGGTGTCATCCGCACTATATTTTTGGAAATAACTAGACTTTTAAATCATATTATGGCTATTACTACACATGCTATGGATGTTGGAGCTTTAACTCCGTTTTTATGAGCTTTTGAGGAACGTGAAAAATTAATGGAATTTTATGAGCGAGTATCCGGCGCTCGAATGCATGCTAATTATATTCGACCTGGTGGCGTTTTTATGGATTTACCATTGGGTTTAAGTGACGATATTTATGCTTTCTGTAAAAGTTTTCGTCATCGAATAGACGAAATAGAAGAATTACTCACACGAAATCGTATTTGACAGCAAAGATTAATAAATATTGGGGTAGTAACGAAAGACGTGGCAGAGCAGTATGGTTTTAGTGGTGTTATGCTCCGTAGTTCCGGCGTGTCCTGGGATCTGAGAAAAAATGCGCCTTATGAACTTTATGAGGAAATTACTTTTAAAATACCAGTTGGACGTTATGGAGATTGTTACGACCGCTTTCTGTTGCGTATGGAAGAAATGCGCCAAAGTTTATCCATTATTAACCAAGCTCTAAATTTGTTAGAGCCCGGGGAATTTAAAACGTCAGATAGAAAATATTCACCGCCTACACGTGACGAAACGCGTGAAAGCATGGAATATCTTATTCAACATTTTAAATACTACGCAGAAGGGTACATCCTACCAGTCAATAATGTATATGCTTCAACCGAAACACCAAAAGGTGAACTCGGTGTGTATTTTGTATCTGATGGTGGTAATTTTCCTTATAGAGTAAAAATTAGGTCACCAGGTTATTATCATTTAGGAGGTTTGGATGCCTTAACTGCCGGTTATTTATTATCCGATTTGGTTACGGTTATAGGTTCAATGGATTTAGTATTTGGGGAGATTGACCGTTAACTAATGAGGAGTTTTAAAAGTAGCTAAAAGACAAAAATATGTATTTACCGTTCTATAAGACTCTTCTTTTTTATATACTCCTAAGCTTTTATTTTTTTCCACTTTTTATAATAATTGCTGTAGTAGTTTTTCCGGTGCGCAGTAAACAGCTATCCTCTAAGTTTTTTGAATTTAATGCTTACATATTAGCACTTCTTGGCATACATGGTGGTATTTTTGTCCTGTTTTTATATACAAAGTGGTTTTACTCCAAGCAACTTACAGAACATTTTATGCGTTCTATTCGTGTTGTTGACTCTTATAGGTATAATATAGAATTTTTATCTGAGTTCGATGTATTTCAGGTCATAGTTGATTCTTTAAATATACCGTTAATACTTTTAAACTTGGTGCTGACAACGCTCACTGTTTTTTATGTGTCGGATTCTATGGGAAATTTACACAATGTTCGCAAATCTGTTATTAATTTAGTTTTTGCTATGTTTTTGATGAATATTTTATTTACTACACTAAATTTAGGTGTTTTTTATGTTTCTTTTGAGCTGCTTGTAATACCGCTGTTCTTTTTAATCGGGATGGGTAGCAGATTACGCAAACTACGTGCTATTACACTTTTTGTTTTATATACTATTGCGTTTTCTTATGTTATGCTATTTGGGTTAATATATGCTTGAGTTTGATTTGGTACGCTGCATTATCCAAAAATTTTAGTGTTATTACACTTTTTACCAACAACGCAAGCCCCTTTATATATATTTTGAATAAGTCTGTTGTTAGCCTTTTTAGCCAAAATTCCATTAGTACCTTTTCATATATGATTGCCAGAAGCACATACAGAGGCAACAGCTGTAGGTTCTGTCATCCTGGCTGGATTAGTTTTAAAAATTG
>Ga0170475_108781806_pt1 | contig 15774 bp, 13 predicted proteins | sample Soicark_Litter_5_FD_111474 | JGI IMG/M metagenome (GOLD analysis project Ga0170475, IMG submission 111474) | Avena fatua rhizosphere microbial communities from Hopland, California, USA. Combined Assembly of 48 SPs | reverse complement strand
GCCGTGAAAGCGCAGCCACCCGCGTACCCTGGCGGTCGCACTGCACGTACCCTTGCGCCACCAGCAGGTCGTACGCGGCAGTCACCGTGTTGCGGGAGATCGACAAGGCCTCCGCCAGCGCACGGGATCCCGGCAGCCGGCTGCCGGGCGCCAGGTTCCCTGCCAGAATCGACCGCTTCAAGCGATCGTGCAGCTGTCGCTGCAACGGTCCGGCATCCCTGGCCAACGGGGCATCGATCAAGACGTGGGGAACGGTGGCAAGAGCAGGCGGAGGCATCGGCGTGGCACCATCAAAACGAGGAGTCGTGGCGCTTTTACGGGAGCCACGCGGCGGTTACCTTAACGCATGACCCCCACCTCTCGCCAGGATCAAATGACCACCCCGTGGCTCTCAGCCATTCGCCTGACCGGCGCACACGCCTCGCTCGAACCACTGGCCGCCGAGCATGAACACGAACTCGCCGCGGCCGTGAGCGATGGCGAGCTCTGGAATCTCTGGTACGCGAACGTGCCGAGCCCCGAAACACTGAATGCGGAGATCGCACGGCGCCTCGACCTGCAGCGTGCCGGTTCGATGGTGCCGTTCGCCAGCCGCGATCCGGAAGGTCGCATGGTCGGCATGACCACCTACCTGAACATCGACGCCGCGAACCAGCGCGTCGAGATCGGCGCCACATGGACGGCCCGGCGCGCACAGCGCAGCCCGTTCAACACCCAATGCAAGCTGCTGTTGCTGGCGCATGCGTTCGAACGCGGCGCCATCGCGGTGGAGTTCCGCACGCACGTCCTGAACCAGCAGAGCCGCCGCGCCATCGAGCGCCTCGGCGCCCGGCTCGATGGCGTGCTGTGCAACCACCAGCGACTCGCCAACGGCACGCTGCGCGATACGTGCGTGTACAGCATCATTCAGGCCGAGTGGCCTGCCGTCCGGGCCCACTTGCAGTGGCAGCTCGACAAACCGCGTGCGTGACCTTTCCAAGGAGAATGACCATGACCCTTTCCGCCTCAACCGCGACCGCCCGCCGGCACGCATTCAAGCAGCTCCACTCTGCCGGCTGCTTCGTGATCCCGAACCCGTGGGACGTGGGCAGCGCCCGCTACCTGCAAGGGCTCGGATTCAAGGCCTTGGCCACCACCAGCGCCGGCTTCGCCTGGTCGCAGGGCCAGCCCGACGGCCACCTCGACCGGGAGACGGTGCTGGCCCACCTGCGCGAGATGGTCATGGCGACCGACCTGCCGGTGAACGCCGACTTCGAAGGCGGCTTCGCGGCCGATCCACAAGGTGTGGCGGAGAGCGTTCGCCTGGCCATCGACACCGGCGTGGCGGGGTTGTCGATCGAGGACTCGACTGGCGACCCGTCGAACCCCCTTCGCGACATCGATGACGCCGTGGCCCGCTTGCGTGCCGCTCGACATGCCATCGACGCCGCGGGGGGCGACACGCTGCTCGTTGGACGGGCCGAGAACTTCTTTGTCGGCCGCCCCGACCTCGGCGACACGATCAAGCGCCTGCAGGCCTATTCGGACGCCGGTGCCGACTGCCTTTATGCACCCGGCATCCGCACGCGCGAGGAGATCGCTGCCGTGGTCGCCGCCGTGGCGCCAAAACCCGTGAACCTGTTCGTCGGCTCCGCAGGCGACCTCACCGTCTCGGACATCGCCACGTTGGGCGTGCGGCGCGTGAGCGTCGGCGGTGGAATGGCCCGCGCCGCGTGGGGTGGTTTCATGCGCGCAGCACGCAGCCTCGCGGACGGTGGCCGGTTCGACGGGTTCGCGGATGCCGCACCCGGACAAGAGATCAACGCCGCATTCAAGAGGTAATTGTTCCCGGCCGTCACACGCTGCCCTGCCCGTCCACCGGATACTTTCGCGCATTGATGACCATCTTTTCGCCGGCCGCGGCGATCAGGTCCACACCCAGCGCGGAAGCCAGCTGCACGAGGTAGAGCAGCACGTCGGCCATCTCGTGGGCGACTGCTTGCTGCTTCTCGGCATCGAGTTGACGGCTCTGTTCCTCGGTGAGCCACTGGAAATGCTCCAGGAGCTCGCCGGCCTCGACAACCAGCGCCGATGCCAGATTCTTCGGGGAGTGGAACTGCGCCCAGTCGCGTGCGTTGGCGAACTGCTGGAGGCGCAGGGCAAGTTGTTGAAGGGAATCAGGCATGGCGCCAAGTGTCGTGGGAACGGGCCTGGACATCCTACCTCTGCGCTGCTTGGGCCGGCTTGAACTGGGCGGTGGCACGGCCTGTGCAACGAGACTGAGTGTCAGTTGCGAATGAGCATCGGTGCGGTGAAGCTCTCGCGCTTCAGCCGCCGCCAGTCCCATGGAGGAACAGGGCGGTTTTCTGACCACAGACCCAGGCGGTCATGCATGGCACTCATCTGAAGGGCACGCAACGGCGATCCCGTGGGCGCGTAACGGGCGTAGACCCATGCCATGCCGGCCCTGACCTGGGCTGCGTTGGCGTCCTGGCCACCGCACCGAACGTGCGCCACCGTCCGCCCATAGCGGTCCAGCCGTGTTTTCGGCATGACCTCGGCCTGCTTCTGAAAGCACAAGGCAGACAAGTGCTCCTTGCTGCGTTGTCCGAACGGCTGCGCCTTCTCCGGGGCATCGATGTCCGCCAGGCGCACCTTGATGGTCTTGCCCTCCTGCTCATCCGCCCATCCCGTGGACGGCTGCATGCAGCGAGCGGTCAGGGTATCGCCGTCGCTGATTCCGACGACAGTGCAAAGCAGTAAGGCCGCGATCACTTGACTTCTTTCCGATCTGTTCCTGCACGCCGGGGAACCGGTTCCATTTGAGGCGGCTGTTCATTGTGAACAACGTCGATGGTCTCGACGTGCACCAGCAGCGCATCGTCGCCGAGGTGGCAGCGTTGCGCGCACTGGCGGTTCGATGGAGTTGGCTGATCGGCATCTGCGTCGAACCCATTGCCGTCGAAAAAATGCGAAAGATATTCGATGTCGCCTGACGCCACGGCTCACGAGACGGTCAGCCTGCTGCGTCCGGCAGGTGACATTTCCGGTTCGCCAATGCACGCCTCTGGCTGGGACAGGCCCTGCATCAAGGGGGCCACGCCCCACAGCCGCTGCACGAAGCTGTCATCCTGCCGGTACACACGGGAGGTCAGCCACACGACCAACGTCGCATTGCCCTTCGCAATCAGTTGCAGTGAATTGCGAACGTCCCGGCCGTTGACATCGAATACGGGCCCGGCACGTCCTCGATCACGTCCTGTACACCCATCAAGCAAAGCGGTACTCGCGTGCCCGGCGCACGAAGACGAACGATTGTCATGTTCGGAATCCGGGGACGAAAAACCCCAACCGCGCCAGCCCGACTCGCCGGCATACAAAACGCGCACCGTGCTCGGCCTCCACAGCTCCGAGCTTGCGCAGACCCTCCCGCCTAACGACTGCATCGATCCGGTGCACTTCCGGCGGCGGACCGATCCGGTTCGTGTGATCGCGCGCTTCGTCGATCAGTCAATCACGCATCAATGTTCGCCGCCCTCAGCGCATTCGTCTCGATGAAATCCCGGCGCGGTTCCACCTCGTCACCCATCAGCATCGTGAACACACGATCGGCTTCGATGGCGTCGTCGATCTGCACTCTGAGCAGGCGGCGCACGGTGGGGTCCATCGTGGTTTCCCACAGCTGCTCAGGGTTCATCTCGCCCAGACCCTTGTAGCGCTGGCGGCCCACGGCATTCTCGGCCTGGGTGGTCAACCAGGCCATGGCCTGGCGGAAGTCGCCGACGCGGGCTTCCTTCTGCTTGTCGCCTTCGCCACGCTTGATGACGGCATCGGCGGCCACCAGGCCTTTGAACGTGGTGCCGGCAGTGCTGAGCGCTTCGTAGTCGGCGCCGTGGACGAAGTCGGCGTTGATGATGCTGCTCTTCACGTTGCCGTGGTGCATGCGGCTGATGCGCAGGATGTGCTTGTCGGTGCGCGCGTCGAACTCAGCAGTGACTTCGGCGTTGTGCAACGCGGCCTTCAGGTCGGCTGCCGAGGTCTCCGCGGCCTCCAGCGTGTCGAGGTTCAGCACGAGGCCGTTGGCCAGCGCGCGCAACGCCTCGACGTCCATCCACGCGCTGAGGCGGTCTACGACATTGTTGGCGGTGACGTACAGGCGCGCCTGCTGTTCGAGTTCCTCGCCGGCCAACACGCGGCCGTTGACGCCCGTTTCGAGCTTGGCGTCCTTGAGGGCCACCTTCAGCAGGTAGGCATCGAGTTCGGTGCCGTCCTTGAGGTACTGCTCTTCCTTGCCGAGCTTGACTTTGTAGAGCGGCGGCTGCGCGATGTAGATGTGGCCGCGCTCGACGATCTCGGGCATCTGGCGGTAGAAGAACGTCAGCAGCAGCGTGCGGATGTGCGCGCCGTCGACGTCCGCGTCGGTCATGATGATGATGCGGTGATACCGCAGCTTGTCGGGGTTGAACTCTTCCTTGCCGATGCTGGTGCCGAGCGCGGTGATCAGGGTCAGGATTTCGTTGCTGGTCAGCAAGCGCTCGAAACGGGCGCGCTCGACGTTCAGGATCTTGCCCCGCAATGGCAGGATCGCCTGGAACTTGCGATCGCGACCTTGCTTGGCCGATCCGCCCGCGGAATCGCCCTCCACGATGTAGATTTCGCAGAGCGCGGGGTCTTTCTCCTGGCAATCGGCCAGCTTGCCCGGCAGGCCCATGCCGTCGAGCACGCCCTTGCGGCGCGTCATTTCTCGGGCCTTGCGCGCGGCTTCACGCGCACGGGATGCCTCGACGATCTTCGAGCAGATGATCTTCGCGTCGTTCGGGTTCTCGAGCAGGTAGTCGGTCAAGGCCTTGCTGACCACGTCTTCCACCGGGCCGCGCACTTCGCTGCTGACGAGCTTGTCCTTGGTCTGGCTGCTGAACTTGGGCTCGGGCACCTTCACGCTCAACACGCAGCACAGGCCTTCGCGCATGTCGTCGCCGGTGACCTCGACTTTCGCCTTCTTGGCGTAGTCGTTCTCTTCGATGTATTTGTTGATGACGCGCGTCATCGCGGCACGCAGGCCGGTCAAGTGGGTGCCGCCGTCACGCTGCGGGATGTTGTTGGTGAAACACAGCACGCTTTCGGAGTAGCCGTCGTTCCACTGCATCGCGACCTCCGCGGTGATCAGCGTGCCCTGGTCGCTCATTTTCTCGCCGGTCGCGGAGAACACTGTGGGGTTCAGCGTCTTCTTGCCGGTGTTGATGAAATCGACGAAACCCTTCACGCCGCCCGCGAACGCGAAGTTCTCTTCACGGTTGTTGCGCTCGTCCACGAGGCGGATTTTCACGCCGTTGTTCAGGAAGCTCAGTTCGCGCAAACGCTTGCTGAGAATTTCGTAGTGGAAGTCGATGTTCGAGAAGATTTCCAAGTCGGGCAGGAAGTGCACCTCGGTGCCGCGCTTTTCCGTATCGCCGATGACCTTCATCGGGGATACCTCGAAGCATTCGCGCTGTTCGATCAGGCGGTCCTGCGGAATGCCTTGCTTGAATTCGAGGTAGTGCACCTTGCCGTCGCGGCGCACGGTCAGGCGCAGCCACTTGCTCAAGCCGTTGACGCAGCTCACGCCCACGCCGTGCAGGCCGCCCGACACTTTGTAGCTGTTCTGGTTGAACTTGCCGCCGGCATGCAGTTCCGTCAGCGCGATCTCGGCAGCACTGCGCTTGGGCTCGTGCTTGTCGTCCATCTTGACGCCGGTGGGAATGCCCCGGCCGTTGTCGACGACGCTGATGGAGTTGTCGGTATGGATGGTGACGACGATGTCATCGCAATGCCCGGCAAGCGCTTCATCGATCGAGTTGTCGACCACCTCGAACACGAGGTGGTGCAAACCGGTACCGTCCGAAGTGTCGCCGATGTACATCCCCGGGCGTTTGCGCACGGCCTCCAGGCCTTCGAGGATCTGGATGCTGCCTTCGCCATAAGCGGCACTGGCGTTGGCATGTTCCTGGGACTTGTTGGTGTCGTCGTCGCTCATGGCGCTTGGGTCTCTTCGAAATATATCCGACACCCGGGCGGGCCGGCGTGCGGCCTGCCAGTGTCGTCGATCAATGGCAGCGGGAGGATACTCAAATGCGCATGGGCATGACCACGTACTTGAACCCGGTCTGTTCGGGCACCGTGATCAGCACGCTCGAGTTCGTGTCCTGGAGCTCGAGCTTGACCATGTCGACGCTCATGTTGGACAACGCATCCATCAGGTACGTCACGTTGAAACCGATCTCGATGGTGTCACCGCCGTAGTCGATCTCCAGTTCTTCCTTGGCTTCTTCCTGTTCGGCATTGCTCGATGCGATGCGCAGCACGCCCGGCTCGATGTTGACCCGCACGCCCTTGAATTTGTCGCTGGTCAGGATGGCGGCGCGCTGCAGGCTCGACAGCAAGGGGGCCCGCCCGAGCACGAAGCTGTTGCGGTGGTTCTTCGGGATCACGCGGTTGTAGTCGGGAAACTTGCCCTCGACCAGTTTCGTCACGAACTCCATGCCGCTGAACGTGAACTTGGCCTGGTTGCCGGCAAAGCGCATTTCGATGGCGCTGTCGCCATCTTTGTCATCGTTGAGAAGGCGCAGCAGCTCAAGCACGGTCTTTCGAGGAAGGATGACCTCCTGCTTGGGAATCTCGGAGTCGAGCGTGGCCTGAGCAAGGGCCAAGCGGTGGCCATCGGTGGCCACGAGCGCGAGGTTCTTGCCTTCGGCCACGAACAGGATGCCGTTGAGGTAATAGCGGATGTCATGCACCGCCATGGCGAAGTGTACTTGGTTGATCAACTGCTTCAGCGTCTTCTGCGGAACGCTGAATATGGGGCCGAAGTCGGCCGCCTCCTGGACCAGCGGGAAATCGTCGCTCGGCAGGGTTTGCAGAGTGAAGCGGCTCTTGCCGCCTTGCAGCGTGAGCTTGTTCTGGTTGGCGCTCAGGGTGATGACCTGATCCGACGGCAAAGCCCGAAGGATGTCGATCACCTTGCGTGAGCCCACCGTGGTCGAGAAGTTGGATGTGTCGCCGTCGAACTCCACGAGTGTGCGGACCTGGATCTCGAGATCGCTGGTTGTCAGCTCGATCTGGCCTCCCGTCTTGCGAATCAGCACGTTGGCCAGGATCGGCAAGGTATGCCGGCGTTCGACGATTCCGGACACCGCCTGCAGAGCGCTCAGCACTTTTTCTTGCGCTGCTTTTAAGACAATCATGTCAACCTCTTCATTTAGTCGTCTTAGTAGAGTCAGACGTTTTCTGTGGAGAACGTCATTTTCTTCTGTTCCATCAACCGTTTAGCTCACTTCAAACCTTGTGGGGGAGCGGCCGGGTTTCGCGGGACTCGAGACCCACAACTTTCTGGAACCGCCAAAGCCTGTGGACAGATGCGAACTTGTTCGGAAGTTGTCCCCAGCGTTGTTGTTTGACAGTCTGCCATCCCCTGTGGTCAGCCTTTCAAGGTTTGCTCCAGCACGTGCAACTGCTGATTCAGCTCCGAATTCTTCTGGCGCTCCCCGGCGATCTTGCGAACGGCGTGCAGCACCGTGGTGTGGTCGCGCCCGCCGAACAGCTCACCGATTTCGGGAAGGCTTTTCTGGGTCATCTCTTTGGCGAGGTACATGGCGATCTGGCGCGGGCGGGCGATGCTTGCCGGGCGCTTCTTGCTGTACATGTCGGCGACCTTGATCTTGTAGAAGTCAGCGACGGTCTTCTGGATGTTCTCGACGCCCACTTGGCGGTTCTGGATGGACAGCAGATCCTTTAGCGCCTCCCGGGCGAGCTGGATGTTGATTTCCTTCAGCGAGAAGCGTGAATACGCAAGGATCTTGCGCAGGGCGCCTTCCAGCTCACGCACGTTGGCGCGCACGTTCTTCGCGACGAAGAAAGCGACGTCCTCCGGCATCTGGGTGCCTTCGGCATCGGCCTTGCGCATCAGGATGGCCACGCGCATCTCGAGCTCGGGCGGCTCGATGGCCACGGTCAGCCCCGCATCGAAACGGGAGGTCAGTCGCTCGTCGATGTCCACCAGCCCCTTCGGGTAGGTGTCGCTGGTCATGATGATGTGGGCCTTCTTTGCCAACAGCGCTTCGAAGGCGTTGAAGAACTCTTCCTGCGTGCGCTCCTTGCCGGCGAAGAACTGCACGTCGTCGATCAACAGCAGATCGAGCTGGTGATACTTGGCTTTGAGTTCATCGAAGGTCTTGCGCTGGTAATTCTTCACCACGTCAGTGATGAACTGCTCGGCGTGGAGGTACAGCACGCGGGCGTCGGCGCGGTCGGCCAGCAACGCGTTGCCAACGGCATGCACCAGGTGCGTCTTGCCCAGGCCCACGCCGCCGTAGATGAAAAGCGGGTTGTACATCTGGCCGGGCGCGCCAGCCACGTGCAAGGCAGCCGTACGGGCCATTTGGTTGGCGCGTCCGGCCACCAGCGTGTCGAACGTGAGCACCGGGTTGAGCCGGTGGCGCGGAAGCGACGGCGGCGCATCGGGACGGCCCCGTCCGGCGGCGGCGCCATCGCGTGGGCCGCCGTTGAGCAGGTGGATCACGGGGGCCGGCGCATTGGCTCGCGGCGTATCGGCCGGTGGCGGAGGAGCTGGTATGTCGCGCGGAGCGAGTGACAGGTCGAGCCGCACCGGCTTGCCGGCGAGTTCACTCAGGACGGCTTCGATGCGCGTGGCGTACTGGTTGCGGATCCAGTCGAGCTTGAACCGGTTGGGCACCCGCAGCGAGGCCACGGCGCCGTCGGGTCCGGCGTCGGTGACGCTGGCCGCCGGAAGCGGGCGGATCCAGGTGTTGAATTGTTGTTCGGGCAGTTCGGCGGCAAGTCGCTCGCAGCCACGCTGCCACAGGTCGGCGCTCATGTCGTGCTTGTGGAAAACTTCTTTTGGAGCGGCCGGATTCTACGTTGTGCACGCACTTTCCAGCAGGTTATCCACAGTTTTTTTCACAAGTTAGCATCCCCCGGAACCCATGGTGTTGGGTGCAAGTCTTTGACTTTGAAGGAGCTTTACGGTGTAATAGTGGGTTTCCCGAAGGCCTATCGGCGCTTCTCGGTTGCCCAGCCCCTGTGGCGGTGCAGCGCAGGAGCGTTCAGCAGGAGGCGCGCAGGTTCTGTGCGCCGATGCTTGGCAGCGCTCGAGGGGCCCTTGGCCACGAGTTAGTTCAGCACGCCCACGCGTGCCCGACCGACGGCCTTTCCAAGCAGAGATCCATCATGAAACGTACCTACCAAGCCTCGAAGACCCGCCGCGCCCGTACCCACGGTTTCCTCGTGCGCATGAAGACCCGCGGTGGCCGCGCCGTCATCAACGCCCGCCGCGCCAAGGGCCGCAAGCGCCTGGCCGTCTGAGGTTGACACGCAAGGCGAGCGCCGTGCCCGACCATCCCCGGTGGCTGCCGTGATTGGTCGGATCCTTCGGGCTGCCGATTTCGAACGCGTGCTGGGTACCCCTACTCGTGCGCGCAGTGCTCACTTTGCCGTGCACTACTTGGCCAGTGCCCCGACCGCGCCCGCGGCGCCTTGCCGTAAGGGCGATTCGACTGAGTTGTCAACAGGGCCGCACCCGTCCGATGCCGCCGTTGTGGATGAATCCTCTCCGGCCGGCGTCTGGGTGGGCACCGTGGTACCGAAGCGTCACGCGCGCCGAGCTGTCACGCGCACGCTGTTGAAGCGCCAGATCCACCGCGCGGTTCGCGATCAAGCACAGTCGGTCGATCCGTCCGGTTTACCGTGCGGCCTGTGGGTGGTACGTCTGCGCACGGCTTTCGATCGCAAGTTGTTTCCCAGCGCCTCCTCCGATGCGCTGCGTGCGGCTGCGGCCGAAGAGCTCGGGGCCGTGATGGCCCACGCCGCTCGTCGTGCCGCCCGCACCTGACTTTCTTTGCCGCCATGCGTGCCTGGTTGTTCCACGCTCCGCAGCGGTTGCTGATCCTGGCGGTCAAGGGCTACCGGTTGTTCTTCAGTGCCTGGATTGGCAACGTGTGCCGGTTCTCCCCCAGTTGCAGCGCCTATTCGCTTCAAGCTTTGCACGATCACGGTGCCGTGGCAGGCAGTTACCTGACGGTGCGCCGGCTCGCCCGTTGTCACCCGTGGTGCGATGGCGGACACGATCCAGTGCCGGCCCGGGTGCCGGGCCTCTTCACGCGCTGGGTCGGGCGTCCGTCAACGGACAGCACCGTACCGCGTTCTGATTCCTCCCCTTTCACTTACCGCGAGAAGACTCGTCCATGACCGATATTCGCCGCACCCTGCTCTGGGTGGTGTTTTCGATGTCGCTCGTCCTGATATGGGACGCCTGGAACAAGCACAACGGCAACCCGTCGATGTTCAGCCCGACGCCGGCCCCGACGGTGACTTCCGCGCCGGCCGCGGGCAGTGCGCCCGGGGCATTGCCTGCGCCTGCCAGTGTCGGTGCGGCCAGTGGGCAGGCCGCCGGTGCGGTTCCCGCGCCTGCAGCCGCCGTGGCTCCCGCTGAAAAAGTGGTCGTTACCACCGATTTGCTGAAGGTTGCGATCGACGGCAATGGTGCATCGGTGAACCACGCTGAACTGCTGATGCAGGCCGACCCGCTCGACCCGAAAAAGAACGTGGTGTTGTTCGACCAGTCGCCCGAGCGCATCTACCTGGCCCAGACCGGCCTCATTCCGGCAAGCGGCGGCCAGCAGTTGCCGAACCACTACACCCTGATGACCCGGGTGCCGGGTGACACGACGCTGAAGGAGGGCCAGAACGAACTGCAGGTGCGCTTTGAATCGCCGGATGTTGGCGGAGTGCAGCTGGTCAAGACCTATACATTCAAGCGTGGCGACTACGTCATTGGCGTGAAACACGAGGTGCGCAACACGTCGTCGGTCGCGGTGACCCCGCAGTTGTACATGCGCCTCGTGCGCGACGGCAACTCGCCCCCGGGGGAGTCGGGCTTTTACTTTACGTTCACCGGGCCTGTCATCTACACGGACGCGTCCAGGTTCCACAAGATCGACTTCAAGGACATCGAGAAGGGCAAGGCCGATCACGACAAGTCCGCCAACAACGGCTGGGTCGGGATGGTGCAGCACTACTTCGCCTCGGCTTGGTTGCTCAATGGCAACGAGGAGCGAGAGTTCCGCACGATGAAGGAAGGCAACAACCTGTACTCGGTGTCGATGGTCGTACCACTTGGCGCCATCGCCCCGAATACCGCGAAAACGCTCGATTCCCGCCTGTTCGTCGGCCCGCAGGAGGAGGACAAGCTGTCCGCACTGGCACCCGGCCTCGATCTCGTGAAGGACTACGGCATTTTTGCAGTGCTCTCTCGCCCGCTGTTCTGGCTGCTGACCCAACTGCACAAGATTCTCGGCAACTGGGGTTGGGCCATCGTGGCGCTCGTCGTGGTGTTGAAGGCAGCGTTCTACTGGCTCAACGCGTACGCTTACCGTTCGATGGCCAAGATGAAGGTCGTCAACCCGCGCATCATGGAACTGCGTGAGCGGCTCAAGGACAAGCCGCAGGAGCTGCAACAGCAGATGATGAAGATCTACCGCGAAGAGGGCGTGAACCCGATCGGCGGTTGCCTGCCGATCCTCGTGCAGATGCCATTCTTCATCGCGTTGTACTGGGTGCTGCTGTCGAGCGTCGAGATGCGCAACGCGCCATGGATTGGCTGGATCACGGACCTGTCGAAGCCTGACACGCTGTTTGGTACGCTGCCGTTCGTCCACATGCCGGTGGGTCTGCTGCCTATCCTGATGACGGCTACCAGCTTGCTGCAGACCTGGCTGAATCCCACCCCGCCGGATCCGATGCAGGCCAAGATGATGTGGATCATGCCGCTCGTGTTCTCGGTGATGTTCTTCTCGTTCCCCGCCGGTCTCGTGCTGTACTGGCTGACGAACAACATCCTGTCTATCACGCAGCAGTACTTGATCAACAAGCAGCTTGGCTTGAACAAGTAGTCACTGGGTGAGTCCGGTTCGAAGGCCCCGGGTGCCTGTACCTGGGGCCTTCGTGCTTTTCGGGCGCAAGTGTTCGACAATCGGGCCATGTTGTCTCGACATGCTGATCCCATCATTGCCATTGCCACCGCCTCGGGACGAGGGGCCGTCGGCATCGTCCGGGTGTCCGGCCGTGACGTTTCAGAGGTGATGGGCGGCATCTGCGGCCGGTCTTGAGACCCCGTCACGCCAGTTACCTGCCATTCGTCGATGCCACCGGCCAAGCCATCGACCACGGCATCGCGCTTTACTTTCCCGGTCCACTTTCGTACACGGGCGAGGATGTGCTCGAGCTGCAGGCGCACGGCGGGCCCGTGGTGCTGCAGTTGCTGCTGGCACGGTGCCTTGAGGCAGGCCGGAACACCGGGCTGCGCCTGGCTGAACCAGGTGAGTTCACGCAGCGCGCATTCTTGAACGACAAGATGGACCTCGCACAGGCCGAGGCCGTCAGCGACCTGATCGATGCCAAGACCGAGGCGGCGGCACGATCGGCCGGCCGGTCGTTGACCGGTGCTTTCTCGCACGAAGTGCGGAGCCTGCGCGATGCAATGGTCAAGTTGCGCATGCTGGTGGAGGCCACGCTCGATTTTCCCGAGGAGGAAATCGACTTCCTGCAGAAGGCCGATGCACGAGGGCAACTCGAATCGATGGCGGCCGCAGTGGCGTCGGTGCTCGACGGGGCTCGCCAAGGTGCACTGCTTCGCGAAGGCATCCAGGTGGTGCTCGCGGGGCAACCCAATGTGGGCAAAAGTTCGTTGCTGAACGCGCTGGCCGGGGCGGAACTTGCCATCGTGACAGCGGTGCCGGGCACCACGCGCGACAAGGTCAGCGAGACGATCCAGATCCAGGGCATTCCGGTGCACGTGACCGATACGGCAGGCCTGCGTGAGGCGAGCGACGAGGGGGAGCGCATCGGCATCGCACGCAGTTGGGATGCGATCGAACGCGCTGATGCGGTGCTGTTCCTGCACGACTTGACCCGCGTGGGCGAGTTCAGCTACGACGTCGGCGACGACATCATCGCTGAACGGTTGCTGGCGGTGCTGCCGTCACCTGATCGGCTGGTGCATGTGTTCAACAAACGCGATGCGGCCGCACCACCCGGCAGCAATGACTTGTCGGGCCGCCATGTGGTGCTGTCCGCGCAGACGGGCGCGGGCCTCGATGCCTTGCGCACCACGTTGCTGCAATTGGCCGGCTGGCATGCGCAGCCGGAGGGCGTGTTCATCGCGCGGGCCCGGCACGTGACCGCCCTGCAGCGCACGCAGGTGCATCTCAGCCAGGCCCAGGCGCTCCTTGGCAGTGACAATCCTGCACTCGACGTGCTGGCTGAAGAGCTGCGGCTCGGGCACGATGCATTGTCGGAGATCACGGGGCAGTTCACTTCGGACGACCTGCTTGGCGAAATCTTCAGCCGGTTCTGTATCGGGAAGTGATTCGCAGACCAGTCCGACACGTGGGCGGTTCGCCCGGACAAGCGGTTGGCAGGACGAACGGTCCCCGTTGTGCCTCCGTCATTGCCTGTCGATAATCAACGCCTCACTTCAAGGCTCTTCACCATGGAATTTTCCGAACTGGTCCAGGCCATTCAGACGCTCAATGCGGAAGATGCTTTCCGCGCGCGGCTCAACCTGGAGCAGTGGCGAACCATCGGCCCGTACCTGACCCAGCATGAGATTCGCAGCGGCGATCTGTTGATCAAGCAGGGTGATACCGACCGCAGCATGTACTTCCTGGGCCGCGGGTCGCTGCAGGTGTTCATGACCGGTGGGCCGCCCGGCAGCAGCCGCGTGGCCATCCTGCGGCCGGGATCGGTGGTGGGTGAACCGGGCATTTTCATCGACGGTCCGCGCACGGCCAACGTGGAAGCCATGACACCGTGCATCGTGTGGGCGCTGCGCGGCCCGCGCCTGGATGAACTGGCGCAACGGTCTCCGGGCCTGGCGCTCGAGGTGGTGCGCGCGGCGGGGGGCGTGTTGGCCAGCCGCATGCGGGTTAACCTGACCAAGCAGATGCCGATCAGTTGAATGTTGCACTGCGCCCGGATTTCAAGCCCTGGATTCGGCGTCTTCGATTTGTTGCTTGACCTTCCTTGCGCCGCGCAACACCAGGGTCTGATCGAGCATGGCTTGCGGTGCGACGGCTTGCGCCACTTCCTCTAGGCGGTCCGGGTCGGTCATCAGCGTGTTGGCAAGGGCGGACAGCACGCAGATGGAGCGACGTGGTGCTTGAGCGGGCAGTTGATGCAGCGCATTGACACGCACGTGATGGCGCACGCTCGCCACCGCGCCCGGGGACAGGCCCCAGCTTTCGCACAGCGCGGCGCCAAGCGCATCATGGCTCACACCGAAGGCCTCGTGCTCGAGGTCGACAAGTTCAGTATCGTTGTGGGCCTCCTGAAGCAGCGCACGGTACTGCTCCTGGGCGTGCTTGAAGAGCACGGCTTTGCCACACTCCTCGAAGAGACCGGCGGAGTGGGCGCCCCACGGGTCCACGCTGAGGGCCTGGCCGATGCGGCCCATCAGCAGGCCGCGTACTGCGGCACGTTGCCATACGGCGTCAAGTTCGGGCGCCGGTGGAAACACGGCCCGCAAGCCGAATTCGAAGGTGACGGCTGACACTTCACGGGTGCCGAGGTATGTGACGGCCTGCTGAACGCTCTGCACCCGGCCCTTGAGCCCATACAGCGATGAATTGACGGCCTTCATCACCGCGGCGGCAAGCGACATGTCGCCCTCGACGAGGCGCCCGATGGCTTGCACGTTGACATCGTCTTCGGCGAGCAGCAACGACAACTGCACCAGCGCTTCAGGCTGGGCGGGAACGTCGATGTTGAGCGAACGGAGCTTGGGATCAACTGACGACATGGCGCGGTCCAAGGTCAAGGAACTCTGAACCCATGCTAATCACGGAGCCGAACCCCGTAAAGCCGAACAACCGGGCTTATCCGGGCTTCCTTCGCGGTTCAGGCCGCGCTGCGGAACAGGCCGTCCCACCCGGTCTTCAGAATCAGCAGCCCGACGACGAGGATGAACACAGCGCGGACAAAACCCGCGCCGTGTTTGAGTGCGAGCCGTGTGCCGAGCAGGCTGCCCGCCACGTTGGCGATGGCCATCACGGCTGCGATGTGCCACCAGACGTGGCCCTTGAGGGCAAACAGCACGATGGCCGCAGCATTGGTGGCGGTGTTGAGCAGCTTGGCGCTGGCCGAGGCATTGAGAAAGTCGTAGCCCAGCACACGTACGAACAGGAAGACGAAGAAACTGCCTGTACCTGGGCCGAAGAAGCCGTCGTAGAAGCCGACGACACCTCCCACGGCACTCGCCAGCAGTGCTTCCGTGCGGCCGTGGTACTGCGGGGCATGTGTGCGGCCGAGGTCCTTGCGTGCGAGCGTGTAGAGGAATACGGCAAGCAGCACGAATGGCAGTGCCTTGCGCAGGCCGTCCCCGTTGACGAGCGTGACGGTCCATGCTCCGGCGAAACTGCCGGCGAGCGCGGCACCAGCGGCGGGTGCCAGGGCGTGCCATCGCATCTCGACGCGCCGCGAGAATTGCACCGTGGCCCATGCCGTACCGAGGATGGCCGCCGACTTGTTGGTGCCCAGGAGGGTGGCTGGCGCGGCCGAGGGAAACACGGCGAACAGTGCGGGCACGAGGATGAGCCCCCCTCCTCCCACAATCGCATCGACAAAGCCGGCCAGCAAAGAGGCCACGGAAACGGACAGGAGTTCAATCATGAAGTCGGGAGGAGGGAGCGCGGCGAGGCAACCCGGCAGTCTGGTCGATTATGGTCACCGAGTGGCGCGCTGCGGTAT
>Ga0170475_113554012_pt1 | contig 15780 bp, 12 predicted proteins | sample Soicark_Litter_5_FD_111474 | JGI IMG/M metagenome (GOLD analysis project Ga0170475, IMG submission 111474) | Avena fatua rhizosphere microbial communities from Hopland, California, USA. Combined Assembly of 48 SPs | reverse complement strand
CCGTCCTGCTCACCGACGCGCAGACGGCCGGGCGGGGTCGCCTGGGGCGCACCTGGACGGCGCCGGCGGGTTCGGCGCTCGCCGTATCGGTGCTGCTGCGCGATCTGCCCGCCGACATCGACCGATGGGGATGGATCCCGCTGGCGGCCGGCGTGGCGATGACGGATGCCGTCGCGGCGCAGCTCCCGGGCCGCGCTGTCGGACTGAAGTGGCCCAACGACGTGCTCGTCGACGGGCGCAAGATCTGCGGGATCCTCGCGGAGGTGACGCCGCACGGCGTCATCGTCGGTACGGGCGTCAACACGGCCATGACCGAGAGCGAGCTGCCGGTGCCGTCGGCGACGTCCTTCGCAGCTCTCGGGGCTCCGGTCGACGTCGACCGGCTGCTGGCCGATCACCTGTCGGGCCTGAAGGCACGGGTCGCCGGTCTCACCTCGAGCGGGGATGCCGTGGCATCCGGCCTGCACGCCGAGGCGCAGCAGCGCTGCCTCAGCATCGGCCGCGACGTCGAGGTCACGCTTCCGGGCGGCGAGATGCTGCACGGGCGCGCGACGGGGCTGCAGGACGACGGATGCCTGCTGGTCGATGTCGAGGGAACGGTGCGCGCCATCGCATCCGGAGACGTCGTGCACGCCCGACTCGCCTGATGCGACGCCCGACTCGCCTGATGCGACGCCCGTGGAGCGATCCGACGCGCCCGGCACGCCTGCCGCGCAGGCAGGCGGTCGCGGGCACAATGGAGACGTGACCCAGCCCGTGACTCTCGGCGGTCGGCCGAACATGCCGCCGCCGGGCGCGCCCGTCGAAGAGCTGCTCGTGGCGCGCTTCCGCAGCCATGCGCGGCGGCTGTTCTGGTCGGCCGTGCTGCTCATCGCGACCGCCGGCGCCACGGCCTACCTCTACGACAACCTGCCTGATCCCTTCGAGAACTGGATGCTGCTGGCAGCCGCAGGGATCGTCGTGCTGCTGCTCGTGGTGCTGCCCTTCCTGTTCTGGGTCTCGCGCACCTGCACGATCACCACACGCCGCGTCATCGTGCGGGAGGGTCTCGGCTCGCGGCACCGGCGTGAGCTGTCGCACACGCGCGGCTATTCGATCGGCGTTCGCCGAGGGCCCGTGCAGCGGCTCTGGGGTGCCGGGACGATCACACTGAGCAATGGCGTCGACGAGCCGATGCGGCTGCAGAACGTGCCCATGGTCAACCTCGTGCACGAGGTGCTGGCGGACCAGGTCGAGGTGAACCAGATCCTCGCTCACCGCGACGCGCAGATCTCCGGCCAGGGCTTCTGAGCACACGCCGTCTCGCGTCCGCGTCGGAGTGCGCGAGAATGGAGGCGACGAAAGGGGCGCTGCATGACCGTGCGCGTGGGTGTGATCGGCGGAGGACAGCTGGCTCGGATGATGATCGCCCCGGCGGTCGAGCTCGGACTCGACATCCGGGTGCTCGCCGAGGACGAGGGCATGTCGGCCTCGCTCGCGGCGACCGCCGTCGGCGACTACCGCGACGCGGAGACCGTCCGCGCGTTCGCACGCGACGTCGATGTGATCGCGTTCGACCACGAGCACGTCCCGCAGGAGGTGCTCCGCGCCCTCGTGGCAGACGGCGCTCAGGTGCACCCGGGCCCGGACGCCCTGCAGTACGCACAGGACAAGCTGGTCATGCGCGCCCGTCTCGCCGAGCTCGACGTGCCCCAGCCCGACTGGGCCGCGGTGCACGACGCCGACGAGCTGCAGCGCTTCATCGACGAGCACGGCGGCGGCGCGGTCGTGAAGACGCCGCGAGGCGGCTACGACGGCAAGGGGGTGCGCGTGGTGCGCGCCGGCTCGGAGGCCGCCGACTGGTTCGACGCGGCAGCCGGCGGGGCCCTGCTCGTCGAGGAGCTGGTGTCGTTCCGCCGCGAGCTGGCACAGCAGATCGCCCGACGTCCCAGCGGGGAGATGCTGGCCTACCCGGTCGTCGAGACCGTGCAGCGCGACGGAGTGTGCGCCGAGGTCATCGCTCCGGCCCCCGCCGCGACCGAGCGGCTCGTCGAGATGGCCGAGCAGATCGGCCGGAGGATCGCCGAGGGCATCGGCGTGACCGGGATGCTGGCCGTCGAGCTCTTCGAGACCGACGACGAGAGGATCCTCGTCAACGAGCTGGCCATGCGTCCGCACAACAGCGGGCACTGGAGTCAGGACGGAGCGGTGACCGGCCAGTTCGAGCAGCACCTGCGCGCCGTCGCCGATCTCCCGCTCGGAAGTCCCGAGCCGCGGCAGCCGTGGACGGTGATGATCAACATCCTCGGCGGCCCCGCCGACGGCGCCCTCGCCGACCGGTTCGCCTCGGCGATGGAGGAGTACCCCGACGCGAAGATCCACACCTACGGCAAGGCACCGCGTCCCGGGCGCAAGGTGGGCCACGTGAACGTGTCGGGCGACGATCTCGTCGACGTCACCTACACCGCCCGCGCCGCGGCGGCGCTGTTCCTCTGACCCGGTACGGCACGTGCCGCGGTGGCGCGTGCCGCTGCGACCTTCTCCCAGCGGCGCCGCGTAACCTGTCATGGTGACTGAGCCACTGCACTCCTCGAGCTCGCCCCTGGTCGGCGTCGTGATGGGATCCGACTCCGACTGGCGCGTGATGAGCGACGCCTCTCAGGCGCTCACCGACTTCGGCATCCCGCACGAGGTCGAGGTGGTCTCGGCGCACCGCACTCCCGACAAGCTCATGAGCTACGCCCGGGAGGCCCGCGGCCGCGGCATCCGGGTGATCATCGCCGGCGCCGGGGGAGCAGCGCATCTGCCGGGCATGCTGGCCTCGATGACCGCGCTGCCGGTCATCGGCGTGCCCGTGCCGCTCGCGTACCTCGACGGCATGGACTCGCTGCTGTCGATCGTGCAGATGCCGGCGGGCATCCCCGTGGCCACCGTCTCGATCGGCGGGGCTCGGAACGCGGGCATCCTCGCGGCTCGGATTCTGGGCACCTCCGACGCCGACCTGGCCGACCGCGTGGAAGCGTACGCGGCAGAGCTCGAGAGCCAGGTCGAGCAGAAGAACCAGCGGCTGAAGGGCTCCCTGTGACCTTGGCCGCCCCGCACGCTCCCGCGCGAGGCGGGCGGCCGCTCATCGAGACGCGACCGCTGCGGCACCCCGACAGCGCCGACGAGGCGACGATGGGGCGGCGCGGATGGTGGCTCGTGGTGCTCAACGCGCTCATCCCCGGCTCCGCGCAGGTGCTCGCCGGGAACCGTCGACTCGGACGCTTCGGACTGGGGGCGACGCTGCTCGGATGGTTCCTGCTGCTCATCGCGGCGGGGCTCGCTCTGTTCGGCCGCAGTGCGCTGGTGTGGCTCGCCGTCGGCCCGCTCTCGTGGATCGTGCTCACTCTCGTGCAGGTGCTGCTGATCGGCTACGCGATCCTCTGGATCGTGCTGACCGTCGACACCCTGCGCCTGGTCCGGCTGGTGAAGGTGCCGTCGATCTCGCGGTGGACGCTGCCGGTGGCATCCGTGCTCGTGCTCTCGGTCGCGGCATCCGGCGCCGTCTACGGATCCACCGTCGCCGCGTCCAGTCGCGGCGCGATCGGCAGCATCTTCGGCGGCGGCGGCCCGAGCCTGCCGCCCAGCGACGGCTACTACAACATCCTCCTGCTCGGAGCCGACAGCGGCGACGGCCGCGACTCGATGCGCTTCGACAGCATCTCGGTCGTGTCGGTGAACGCCGATTCCGGTGCGGTCACGATCACCGGCATCCCGCGCGAGCTGCCCCGCGCGCCGTTCAGCGACGGCAGCCCGATGCAGGAGCTGTACCCGGACGGGTTCGAGGGGCACGACTCCCGCACGTGCGGCTGGAACGGCTGGATGAACCACGTCCGCAACGCCGCAGAGGTCTGCCGCGAGGACGAGGGCGCCTCGCTGTATCCGGATGCCGCGCAGCATGACTCCGCGCCGGGGATCGAGGCCACCAAGGACGCGGCCGAGGGTGTGCTCGGCATCGAGATCCCGTACTACGTCTTCGTCGACATGGACGCGTTCGCCGAGCTGATCGACGCCCTCGGCGGCGTCGACATCGAGGTCGCGAAGCGGCTGCCCAAGGGCGGCGGTCCCGGCGACACCGACCGTCCCGCCTCGGAGTGGGCGACCGGCTGGATCGAGCCCGGCGAGCAGCACATGGACTGCGACACGGCGCAGTGGTACGCCCGGTCGCGCTACACCACCAGCGACTGGGACCGCATGAAGCGCCAGCGCCAGCTGCAGATCGCGATCCTCGAGCAGTTCACCCCGGAGAACGTCGCGAGCCGCTTCAACGAGATCGCGGCGGCCGGCACGGCGCTCGTCGAGACCGACCTGCCGCAGGACAAGCTGCCCGAGTTCTTCGGTCTGGTGATGAAGGCCAAGGAGCAGCAGGTCACTCAGATCGAGCTGACGCCCGAGTTCGGGGTCGACGAGCACGAACCGGACTACGCTCACATCCGCGAGATGGTGCAGGACGCCCTGCATCCGCCGACCAAGACGCCCGCGCCGGACGGCTCCTGAGCGCGGCGCTTTAGGGGTGCAGCCAGGATGACGCAAGCCCGTGGCGCAGATCGGCGCCGCGCGATGCACTGAGAGCGTGAGCACAGATGACATCGACCGCGTCGCGCGCGAGTCCTTCGGAATCGACCTGCTGAAGCCCGCTCAGCGCGACGCCATTGAGGCGGCCGTGAACGGGCGCGACGTGCTGGGCGTGCTGGCCACCGGGTACGGCAAGTCGGCGATGTACCAGATCGCGGCGGCACTGCGCGACGGCGTCACCGTCGTCGTCTCGCCGCTGATCGCCCTGCAGGAGGATCAGCTGGTCGGCATCGAGAGCGCGCCCGACGCGCCCGCCGGAGTCGCGCTCAACTCGGCCGGGGGAGTGCGCAGGACGCGCGAGGCGTGGCGGATGCTGCGCACCGGTCGTGCGGAGTTCGTGCTGCTCGCGCCGGAGCAGCTCGCCAAGGATGACGTGCTGGCGGCGCTCGCGGAGCTGGAGGTGTCGCTGCTCGTCGTCGACGAGGCGCACTGCATCGCGTCGTGGGGGCATGACTTCCGGCCGGACTATCTCATGATCGGCGCGGCGGCGGAGCGCCTGGGTCGCCCGCCGGTGATGGCGCTGACAGCGACGGCGTCCACACCCGTGCGCGCGGAGATCGTCTCGCGGCTGGGCCTGCGTGACCCGTTCGTGTGCATCGGCGAACTCGACCGCCCGAACATCTCATTGGCGGTGCGTCGGCATACACAGGACGCCGACAAACGGGCCGCGGTCGTCGACGAGGTCGTCGAGCTGCCGACGCCGGGTCTGGTGTACACCGCGACGCGACGTGACACCGAGCGGTACGCGGAGCAGCTGCAGGAGCGGGGACTGCGCGCGGCCGCCTATCACGCGGGCATGTCGGCGAAGTCGCGCGAGCGGGTGCACGAGGACCTGCTCGAGGACCGGCTGGATGCAGTGGTCGCCACGTCCGCGTTCGGCATGGGCATCGACAAGCCGAATGTGCGCTTCGTGGTGCATGCGGATGCGCCCGACTCGGTCGACGCGTACTACCAGGAGATGGGGCGGGCCGGTCGCGACGGACGACCAGCGCACGCCGTGCTGCACTTCCGGCCGGAGGACCTCGCGTTGCGGAGGTACTTCGCGGGCCGCCGACCGGCTGCCGGGGAGATGCGGAAGCTGCTGCGTGCGCTCGGCGACGGCACGCGCCGGCGGGCGGAGCTCGCAGAGGCATCCGGCCTGTCGACCCGGCGGGTGACCGCGCTTCTCGCGCTGCTCTCCGACACCGGGCATGTGCGACTCGGTCGCGGGGGAGCACGCCTGATCACGCGCGGCGACGCCGGGGCGGCGGTCTCCGATGCGCTCGAGAGGGTCGAGGAGCGCGAGCGCATCGACCAGTCGCGGATCGAGATGATGCGGTCGTACGCGGAGAGCCGCCGGTGCCGGCGACAGACACTGCTCGACTACTTCGGGGAGGAGCTGGACGGGCCGTGCGGCAACTGCGACAGATGCGCTGAGGGGACTGCGCCGTCGCCATCGGATCGCGAAGCCGGCGCCGGGGTCGCGTACCGGGTGGATGACCGGGTGCAGCACGCGGAGTGGGGATCGGGCACGGTGATGTCTGTCGAGGACGACAGGATGACGGTGTTCTTCGACGCGGAGGGGTACCGGGTGCTCTCGCTCGAGCTGATCGAGGAGAAGGACCTGGTCGAGGTCGAGAGCTGAGGCCGCGGGGTACCGGGGACGCCCAGGAAGCCGCCGTTAGGCTGACCTCATGAGTGTTCAGCTGCGGGTCGTGCTCGACCAGGTGGGCGTCGACGCCGACCTGGCGCGCGCGGGCCGGGCGCTCACCGAGGGGCTGATCCGCACCGCGCCCCGCGGCTGCGTGGTGTCGGCGATCGCGCCGAGCGGCACCGAGGTGACGACGCCCGGACTGCACGAGATCCGCTCGCTGCCGCTCGCGCGACGCGAACTCGCCGGCGCCTGGCAGATGGGCATCGGCGCGGGGGTGGGCGGCGGGCTCATCCACTCGCCGACGCTTCTGGCTCCGCTGGTGCGTCACGATCGCCTGCACGATCACGACCAGACGACTGTGACGCTCTGGGACCTGTGCGCCTGGGACGCACCGGACGAGCTGACGAAGGCGAGCGTGGTGTGGCAGCGCGCGATGCTCAAGCGCGCGGTGAAGTACGCGGATGCCGTGATCGTGCCCTCGCACGCCATGGCCGAGCGTCTCGCCGAGATCGCGCCCCTGGGTGATCGCATCCGAGTGATCGCCGGCGCTGCGCCGACCGGATTCCGCGAGCCGGATGACGTCGCGGCGCTGCGCGCCGAGCTGCAGTTGCCGGGGGAGTACGTGGCGCTCGTCGGAGATGCCGCGTCGCTCGAGGAGGCCTTCCGAGCGGCTGCCCGCGCGGGATCGGATGCCGTCGTGCTGGACGCCGAGGAGGGGTCAGAGCCGGCGCTCGCCGATCTCGCGTCGGCAGCCGGCCTGCCAGAGCATCGCGTCCATGTCCGGGGTGCTCTCGACGACGCCGAACGCGCGGCGGTGCTCTCTGCCGCCGGTGCGCTCGTGGGCACGTCGACGGGTATGCGCTGGCCGTGGCGGCTGGTCGAGGCGATGGAACTGCGTGTGCCCGTGGTCGCGGTCGATTCGGGTGTGCACCGCGACGTGATCGCGGACGGGGGCGCCGTGGTGAGCGCAGAGGAGCTCACCGATGCCCTGGCGGATGCGCTCGGCTCGGGTCGTGAGCGGCTGAGGGTGCTGGGCTCGGACCGGGCTCGGGCGTTCTCATGGGCGAGCTCTGCCGAGCGCGTCTGGTCACTGCACGCAGAACTCTGAGAGTCAGCCGCGAGCAGTCGCGACACGCCGTGGAAAATCCGCCGATATACCGCCCCGGTGGCATCATCGCGCAACTTCAGTCACACTATTCACATGCATCTTCGTCGACCCCGCGACCGACACGTGTCTCGAACGGCCCGCTGGGCGACGACGATCGTCGCCGTTCTCGGCCTCATCCTCGGCACCGCGGTGCCCGCGACCGCGGCTGCGACGCCGGCGGCTGCGGCGGTGAACGGCCCCGCGAAGATGTCCCTGGCAGGATTCAATCCGGGCAACATCATCAGCGACGCGGTGTTCACCGACCGCTCGACGATGACCGAGGCGCAGATCCAGACGTTCTTCAACTCGAAGGTGAAGACGTGCCGGGCGGGATACACCTGCCTGAAGGACTACCGGACGACATCGGTCACCCGCCCTGCTGACAATTACTGCAAAGGCTATGCCGGCGCGGCGAACGAGAGCGCGGCTCGCATCATCTACCGCGTGGCGCAGGCATGCGACATCAACCCGCAGGTTCTGATCGTCATGCTTCAGAAGGAGCAGGGCTTGATCAACCACACCTGGCCGAGCCAGTGGCGCTACGACGCAGCCCTCGGACAGGCATGTCCTGACACGGCACCCTGCGATCCGAAGTTCGTGGGCTTCTTCCACCAGATTTACGGCGCCGCCCGACAGATGCAGATCTACATGGAGGGCCGCTACTTCCAGTGGTATAAGGCGGGGCAGACCTGGCAGATCCAGTGGCACCCGGACCGCGCGCTGTGGCACCGGACCGGTCTACATCGCGAACAAGGCCACGGAGGCCCTCTACTACTACACGCCGTACCAGCCGAACGCCGCCGCGATGCGCGCCGGATACGGCACGGGCGACTCATGCTCGAGCTACGGCAACCGCAACTTCTACAACTACTTCACCGACTGGTTCGGCTCGACTCAGAAGCCGCCCGCTCCCGCTGTTGTGCCTCCGGACATGACCCAATTCGTGGTTGCCGTCGATTCGACAGGTGTCGCTTGGGGGTACCCGTACGCGGACAGCACCTGGGGGTCGAGAATTGAGATCGCCAAGGGCTTGACGAACGTGACGGCGTTGGTCGACGTCGGCGACTTCGATGGCGATGGAAGGCGAGATTTCGTCGCACTGGACGAAGACCGAAAGCTGTTCCTGCTGAGGGGAGGGGCGGATGGCAGTGACATCCGTCTCGGTCCGCCAGAGGCGCTGCCAGGGGATTGGACAGCAGTCGTTTCCATCATCTCGGCGGGGGACTTCGACGGTGACACGATAACGGATCTCTTCACCGTGAATGCCGCGGGAGATCTGTTCCTTCGCAGCGGAACCGGATTCGGGGCTTTTCACGATCCGGTTCGAGTAGGTAGCGGGTGGCACCGGATGGAGGCCGTCAGCGGCGGTCTCGACATGAGTGGAGACGGCAAGCCCGATCTGATCGGGCGTGACGGGGCAGGGAACCTCTACCTCTATCCGAGTAATGGCCATGGCGCTTGGGGAAACAGGGTGCAGATGGGGCACGGGTGGTCCATGATGACAGGCATCTTTACCGTGGGCGACTTCAACGGCGATGGTCGGCCCGACCTCCTCGCGCACGCGAACGGCGGCAAGTTGATGCTGTATCGCGGTATCGGGGGAGGTAGGGTCACGGGCGCTGGAGCCGTCGGCAGCGGCTGGGCGAGGATGACCGCAAAGTCGGCCGTCAATGGCGTTATCATGGGCCCGCGACCGTTCCCCGGCGGCTTCGGCAACGTGGACGGCGTGCCGGGCAACGACGTCGTCGCGGTGGCGAAGACCGGTGAGGCCTACGTCTACGGCGGCAACGGCGCGGGGAAGTTCGGACCGCGCTCGACGGTGGCCACCGGCTGGAAGACCGGCGACACGGGGATCCCGCTCGGCGACTTCAACCGCGACGGCTACCCGGACATCGGCCGGATCGACGAGGCCGGACTGTTCCAGTTCTACGCAGGGAAGCCCGGAGGCGGCTTCGCCGCACCCGTCCGGATCGGCCACGACTGGGGCGCCTTCACCCGCGTGATCGGCGGCTTCGACTGGGACGGCGACCGTCTGCTCGACGTGGTCGTCACGACGGAGGACGGCCTGATGCTGCTGTACCGCGGCAACGGACGAGGCGGCTGGATGTCCGGCGGCGGCGCCCAGATCAGTCACGGGTGGACGATCGCCGAGGAGGTGTTCCACGCCGGCGACTTCGACGGCGACGGGCGCGGTGAGCTGATCGCACGGATGAAGGACGGGACCCTGCGCACGTACCCCATGACGGGCAAGGGCTCCTTCGCGGCGGCCTCCCAGATCGGACACGCCTGGGACGTCTTTGAGACCGTCTTCAGCCCCGGGGACTTCAACGGCGACGGCAAAAGCGACATCATCGCGGTCGATCCGGCCGGCGTGATGTACCTCTATCCGGGAACCGGGGCGGGCAAGATGCTCGCGCGGGTGAAGATCGGCAGCGGCTGGTCGGTGATGAGCTCGATCGGCTGACCGCCGCGCCGGTGAGCGGCCCGGCCGCGTCTAGACTTGCGAGGTTGGCCACTCGGTTAGGAGACTCGTTGCCTCGATCCACTGACGCCGCTCCGGCGCGCCAGCGAATGCTCATCCTGGCGTTCTCCGAGCTCGGCCGTGACCCCCGGGTGAAGCGACAGCTGCTGACCCTCCGTGACACGTACGACATCACGGTCGTCGGGAGAGGAGACCCTCGGATCGACGACGTCACCGTGGTGTCGCTGCCCGCGACGGATCGGACACCGGTCGTGCAGCGCAAGCTGAGCTATGCGATCCGCCAGGCCGCGTTCCGGTTGCGGCGATACGGGGTCTTCTACTGGAGGCTGCCGCACATCCGATGGGCCTGGCGCACGCTGTCCTCCCAGAAGTGGGACATCGTCCTCGCCAACGACGTCGACCCCGTGCCGCTCGCGAACCGGCTCACGCCGTCGCGCGGCGTCGTCGTCGACCTGCACGAGTTCGCTCCCCGGCAGTACGACGACCGGCCGAGCTGGATGCGGACGACCGCCCCCTACTACGACTGGCTGGTGCGGGAGCACGTCACCGCCACGGCCGCCACGGTGACCGTGAGCGAGGGCATCGCGGCCGCGTATCGGGAGTACGGGCTCGACCCGTCGATCGTCCGCAGTGCGGCGATGTTCGCGCCGCTGAGCCCGGGTCCGGTCGCGGAGCCGATCCGCCTCGTGCACAGCGGGGGCGCCGCCCGGTCGCGGCTGCTGGAGACGATGATCGAGGCGACGAAGCGCACCACGCAGGATGTGACCCTCGACCTGTACCTCGTCGCCGACCACGATCGCGCCTACGTGCGCGAGCTCGAGGCCCTCGCCGCCGACAGCGACCGCATCCGCATCAACGACGCCGTGACCTTCGAGGAGCTGGTGCCGACGTTGCACCGCTTCGACGTGGGTCTGTGCCTCATCCCTCCGACCACCTTCAACCACCTCTGGTGCCTGCCCAACAAGTTCTTCGACTTCCTCCAGGCGCGGCTCGGCATTATCACGGGACCGTCGCCGGAGATGGCCGGGATCGTGGAGAAGGAGGGCTTCGGTCTGGTGACCGAGGACTTCAGCGCGGAGACGCTCACCCGCGCGCTCGACGGACTCGACCGCGCAACGGTCGCCGAGTGGAAGCGCGCCGCGGACGTCTCCGCCTCCCGCTACTCCGGCGAGCAGGAGCTGGAGCGACTGGCCGAGGTGATCGCCGCCCTCGACCCGCCGCGTCGTGGGGCCTGAGTCGATAACGGCGCCGTTCGCGCACACGCGGTCGCGGCGCTCGGCGTTCGCGGAGGGGCGTCCCATACACTGGAGACCGCTGCGGCGAGCCCTTTCGCCGATCACGAATGAGTGGGCCTGTGACTGATACCCGAGATCTTTTCGCCGCCGTCCCGCGTTCCGCCTTCGACACCCCCGGCAAGAGCCGCGGTCTGATCGATGTGGTGCGCTGGCGCTACCTGTTGCGCCTGCTGGTCCGCACCGGCGTCACGACGCGATACCGCAACTCCATCCTCGGCTGGACCTGGTCCTACGTGCGCCCGGCGGCACAGTTCCTCGTCTTCTGGGTGGTCCTCGGGCTGTTCATGAACCTGGACAGGGGGATCCCGAACTACGCGATCTACCTGTTCTCCGGCATCGTGGTGATCAACCTCTTCTCCGAGGCCTTCAAGAACGCGACGACCTCCATCGTCGGGAACGCGCCACTGGTGCGGAAGGTGTTCCTCCCTCGCCAGCTGTTCGCCGTCTCCGCCGTCATCGTCGCTTTCGTGCACTTCCTGCCCCAGGTGGCGCTGCTGCTGATCGTGTGCCTCCTGCTCGGGTGGGTCGCGCACATCTCGATCCTCTCCATCCTCGCGATCCTCGCCGGCATGGTCATCGTGATGCTCTTCGCCCTGGGACTCGGGCTCTTCTTCGGCGCGATCAACGTGCGGTTCCGCGACGCGGAGAACATCGTCGAGCTGCTGCTCCTGCTGGCCACCTGGGCCTCGCCCGTGCTGTACGCCTGGACCCAGGTGCAGGACGCCGTCGTCGACAAGCTCGGCTGGCCGCAGTGGCTGGTCGAGGTGTACCTGCTCAACCCGATAACCCAGGGGGTCGAGCTGTTCCATTACGCGTTCTGGCGTCCGGTGACCGACACCGCCTTCGCCCTGCCGCCGGGTCTCGCCTGGAACACGCTGTGGACCCTGTTGATCTCCGTCGGCACCCTGCTGCTCGGGCAGCTCGTGTTCCGCCGTCTCGAAGGAAGGTTCGCGCAGGACCTATGAGTGCCCCCGCCACGCTCCGCCCCAGCATCGTCATCGACGGTGTCAAGAAGCGCTTCACCCTCAACCACGCGTTCTCCCTCAAGGACACCGTCGTCTCCTGGATCAAGCGCCGCAAGCTCACCAGCGAGTTCGATGCCCTCAAGGGCGTCGACATCGTGATCGGCGAGGGGGAGTCCGTCGCCGTCCTCGGCCTCAACGGCTCCGGGAAGTCCACCCTCCTGAAGCTCGTCTCGGGGGTCATGGAGCCCGACGAGGGGCAGGTGCTGACCCGTGGCCGCGTGGCCGGGCTGATCGAGGTCGGCGCGGGCTTCCATCCCGAGCTGTCCGGCCGCGAGAACGTCTTCCTCAACGCGGCGATCCTTGGCATGAAGCGCCACGAGATCGAGGAGCGCTACGAGGAGATCGTGGCCTTCAGCGAGATCGAGCAGTTCATCGACCAGGAGGTCAAGCACTACTCGTCCGGCATGTTCATGCGGCTCGCGTTCTCGGTCGCCATCCACGTCGAGCTGGACGTGCTGCTCGTGGACGAGATCCTGTCCGTGGGTGACGCGCCGTTCCGGGAGAAGTGCCGGCTCAAGTTCGAGGAGCTCATCGCCGAGGGCAAGACCCTCGTGGTGGTCAGCCACGACATGGAGATGGTGCGCGAGCTCTGCACCCGCGGGATCGTGATCGACAAGGGCCGCGTGGTCTACGACGGCGAGATCGAGGGCGCCATCGCGCTGGTGGACAAGTGAGCGCCTGGCTGGAGCAGGTGCCGGCGCTGCTCGTCGCGCTCGTGGTGCTCGTCGTTCCCGGTCTCCCGGTGGGGCTCAGCCTGCGCGGGACGCGGGGCGTCATCCGTCTCGGGGTGTCGATCGGCGTCTCCCTCGGCATCGTTGCAGCCGCGTCCGTCCTCGCGCCGATGCTCGGACTGCGCTGTGGCCCCCTCCCGGTCGCGATCGTCGCGGCCGTGGTCGCCGCCATCGCCATCGCCCTCCGCGTCGCCGACCGCACGGTGCTGGCCGACGACGCCGCCGCAAGGAGCGTCGGCACGCGTCAGCCCTGGATCTGGGTCTCCCTGGGGGTGGCCTTCCTCGGCTGGATCGTCGTCCTCGTGCTGGGCATCCGTGACCCCGGCAACCCCTCGCAGCTGTACGACGGGCTCTTCCACCTGAACGCGGTGGAGTTCATCGCGTCGACCGGAGACGCCTCGCCGCTGCACATGACCATGGCGACGCCGAATCAGGAAACCTCGTTCTACCCGACGCTCTGGCACGCCGTGGTCAGCCTCGTCGTCCCCGTCGCCGGCAGCGTCGTCGCGGCGACGAACATCGTCACCGTCGCGGTCATCGCCCTGATCTGGCCGGTCGCGCTGGCCACCCTGACGGCCACGGCGTTCCCGCAGCGCCCCCAGGCGGCGCTGTGGGCACCCCTGCTCGGGTTCGGGTTCAGCGTGTTCCCGCTCGTCTTCCTCAACTGGGGAGTGCTCTACCCCAACCTCATCGGCACCCTCCTCCTCCCGATCCTCCTCGCCACCGTCCTGGTCGCCTGCGCCTCGGGTCTTGGATGGGCGCGCCGGACTCTGCGCATCCTCGTCGTGATCGCCGTGACCGCCGCCACCGCGCTCGGCCATCCCTCCGCACTCCCCGGCGCGGTCGCCCTCCTGGTGCCGTTCCTGCTGTGGCGTGCCTGGCGCGTCGCCGTCCGCGGCGGGCGGACCACCCGCATCGTGATCGGCGTCGTCGTCGCCCTCGGGGTCGTTGCGCTCCTGGCCGTCTGGTACGAGGCCAACGTCACCACGCACGAGTGGCTCCCGTCCCAGACGATCGCACAGGCGCTCGGCGAGGCGTCCTTCCTCAGCCCGGTCGGGCGTCGCACGGGCCTCCTGCTCGGCCCGCTGGTCGCCATCGGCATCTGGCTCCTGGTCAAGGAACGGCTCTGGTGGGTGCTGGCCTCCTACGCGCTGAGCATCCTGCTGTACCTCGCGGCGGCGTGGCTGCCGATCCTCGGACTGCGCAGCCTCATCGTCGGCGTCTGGTACGACGACACCACCCGCGTGGCGGCACTGCTGGCCATGTGGGGCCTCCCGCTGGCCGCGCTCGGCGCGACCGTCGTGATCGGCTGGCTCGCGGACCTCCGTCGCGCGGGGCGGGTCCGGCTCGTGGTCGCGCTCGTGCTCGTCATCGCGATCGCCGCGGCGAGCCACGTCCTGGCCATGCGCGACGACCTGCGGTACCTCCGTGAGGTCAGCTACCGCTTCGACGACCAGTCACAGGGGCTCTCCCCGGACGAGGCCGCACTGTTCGAGCGGGCGGAGGAGGAGCTGCCGCCGGACAGCCTGGTGATCGGCGACCCGCTCACCGGAGCCGGCCTGCTGTTCGCCTACACCGGCGTCGACGTCGTCTTCCCGCATGTCACCGGCCGCTACGGATCGGACGCGGCGACGCTCGCACGCTATCTCGCCACCGGCGACCCTGCCGTCTGCGAGGCGATCGACAACCTCGGCGTCACCCACGCCTTCGACTTCGGCGACACCGTGCTGTTCGAGAACCACTACACGACCTTCGACGGCCTGCATGATCTGGACGAGTCCCCGATCCTCACCGAGGTGGACCGGGTCGGCGACGCCGTGCTCTACGAGATCACGGGTTGCGACTAGCGTCCTTCTCCTTCTCCGCCGCCTCCAGCAGGGCGATCTTCCGCGCGAGGAGCGTGAGCTGGCGCTGCAGCGCGACGTTGCGACGGTACTGCGAGTACACGAACGCCAGGAACATGACGATCAGGCCGTAGAGCACCAGGTCGGTGCCGCGGCCGACGCCCACGAGGCGCGCGAGCCAGCTCAGCCACTGCGGGAACAGCACAGAGAGCACCGCGACGATGACGAAGAGCCCCATCAGCAGACGACGGATCGCCAGGTGACTGTCCGCACCGGTGCGGCGCATCATGAAGACGGCGAGGACGATGATGGCCGCGATGAGAAGGAACTGGATCCACATGGTCAGCGCACCACCAGGTCGACGAGGATGTTCACGGAGTTGAGCACGCTCTGGCCCTTCGCCTTCGAGTAGTCGGTGTAGAGGAGCTCAACGGGATACTCCTTCCACGCCAGCCCTGTGCGGCCGAGCTCCAGGACGATCTCGGTCGCGTGCGCCATGCGGTCCTGCTTCAGCTCGATGCCCTCGGCCGCGTCGCGACGGATCACCCGGAGTCCGTTGTGGGCGTCCGTGAGCTTCAGGCTCGTGGTGAGGTTGGTCACCCACACGGCCGTCTTCAGGATGACCTTCTTGATCCAGCCGGGCCGGGTCCGGTCGTCCAGGAAGCGGGAGCCGAACACGATCGCGACACCCTCCCGCCGGGCCAGCTCCAGCATGCCGATGGCGTCCTCGACGCGGTGCTGACCGTCCGCGTCGAACGTGACGATGTAGTCGCAGTCGGGATGGGAGAGGGCGAAGTCGATGCCGGTCTGCAGCGCCGCGCCCTGACCGAGGTTCACCGGGTGCTGCACCAGGTGCGCGTCCGCGGCGGCGGCCTCGGCGGCGGAGCCGTCCGTGGAGCCGTCGTCGACGCAGACGATGTTCGCGAAGTGCGGCTTGAGCCCCTCGATCACGCCACCGATCACGCTCGCCTCGTTGTAGAGCGGGATGACGACCCAGGTGCGGGGGTCGGCGGGGGAGGGCGCGGGG
>Ga0170475_109303722_pt1 | contig 15810 bp, 16 predicted proteins | sample Soicark_Litter_5_FD_111474 | JGI IMG/M metagenome (GOLD analysis project Ga0170475, IMG submission 111474) | Avena fatua rhizosphere microbial communities from Hopland, California, USA. Combined Assembly of 48 SPs | reverse complement strand
TGGAACAGCGTCCCGGCGGGGTGGCCGGCCGCGATCGCGACCGCGTCGTCCACCTGCAGACCCCAGGGCAGCGTGGTCGGTCCGCCGAACAGCTCCTGGTTGAACCAGTTGCCGAGGCGACCGATCGCCTGCGCGACGAGCAGGCCGGGAGCCAGCGCGTCGGCGAACGAGTCGAGCCGGACGCCCTGCTTGCGGCAGCCGATCCACGCACCGACCGCGCCGAGCGCGACGGCACCCCAGATGCCGAGGCCGCCCTCCCAGATGGCGAACGCACGCAGCGGCTCGCCGCCCTCGCCGAAGTACGCGTCGGGGGACGTGATGACGTGGTAGATCCGGCCGCCGACGATGCCGAACGGCACGGCCCAGAACGTGATCTCGAGGACCTGGTCGGGGTCTCCCCCGCGCTCCTTCCAGCGCCGCTGCGTCATCACGAGCGCGACGACGATGCCGACGAGGATCGCGAGCGCGTACGCGCGCACCGGCAGCGGGCCGAGGTGCCACACGCCCTGCGACGGGCTCGGGATGGCCGCGGGCAGCAGTGCCGCGGCGCTCATGCGGCACCGCCGCGCGACGCGGACCGCACGCCCTGCGCGAGCGCGGCGGTCACGTCCGCGAGCCGGTCCAGCCCGGCGTTCTCGTCGGGGGCCTCGACGAGCGCGCGCACGAGCGCCGACCCGACGATGACCCCGTCCGCGTAGGACGCGACCTGCGCCGCCTGCTCGGGCCGCGAGACGCCCACGCCGACGCAGACGCGGGGCGCCCCGGCCGCGCGCGCATCGGCGACGAGCTGCTCGGCACGCGCACCCACCGTGGTCCGCTCGCCCGTCACGCCCATCGTGGAGGCCGCGTACACGAAGCCGCGCGAGGCCGCCACGGTGCTCGCGAGGCGCTCGGGCGTCGAGCTCGGGGCCACCAGGAACACCCGGTCCAGCCCGTGCGCGTCGGACGCCGCGATCCACTCCGCGGCCTCGTCGGGGATGAGGTCCGGCGTGATCATGCCCGCACCGCCCGCGGCCGCGAGGTCACGCGCGTACGCCTCGACCCCGTAGCGCAGCACCAGGTTCCAGTAGGTCATGACCACCACGGGCGCACCGCGGCCCGCCACCTGCTCGACCGCATGCAGCGTGTCGCGCACGCGCGTGCCCTGCTGCAGCGCGACGTCGACGGCCCGCTGGATGACCGGCCCGTCCATCACGGGGTCGGTGTACGGCATGCCGAGCTCGACCACGTCCGCACCCGCGTCGATCATGGTGCGCACGGCCTGCACCGAGCCGGGCACCGTGGGGTAGCCGACGGGCAGGTAGCCGATCAGCGCCGCACGGCCCTGGGCAGCGAGCCCGTCGAGCAGCGGACCCGTGGTCCCGGTCGCGAGGCCGTCCGTGGCCACGTCCGTCCCGCTCACTGGTCACCCTCCGCATGCTCGTCGTCCAGCAGCCCGAACCAGCGCGCGGCCGTCGCGACGTCCTTGTCGCCGCGACCGGACAGGTTGACCAGGATGACCGGCTCGTCCGACCACTGCGTGGCCTGCGGGCCGATCTGGATCGCACCCGCGAGGGCGTGCGCCGACTCGATCGCCGGGATGATGCCCTCCGTCCGGCACAGCAGGCGGAAGGCCGTCATCGCCTCGTCGTCCGAGACCGGCTGGTACGTGGCGCGGCCGATGTCGTGCAGCCACGCGTGCTCGGGGCCGACGCTCGGGTAGTCCAGGCCCGCCGAGACCGAGTGGCTCGGGACCGTCTGCCCGTCCTCGTCCTGCAGCAGGTAGGAGCGGGCGCCGTGCAGGACCCCGGGGAACCCGCCCGAGAAGCGCGCGGCGTGGTCCCCCGCGGACAGCCCGCGCCCGCCGGCCTCGAAGCCGAACAGCCGGACGTCCGCGTCGTCCAGGAACGCGTTGAAGATGCCCATCGCGTTCGAGCCGCCTCCGACGCACGCGGCGACCGCGTCCGGCAGCCGCCCGATCTCGCCGAGCAGCTGCGCGCGTGCCTCCTCACCGATGACCTTGTGGAAGTCGCGCACCATCTCCGGGAACGGGTGCGGACCCGTGACGGTTCCCAGCAGGTAGTGCGTCGTCTCGACGTTGGCGACCCAGTCGCGCAGCGCCTCGTTGATCGCGTCCTTGAGCGTGCGCGTCCCGATGGTCACCGGGATCACCTCGGCGCCGAGCAGCCGCATGCGCGCGACGTTGAGCGCCTGGCGCTGCGTGTCCTCCTCGCCCATGTACACGGTGCACTCGAGGCCGAGCAGCGCGGCCGCGGTCGCGGTCGCGACGCCGTGCTGACCCGCTCCCGTCTCCGCGATCACGCGCGTCTTGCCCAGTCGCTTGACCAGCAGCGCCTGGCCCAGCACGTTGTTGATCTTGTGCGAGCCGGTGTGGTTCAGGTCCTCGCGCTTGAGGAACACGCGCACGCCCGCACCGACGTGCGCCGCGAAGCGCGGCACCTCCGTCAGCGGGCTCGGCCGACCGGTGTACGTGCGGTGCAGGCGCGCGAGCTCGGCACCGAACGCCGGGTCCGTCAACGCCTTGTGGTACGCGGTGTCGATCTCGTCCAGCGCCGCGATGAGCGCCTCCGGGACGAAGCGTCCGCCGAACTCGCCCCAGTACGGCCCGACGTGCGTGGCGAGCAGGCCCGCGCGCACCTCCTGCCCGGGCACCTCCGGCCGGCCTGACCCGCTCACTGGCGCACCGCGCGCAGCGAGGGGTGGGCACCCGCGGCGACGAGGTCCGCGACCGACCGACGCGGCGCGTCGTCCGTCACGAGCGCCTCGCCCACCAGCACGGCGTCCGCGCCCGCGCGTGCGTACTCCATGACGTCGTGCGGTCCGCGCACGCCGGACTCGGCGATCTTGACCACGTCGGACGGGATCGAGGGCGCGACCCGGTTGAACGTGGTCCGGTCGACCTCGAGCGAGCGCAGGTCACGTGCGTTCACGCCGATCACCCGGGCGCCCGCGTCGACAGCGCGCGCGACCTCGTCGGCGTCGTGGACCTCCACGAGCGCGGTCATCCCGAGCGAGTGGACCCGCTCGACGAGCGACTCGAGCACCGTCTGCTCGAGCGCCGCGACGATCAGCAGGCACAGGTCCGCGCCGTGCGCGCGTGCCTCCCACACCTGGTACGGCGTCACGACGAAGTCCTTGCGCAGCACGGGGATGTCCACGCGCGCCCGCACCGCGTCGAGGTCGGCGAGCGAGCCGTTGAACCGGCGCTGCTCGGTGAGCACCGAGATCGCGGTCGCGCCGCCCTTCTCGTACTCGGCGGCCAGCGCGGCCGGGTCGGAGATCGCGGCCAGCGCACCCTTGCTGGGGCTGGACCGCTTCACCTCGGCAATCACGGTCACCGCGTCCTCGACGCGCAGACGCCCGACGCAGTCGATGGCCGACGGCCGGCGCGCGGCGAGCTCCTTGACCTGGTCCAGGGGCGTCGCCGCCTCGCGTGCCGCCAGGTCCTCGCGGACCCCGGCGACGATGTCGTCGAGCACGCTCATCGCTGCCTCACCTCTCGGTTCCCTGTGGCTCCCCCAGTGGGAACTGCTCCCCCGGGCACCCGTCCGCGATGACGCAGGCGGGCGCTCCCTCGTCATCGTACGGGCGCGCACAGGTGACCCCGACCACAGCCCGGACCGTGGGATGGGCGTCAGGGTGCGAGCCACGGCGCGAGCGCCGGGACGTTGCGCGCGACCCAGTAGGCGAGCACCAGGGCGAGGATCGTCCAGATGGTCCACGCGGGCAGCACGCGGCGCCGCGCTGCGCCCGTGGCGGCTCTCCGGAGCCAGGCCACCCACGCCGCCAGCAGCGCCGGCAGCACCAGCACCAGGAACGGGTTCATCGACCACGCACCCGCGAGGTCGAGGTGCACGAGGTCATGCACCGCGCGCAGCGACCCGCACCCCGGGTAGTACAGGCCGGTGAGCCACAGGAACGGGCAGGTCGGGTAGTGGCCCGGCTGGTGCGGGTTCACAGCACCCAGCAGGGCCGCACCGGTCACCGCCACGAGCGCGACGCCCACCGGCGCCGCGACGCGCGCCGCGCCGGACCGGACCCGCGCGGCCGGGCTCGGGCACGCCGACGGCGCCCCCGAGCCCGGCTGCACGGTCGCGGTCACATCGAGCTGGAGTCGCTCGCGATGACGCCGGCGATCATGAGAGCGGCGTAGCCGAGGCCGAGGACGAGGGTGACCGCCGCGCTCCAGATCGCGAACGTCTTGGCCTTGCGCGCCGACTCCTGCGCACCCTGCACGTCGCCCGCGGCCCACTTGCCGTTCACCTGCGCGGCGAACACGATCGACGCGACGCCGAGCGGCAGGCAGCACAGGACGGTCGACAGGATCGCCCACACCAGGTAGTTCTGCGGCGGCGGCGAACCGTAGCCGTAGCCGGGTCCGGGCGGCGGGGCCGTCGGGTAGCCGGGCGCGGCCGGGTAGCCGGGGACGCCGCCCGGCGTCGCGGGGTCGGCTCCGTACGGTGCCGAGCCGTAGGCCGGGGCCGACGGGTAGGTGGGATCGGGTGTGCTGCCGTACGGGGCGGGGTCCGACGGGGGCGTCGCGCCGTACGGCTGCGCCGGCTCGGCGGGTCCCGACTTGTCGAGGGAGAACGGCTCTTGCGGGTCGTTCGGCTGGGACACGGCGTGGCCTCCACTGTCTCGGTCCGCCCATGTCGGCGGTTCTCTGTGCGGCAGAGGCTAGCCGGTCAGGAGCGCCCACGCGCCCGTTGACCACCTCGACTCGCTGGTCAGGGCCCCAGCGCAGGCGCGAGAGCCGGGATGTTGCGCAGCACGCCGAACAGGACGACGGCGGTCAGCAGCGTCCAGGCGACCCACGCGGGCGGTGCCGAGGTCGACCGACCGCGCGCGGTGCGGGCCGCCCACCACCCCCAGCCGGCCACCAGGAGCGGGACGAGCACCACCCACAGCGGGTTCAGCGCCCATGCGCCTGCGAGGTCACCGTGCGCCAGGTCGTGCGTCGCGCGCAGCGCACCGCACGCCGGGCAGAGCAGGCCCGTCAGGCTGAGCAGTGGGCACACGCCGTAGCTGCCCTCGACGTGCGGGTCCCGGACCGCCAGGACGAGCGTGCTCACGGCGACACCGGCACCGAGCAGCCACGGGGCGCGCGACCCGTGCAGCCCTGGTCGCCCAAGCGCATCGTCGTGACCCGGCACCGGGTCGACGGACTGCTCGGCACTCATCCGTCGCCGCCGCTCAGGAAGCCCCCCGAGACCATCCACAGCAGCGTGAGGCCCGCGCCGACCAGACCCAGCGCCGCGCCGGCACGGGCCACGCCCACGTCCGACCGCGCCGTCCGCTGCGCCGCCCGGCCCAGGACGTACGCCGTGATGCCCAGCCCGATGCCGACCGGCCCGCACCAGCACACCAGCAGCGACAGCAGGCCCAGGACCAGCGCCCACGTGGCGGACTGGCCCTGCGTGGTGGGGGCGGGCGGCGTGGACGGACGCCCGGCCGGGGATGGCGGGCCGTACGCCGCAGGCGGACCGTAGGCCTGCGGTGGGCCGTAGGCCTGCGGTGGGCCGTAGGCGGGCGGTGGGCCGTAGGCCTGGGGCCCGGACGCCGGGGGCGGCGTCCCGTAGGCGGGGATGCCAGCCGTCGCGCCCGGGGACGCACCGTCCTCGGGACCGGACGTGGCGGGCTCGCTGGGAGCGTCAGGCGCCGTGGTGCCGGGGCGCGGCCGCGCGACGCGGTCCGAGGGTTGCCGAGAGTCGCCTGTCGGGAGTGGCGGGACGGGCGCCGGCGGTGGCGTCCCGTACAGCGGCATGTCGCCGCCGGTGGCGGGTGCGCGCGGGACGTCCGGCTCACGCGACGACGGTGCTCGCGGCGCGGCGAACGGCTGCGACGGCGCAAGCGGCGCGGACGGCTCGAGCGGCGCGTCCGGGGCCGGTGGTTCGGGCGTGCTCATCGGTCCTCGTCGGGGGCCACGGGCGCGTCACCGCCCTCTGTGGGTCAGTGGCCGCCGCGTGCGCGCTGGCGGGCGAGCGTGGCGGCGCCACCCTGACCGTGGCCGAGCACCTGCAGGACCTTGCCCAGGACCACACCGGCGACGGCGAGCCCCAGGCCCGCCCAGAACAGCCACATGAGCGAGAGCACCAGACCCAGCGCGGCCACGACGCTGCCCACGACGACCACCCAGGTGGTCGTCCACGCCGCGAGCGTCCGGCCGTGGTTCGTCGGCGGGGAGCTCGGCGGCAGGTGCACCGCCTCGGTGACGGTGGGGTTCTGTGCGCGGTGCGCGAGCGTGCTGTCGGCCATCGGTCGACCTTTCCGTGGGCGGTTCGCGGCTCACCCTAGCGTGCACGCGGCGGCGCGGACCTGCACGTCCGGTGCGACACCGGCCACAGGTGAGCCGTCGGTCGACCGCGCGGGCTGGGGTCGGATGGCGATCAGGTCGGGTCGTCGCCGCGGGACAGCGCGTCCCACTGGTCACGCTCGTCGTCGCGGTCGGGCCCGGCACCGTCCGCGGCCGTGCCACGCGCGGCCTCGTGCCGCCGGCTCGTCGCCCACGAACCCGACGACCGCGCGAGCCACACCGCGGCGAGCAGGTCGAGCACGCCGACGGCGACCGTGACCCAGGGCCACACCGAGACCTCGACCGTCCCGACGACGCGCTCGACGCCCGTCCGCTCCGTCACCACCGGGAGCAGCGCGGCGACCGGGTCCCGCAGCACGGCCACCGCGGCACCCACCACGAGGGCCCCGGCCAGCGCGACCGTGGCGGCCACGACCCACCGCCCGAACCGCCCGACGAGCGCGACCGCGCCCGTGGCGGCCAGCAGCACGAGCGCCGCCGCGACCAGCGAGGGGGCCGCGGTCCCGCCCGAGGCGCGGACCGCCTCCTCGGCGCCCAGCACGGTGCCGGCCCGCGTGCTGAGCCACGTGGGCAGCGCGCAGGCCCCCGTGGCGGCCGCGGCCAGGACGAGCAGGCCCGCCGCACGGCCGCGCCCCGAGCGCGCGCGTCCGGCCGCCGCGACCTCGGCGGGCTGCGGCGAGCCGGGCGACGGGACGTCGCTCACGAAGATTCCCTCACGCGTCCGCGCGACGCAGACGCGCCGCGACCTGCACCGCCCGGACCGCGGCCTGCGCCTTGTTGCGCGACTCGAGGTACTCGAGCTCGGGCACGGAGTCGGCGACGATCCCGCCGCCGGCCTGCACGGATGCGCGGCCGTCCCGGATGAGCGCGGTGCGGATCGCGATGGCCATGTCCATGTTGCCCGCGAAGTCGAAGTACCCGACCGTGCCGCCGTAGATGCCGCGGCGTGCGGGCTCGACCTCGTCGATCAGGGCGATCGCGCGTGGCTTCGGGGCCCCGGACAGCGTCCCCGCCGGGAACGTCGCGACGAGCGTCTGCAGCGCCGAGGCGCCCGCGCGCAGCCGCCCGACCACCGTGGACGTGATGTGCATGATGTGCGAGAACCGTCGCACCGCCATGAACTCGACCACCTCGACGCTCGCCGGGTCGCACACCTTGACCAGGTCGTTGCGGGACAGGTCGACGAGCATGATGTGCTCGGCGCGCTCCTTGGGGTCGGCGAGCACCTCGTCGGCCAGCGCGCGGTCCTCCTCGGGCGTCGCGCCGCGCGGCCGGGAGCCCGCGATGGGGTACGTCGTCACGTGACCGTGGTCCACCTTGACGAGCGTCTCCGGGCTGGAGCCGACGACCGCGAAGTCACGCCCGTCCGCGTCCTGCAGCTGCAGGTAGTACATGTACGGGCTCGGGTTGATCGTGCGCAGCACGCGGTAGACGTCGAGCGGTTCCGCGGGGCAGTCGAGGTCGAGCCGCTGCGACAGCACGACCTGGAAGACCTCGCCGTCACGGATCGCGTCCTTGCCGAACCGGACCGCCTGGTCGAACTCCTCGCGGGTCGAGCGGAACCGCAGCTCGGGCTCGGGCACGTCGGCGAGCACCGCGGCGCCCGACGGCGCGGGGTGCAGCAGCGCGGCCTGCATCGCGTCGAGCCGCGCGATCGCGTCCGCGTGCGCGTCGTCCACGCGCTCGTCGGTGTCGTCGAAGTTGATCGCGTTGGCCACGAGCCACACGGACCCGTCCTGGTGGTCCACGACCGCGAGGTCGGTCGCCAGCAGCAGCGTCAGCTCGGGCACGTCGAGCTCGTCGGGCGCCTTGCGGGGCAGCGTCGGCTCCCAGTGGTGCACCACGTCCCAGCCCAACGCGCCCACGAGCCCGCCGGTGAGCGGCGGCAGCCCGGGCAGGGCCGGGGTGCGCAGCACGTCGAGCGAGCCGCCCAGGACGTCGATCACGTCACCGCTGGTCGGGACGCCCACCGGCACGTCACCCGTCCAGCACGCCTGGCCGTCCCGCACCGTCAGCGTCGCGCGCGAGCGGACGCCGACGAACGACCAGCGCGCCCACGTCCCGTCGGCCTCCGCTGACTCGAGCACGAACGTGCCGGGGCGCCCGGCCGCGAGCGTGCGGTAGAGCCCGACGGGGGTCACGTCGTCGGCCAGCAGCCGGCGCACCACGGGGATCACGCGGCGGTCGCGGGCCAGCGTGCGGAAGTCGGCCACCGAGGGCCACGTGCCGCCCCACGGCACCTGCACGTCCTCGGCCGGGCTCATCGGTCGCCCCCGGGCGCGGCGTCGACGCGCACGACGGGGAGCGGGCCGCCCGCCTCGAAGCAGGTCCGGGTGCCGGTGTGGCACGCCGCGCCCACCTGGTCCACCTCGAGCAGCAGCGCGTCGCCGTCGCAGTCCAGGCTCACCGCGACCACGTGCTGCACATGGCCCGACGTGTCGCCCTTGCGCCAGTACTCCTGGCGCGAGCGGGACCAGAACGTCACGCGGCCGGACGTGAGCGTGCGCCGCAGCGCCTCGTCGTCCATCCAGCCGAGCATGAGCACCTCCCGCGTGTCGTGCTGCTGCACGATCGCGGCGACGAGGCCGTGGTCGTCGCGCTTGAGGCGCGACGCGACTGCGGGGTCCAGGGTGGGCACCCCCGAATCCTGCCACGGTGCCGCGGGCCGTCCCCGCCGCTCCGCAGTGTGGGCGCGGGTCAGCGCGTCTGGGAGATCCACGCGGCATGCATGGCCGCGTAGTGACCCCCCGCGGCGACGAGCTCGGCGTGCGGGCCGTGCTCGACCACGCGCCCGGCGTCCACCACGACGACGGCGTCGGCGGCCTCGGCCGTGGACAGCCGGTGCGCGATCGTGAGCGTGGTGCGGCCCTCGGTCAGCCGGGCCAGCGCGCGGGCGATGCGGACCTCGGTCGCCGGGTCCACCGCGGACGTCGCCTCGTCGAGCAGCAGCAGGTCCGCGTCCGCGAGGTAGGCCCGTGCGAGCGCGACGAGCTGGCGCTCGCCCGCGGACAGCGACTCGCCGCGCTGCCCGACGGGCGTGTCCAGCCCGGCGACGAGCTCGTCGACCCACGGCCCCAGCCCGAGCGCGTCGACCGCGTCCCGCACGCGCGGGTCGTCGGCCGCGGGGGCCCAGGTGGGGTCCTTCTCGTCGCGCAGGCCGTACGCGATGTTCTCGGCGATGGTCCCCTCGAACAGGAAGCCCTCCTGCGGGACGAGCACGACGCGACGCCGCAGGTGCGCGTACCGGATGCGGCGCACGTCCACGCCGTCCAGCAGCACCGCGCCGTGCGTGGGGTCCACGAGGCGCGCGACGAGGCGCGCGATCGTCGTCTTCCCCGAGCCCGTGGCGCCGACCACGGCGACCGAGCCGCCCGCGGGCACCACCACGTCCACGTCCCGCAGCACGGGCGGGCCGTCGGGGTACGCGAAGCCGACGCCGCGCAGCTCGACACGTGCGGGCCCGCGCGGGCTCGGGGTGCCGCCCTCCCCCGGGTCCGGGAGCGTCACGGGCGTCTCGAGCACGCCCAGCACGCGCCGCCACCCGGCCACCGCGTTCTGCAGCTCGTTGAGGATCTCGGTGGCCATCTGCACGGGGCCCGTGAACAGCTGCACCAGGAACAGGAACGCCAGCAGCCGCCCCACCGACAGGTCGCCCGCGACGCCGAGCAGCGTGCCGACCACGATCACGACCGCGAGCACCAGGTTCGCGGTCAGCACGCCCGAGGCGAACACGCTCGCGACGAGGTTCTGCGCGTGCACCATCGCACGCCGCGTGCCCGCGACCGAGGAGTCGATGCGGCGCTGCGTGCGGTCCGCGACGCCGTACGCGCGGATGGTCTCCGCGCCGACCACCGACTCCGAGACCGCGCCGAGCATCGCGCCGTACCGCTCGCGCACGGCCGCGTACCGCCCGTTCACCCGCTTCTGCAGCGGCTGCATCACGACGAGGAGCGGCACGAACCCGATCCACACCACCAGCGTCAGCTGCCACGAGTACAACGCCATCAGGACGGTCGCGACGAGGATCTGCAGCAGCGAGACGAGCAGCATGATGCCGCCCCACTGCACGAACATCGAGATCGTGTCGACGTCCGACGTCACGCGCGAGACCAGGCTCCCGCGACGCTCGGTGCCCCGCGTCAGCACGGACAGGTCGTGCACGTGCCGGAACGCGCGCGTGCGCAGCTCCAGCAGCCCCGCCTCGCTCGAGCGGAACAGCCGCACGTTGACGAGCGCCGAGCACAGCGCGCCCAGGAGCAGGCCGGCCGTGGCGACCACGCCGAGCAGCGCGACGCGGCGCGTGTCCGGCCCGCCCTCGGCGAGGATGCCGGTGTCGATGGTCTGCTGCACCGCGACCGGGACGAGCACGCGGCCCAGGGCCGCGAGCACGGCCAGCAGCACCGTGACGCCCGCACCCTGCACGAGCTGCGGCGAGACCTGCACGCCGCGACGCAGCGTCGCCATGACGCCGAGCGAGCTCGCGGGTGCCATGCGCTGCGCCGGCTCCTCGTGCGCGGTCACCGGGCCACCTCCTCGTCGAGCAGGTCCTCGACCTCGACGTCGGAGTCCTCGCCGTCCGCGGTGCGCCGCGCGCGCCGGGCGCTCTCGCGCTCGTAGGCCGTCGCGAGCTCGCGGTATCCCGCGTCCCGCGCGAGCAGCTCGTCGTGCGTGCCGCGGTCGACCACGCGCGCGCCGTCCAGGTGCACCACCTCGTCCGCGAGCAGCACCGAGGACATGCGGTACGCGACCAGCAGCACCGTGGGCCCGGTACCGCCCGCGCCACCGCGCAGCCCGGTCAGGATCTGCTGCTCCACGCGCGGGTCCACGGCCGAGGTCGCGTCGTCCAGGACCAGCACACGCGGGCGGCGGACCAGCGCCCGCGCGAGCGCGAGGCGCTGCCGCTGACCGCCCGAGAGGTTCGCGCCGCGCTCGCCCAGCGGCGCGTCCAGCCCACCCGGCAGCGCGCGGACGACGTCGTCGACCCGCGCCAGGTGCAGCGCCTGCCAGACCTCGTCGTCGGACGGGGCGCCGGGCTCGTCGGGGTCGGCCAGTGCGACGTTGCCCCGCACGGTGTCCTCGAACACGAACGCCTGCTGCGCGACGAGCGCGACGTGCCGCGTGAGGTCCCGGGGGTCGAGGTCGCGCAGGTCGGTCCCGTCCACGCGCACCGCGCCGGAGTCCGGGTCGGACAGGCGCGCGACCAACGAGACCAGGCTCGTCTTGCCCGCACCCGTCGGCCCGACCACCGCGACGACCCGACCCGGTGCGACGTCCAGGTCGACGTCGTCGACCAGCACGAGCGGACCCTGGGGCGTGTCGACGGACCACGTGACGTGGTCGAACCGGACCGCGGCGCCACCGGACGCGGGCGTCCAGCGCGTCGCACCGGTGGGCAGCGCGCCGCGCGAGTCGACGACCCGCGCCACGCGGTCGTAGCCGACCAGCGCGCGCGGGATCTCCCCCAGCACCCAGCCGAACGCGCGCACCGGGACCGCGAGCAGCGTGAGCAGGTACGCGGCGCCGACCACGTCGCCGGTCTCGATGCGGCCCGCGGACACCTGGAGGGTGCCCACCACGAGCACGAGCAGCGTGCCGAGGTTGGGCAGCAGGTCGATCACGGGGTCGAACACCGCGCGGACCACGCCGACCTTGACGTTCGCATCCGCCAGCTGCGCGGCGCGGGCCGTGAACCGGGACTCCTCACGCGCCTGCGTGCCGAGCGACGTCACCAGCAGCGCGGCCTCGAAGCTCTCGTGCGCGACGTCGGCGACCTGGGCGCGCAGCTCTTGCGCATGCGTGATCGCGGGCGACATGCGTCGCTGGAACCACACGTTCGCGACGACCGCGAGCGGCAGGACCACGAGCGCCGCGACCGCGAGCCACACGTCGGTGCGCAGCAGCGCGACGGTCGCGACCCCGATCATCACCACCACGCCGAGCGCGAACGGCAGCGGGTTGAACACGGACGTCGCGGCCTCGACGTCCGCGCCCGCGTTCGACAGCAGCTGACCGGTGGGGTGCCGGCGGTGCCAGGACATGGGCAGGCGCAGGTACTGCCGCGTGACGCGCAGCCGGTGGTCCTCCTGCAGCTGCGCGTAGCCGAGGCCCGCGAAGATGCGCCGGCCCGCGACGCTCACCGCGAGCGTCAGCGCGACCAGGAGCATCACGCCGCCCGCGGCCCAGACCCGGTCCCTGGCCACCTCGTCACCCGCCAGCGCCGGGACGACGACCTCGTCGGTCGCCCAGCCGAGCACACGGCTGACCGCGACGGTCGCGGCACCGAACACGGCGGACGTCGTGACCGCGAGCGTGTACGTCCAGGGGTGGGCGCGCATGCCTCGCCAGATGAGCGTCACCGCACGTCGGGGCGTCGAGCCGACCAGTCCCATGGGAGTGGGCGCGGACCCGGGCGCGGGCATGCGGACGACCTTCCGACGAGAGGCGGGGGGATGCCCCATGCTCTCACGTTGCTCCGGGCGACCGAGGAGGGCGCCCCCGGCCGCGGCCCGCACCGCAGGTCGCCCGCTGTGCGAGCATGGCGCGCATGACGTGGCACGAGACCTTGCGCAGCGACCTGGTGGACGCCCTGCGGGAGGTCCCGCCCGACGCTCCCACGCTGTGCAAGGGCTGGCAGGCCCGTCACCTGGCGGCGCACGTGGTGCTACGGGAGCGCTCCGTCACGGTGGGCGCGGGCCTCGCGCTACCGCCCCTCGCGGGCGCAGCCGAGCGGGCGATCGAGCGGACCGCCGACGACGCGGCGACGCCCGAGGGCTACGCGGCGCTGGTCGAGCGCGTCGCGCACGCGCCGGGGCGGTGGCACCCGATGACGTGGGCGGGCGACCTCGCCAACCTGGTCGAGCTGTACGTGCACGGGGAGGACGTGCGCCGCGGCGCCGGCCCCGCGCCCGCACGCGAGCTGGCCCCCGGGCTCGTCGACGCGCTGTGGCGCCAGGTGCGGCAGGTGGGCGCGCTGCGGCTGCGCAAGGCGCCCGTGGGGATCGTGCTGGTCCGGCCCGACGGCCCGCGCACGGCTCTCAAGCGCGCGCGTGGCGGCCACGGGACGGTCGTCGTCCGCGGCGCCGTCGGCGAGCTCGTGCTGTGGCTCACGGGCCGCGGCGCCGCGGCCGACGTCCTGGTGCAGGGCGCGCCCGATGACGTCGCCGCGCTCGACGCGGTGGTGCCGCGCGCCTGACGCGTCAGCGGACGGTGACGCCCGCCGCGCGCAGCGTGTCCTTGACCTGACCCACGGTGAGCACGCCGAAGTGGAACACGCTCGCCGCGAGCACCGCGTCCGCACCGGCCCGCGCGGCCTCGACGAAGTGCTCGGGCGTCCCCGCGCCGCCGCTCGCGATGAGCGGCACGGCGACCGCCGCCCGGACGTCGCGCAGCATCTCGAGGTCGAAGCCCGCAGTCGTGCCGTCCGCGTCCATCGAGTTGAGCAGGATCTCCCCCGCGCCCAGCTCGGCCGCCCGAGCCGCCCACGCGACCGCGTCGATGCCCGTCCCGCGTCGTCCGCCGTGCGTGGTGACCTCGTAGCCCGAGTCCGTGCGGACGTCGCCCGTGGTGCGCCGCGCGTCGACGGACAGCACCAGCACCTGGCTGCCGAACCGGTCGGCGATGCGCGCGATGAGCTCCGGGTCGGCGATGGCGGCGGTGTTGACCCCCACCTTGTCCGCGCCCGCGCGCAGCAGGCGATCGACGTCGTCGGGCGAGCGCACACCGCCGCCGACCGTCAGCGGCACGAACACCTCCTCGGCCGTGCGGCGCACCACGTCGTACGTGGTCTCGCGGTTGCCCGAGGATGCGGACACGTCGAGGAACGTGAGCTCGTCGGCACCCTCCGCGTCGTACCGGTGCGCGAGCTCGACGGGGTCGCCGGCGTCGCGCAGGTTCTCGAAGTTGACGCCCTTGACCACGCGGCCTGCGTCGACGTCGAGGCACGGGATGACCCGCAGGGCCAGGCTCATGAGGCTCCTTGAGGGGCTCGGGAGTCGAGGACGTCCACGACGAACACCACGGTCTCGCCCTCGAGCGCGGCGCTCTGCGTCACCCCGAGCGCATACGTCGGGGGTACCACCAGCAGCACGCGGCTGCCGACGGTCTGGTCCGTGAGGCCCTCGGACCACGCGGGCACGTCCTGCAGCGAGAACGACAGCGGCAGGCCCTTCGCCCACGTGGAGTCGAACTCCTCACCCGTTGTCCAGGCCCAGCCGGTGTACTGCACGGTCACCGTGTCGTCCGGGCCGACCTGCCGTCCGGTCCCCCGCAGCACGGGCTGCGCGACGAGGTCCACCGGCGCGTCGCCCTTGGGCGTGCTGATCTTCGGCGCGCCCGCACCGGACTGCGTGACCTTGGGCAGGTCCTCACGCGGCTCGACCGCGTCGCCGTCGGCCACGGTCGGCAGCACGTCGATCACCGTGACCGTCGGGTAGGAGCCCGCGCCCTCGCCCGGCGCGACCTGGAGGAGCCGCGCACCGACCCGCTGGCCGACGATGGTCGTGTACAGCTCGGGACCGAGGTCCTCGCGCGTGAGGATCTGCGACGTCGGGCTCGTGGTGAAGCTCTCCTGCACCAGCGAGGCGTCGTCCGCGTCCTCGAGCCAGTAGTCGATGAGCACGGGCTCGCCGTCGCTCACCTCGGGCCCCGTGCCCGGCCAGATCGTCTCGCGGTACGTCTCGTCGACCACGAGCGGGGTCACGTACGTGAGCGTGGGCGCCTGGCCCGCGTCTCCCGAGACGGTCACCTCGGGATCGACGGCCTCGGGCTCGGAGCACCCGGCGAGCAGCGCGAGCGCTCCGACCACCAGCGCGGCGCACGCTCGCGCGCCCCACCGTCGTCGTCGGTCCTGCACCTCGTGGATCCTCACGTCGTACGTCAGCCCGCTGCGGGCTCCTCCTGGCGGCGCTGCGCGCCCGGGCATGCGGCACCCGGGGCGAGCGCACACTCTACGGCCGTCGGCCGTGCCCTACATCGACTCGATCAACCGCTCGACGCGCTCGTCGACGTTGCGGAACGGGTCCTTGCACAGCACCGTGCGCTGCGCCTGGTCGTTGAGCTTGAGGTGCACCCAGTCGACCGTGTAGTCGCGGCGCGCCTCCTGAGCAGCGCGCACGAAGTCGCCCCGGAGCTTGGCGCGCGTCGTCTGGGGCGGCACCGCGGTCGCCTCGAACACCTCGACGTCGCTGGTCAGCCGCTCGACGAGCCCCTTGGCCGCGAGCAGGTTGTACAGCCCCTCGGTCCGCGAGATGTCGTGGTACGCCAGGTCGAGCCGCTGCACGCGGACGTCGGACAGCGGCAGGTCGTGCTTGGCGCGGTACCGCTCGATCAGCCGGTGCTTGATCACCCAGTCGAGCTCACGGTCGACCAGCGACAGGTCGTCGGTGCGCAGCGCGCGCAGCCCGCGCTCCCACAGGTCCACGACCTGCTTGTCCTGCGGCGTCCCGCCGCCGTGCTGCTCGAGGAACTCCAGCACGCGGGCCAGGTACTCCTCCTGCAGC
>Ga0170475_102289712_pt1 | contig 15815 bp, 14 predicted proteins | sample Soicark_Litter_5_FD_111474 | JGI IMG/M metagenome (GOLD analysis project Ga0170475, IMG submission 111474) | Avena fatua rhizosphere microbial communities from Hopland, California, USA. Combined Assembly of 48 SPs | reverse complement strand
TCCTCACCAGCAGGTTTATCGGATTGCTCCGCAAGCCCTGCCAAACTTGGCGTCCCCTAGGGGATTCGAACCCCTGTAATCACCGTGAAAGGGTGGTGTCCTAGGCCTCTAGACGAAGGGGACGTAATCCTTCAACTCTTGAACTGCGCGCCACCATTTTTGGTGGAGGTAAGCGGGATCGAACCGCTGACCTCTTGCATGCCATGCAAGCGCTCTCCCAGCTGAGCTATACCCCCATTTCTGTACAACTTGATGGGACGCGCTGTTCAATCGAGACTTCGATTATATACAGATATTCAGGGCCCATGCAAACGCGCGAGAATAAGTTCGCGAGGGAACAGTTCAAGCACAGCGTCGATCGATGGCGTCTGTGCACGACCGCACACCTTAACGCGAACGGCGTGAGCCAATTGCGGCATCTTAAGGCCGTGCGCGGCAATGGTTTCCCTGATCGCGGCGCTGATCGATGCCTTGGTCCATTCGGCCACGGCGAGCTTTTCGCGCAGGGTGTTCAATGCGGGCTTCACGACATCCGTTACATGGGCTGCGATGTCCGCTTCCTTGGGCTGCACATCTGCGAAATACATCGCGACCCAATCGGCAAGCTCGACGGTCGTCGAGCAACGGTCCTTGAAAAGCGGAACCAAACGCGCGACCTCGTCTTTGCTCGCGTTGATGTTGCTCCGTTTGAGATGCGTCGCCACGAGCGCGGCGAGCCGACCTTCGTCGATGGTCTTCAGATAATGCGCATTGACCCAGTTGAGCTTGGCGGCATCCCATTGCGCCGGGCTCTTGGACAGATGGCTGCCGTCGAACCAAGACACGAGTTGTTCGCGGGTAAAGAGTTCTTCATCGCCGTGGCTCCAACCGAGCCGCGCGAGGTAGTTGAGCATCGCCTCGGGCAGGAAGCCCGATTCTTCATAAGCCGTGACGCTCACCGCACCGCGGCGCTTCGACAGCTTCTGGCCGTCGTCGCCGAGGATCACTGGCACGTGACCGAAGAGCGGCAGTGGCGCACCCAGTGCGTTGAAGATGTTGATCTGCCATGGCGTGTTGTTGACGTGCTCATCGCCGCGGAAGACATGGCTGATGTTCATATCCCAATCATCGACGACTACTGCAAAGTTGTAAGTCGGCACACCATCGGCACGCATGATGATGAGGTCGTCGATCTCGCGGTTCGAGATGCTGATCGGGCCCTTGCACAGGTCGTCCCAGGTCACGATGCCGTCACGCGGGTTGCTGAATCGAATCACCGGTTCGAGGCCCGCAGGTGGCATGGGCAACACCTTGCCCGGTTCAGGACGCCAGCGTCCGTCGTAATGCGTTTTTTCGCCACGGGCCTTCTGTGCCTCGCGCATAGCGTCGAGCTCTTCGGGCGTGGTGTAGCAACGGTAGGCGCGGCCCTCCGCAATCATTCTGTCGACGACTTCGCGGTAGCGGTCGAGCCGCTGCATCTGGTAGATCGGACCTTCGTCGTAGTCGAGGCCCAGCCAGTGCATGGACGCGAGGATCTGATCCACCGAGGCTTGTGTCGACCGCGCCACATCGGTGTCTTCGATGCGTAGCACGAACTCGCCGCCATGATGGCGCGCGAAGGCCCAGGAGTACAAGGCAGTACGCGCCGTGCCCAGATGAAGAAAGCCGGTAGGCGAAGGCGCGATGCGGGTGCGAACTTTGCGAGTCATTTCAAAAGCTTCAGAGAGTGCCGAGGCCGCGGAGCAGATCGGCCTTCAAGTCATCGACGTCGTCCAGGCCCACCGCCACGCGAATCATGCCTTGCGTGATACCTGCTGCGTGACGCTGCTCTTCGGTGAGCCGGCCGTGCGAGGTGCTGGCGGGGTGGGTGATGGTTGTCTTGGTATCGCCGAGATTGGCGGTGATAGAGCAGATCTGTGTGCTATCGATGACGTGGAAAGCGTCTTTGCGCGCCTGTGCGGCATCGCCCTTGCTCTTCACTATGAAAGACAGCACCGCCCCACCGCTACCGCCTTGCTGCGCCATCGCGAGCTCATGTTGCGGATGTGACTTCAAGCCGGGGTAGTACACGCGTTCGATCGATGGCTGTTGCTCAAGCCAGGTCGCGAGCTTCATCGCAGCTTCGCTTTGCGCTCGCATGCGGATCGAGAGCGTTTCCAAGCCTTTCAACACGATCCATGCATTGAACGGCGACAGGCTCATGCCCGCGCTGCGCATCACGGGAACGAACTTCTCGTTGATGAGTTTCTCGCTGCCGCAAATCGCGCCTGCAATGACGCGACCTTGTCCGTCGAGGTATTTTGTGCCGGAATGGATGATGAAATCCGCCCCGTACTCAGCGGGCTTCTGCAGAGCTGGAGAACAGAAACAGTTGTCCACCGCCAACAATGCGCCCGCGGACTTGGCGATCTCAGACAATGCTCCGATGTCGCAAACCTCGGTCAGCGGATTCGTCGGAGATTCCGCGAACAGGAGCTTGGTGTTGGGCTTGATCGCACGGCGCCAGGCACCCACATCGGTCTGCGACACGAAGCCAGTCTCGACACCGAACTTCGCAAACTCGCGGCCCAGCAGCATGATGGTCGAGCCGAAAACGCTCTGCGAGCACACCACGTGGTCGCCTGCCTTCAGCAAGCCCATCGCGAGCAACAGAATCGCAGCCATGCCACTTGACGTCGCGATGCAGGCTTCCGTGCCTTCCATCGCCGCGAGACGACGCTCCATCATCATTACCGTCGGATTGGTGAACCGCGAATAGATAAAGGCTTCTTCCTCGTTCGCGAAGCGCGCCGCGGCAGTAGCCGCATCTGGCTGCACGAAACTTGACGTCATGAACAGCGCTTCGGAGTTCTCGCCCCATTGCGAACGCGGCAAGCCTTCGCGCACCGCAATAGTTGAAAGGCGCACGTCGTCCGGCAACTCCACACGCGAAATCTTCTTGTCCATCATCGCGGTCTATCTCCCTTCGTGCACGATGCCTTGCAGGGCTAGGCGCGAGCGGTCCGGAGCATCCTCCTCTTCGTTGCCCTGCGAACTGCGTTGCGTCGCGATCGCGTCGAAATCGGCGGCTGAGACATCGCCGGTGATATAGGTGCCATCGAAGCAAGACGCCTCAAAACCTGTGAGCCTTGGATTCAACTGGGCGACCACGCGTTTCATCGCGACGATGTCCTGGTAGATCAGGGCATCGGCGCCAATGAACTCGCGGATCTCTTCCGTCGTGCGGTTGTGCGCAATGAGTTCGACCTTGGTCGGCATGTCGATGCCGTAGACGTTCGGGAAGCGCACCGGAGGCGCGGCCGACGCCATGTAGACCTTGCGGGCGCCGGCATCCCGCGCCATTTGCACGATCTCTTTCGAGGTGGTGCCGCGGACGATTGAATCGTCGACCAGCAGCACGTTGCGCCCTTTGAACTCCACGCCGATGGCGTTGAGCTTCTGACGCACCGACTTTTTGCGAACACCCTGCCCCGGCATGATAAAGGTGCGACCCACGTAGCGGTTCTTTACGAAACCTTCGCGATAAGGTTTGCCGATCTTCTGGGCAAGCTGCATGGCTGACGGCCGGCTCGACTCCGGAATGGGAATCACAACGTCGATCTCGTTGGGCGGGATGGTAGAAATGAGCCGCTGCGCGAGGGTCTCGCCCATGTTCAAGCGCGCCTGATACACCGACACGCCATCCATGATGGAGTCGGGGCGTGCAAGGTACACGTACTCGAACATGCAGGGGTTGAGCGAGGGGTTGTCTGCGCACTGCTTGCTGTAGATGTTGCCTTCAAGGTCGACAAAAATCGCCTCGCCCGGCGCCACGTCGCGCACGAGCTTGTGGCCAGTTCCTTCGAGCGCCACCGATTCGCTGGCCACCATCACCTCGGCGCCACCGTCGGTACTCACAGCCTCTCCGAAGCACAGCGGGCGGATGCCGAATGGATCGCGGAAGGCCAGCAGGCCATGGCCCGCAATCAATGCCACCACTGCGTACGAGCCCTTGATGCGCTTGTGCACCGCGCTCACCGCCTTGAACATCGCGTCCGGCGACAAGGGCAGGTCGCGCGCCACCATTTCAAGTTCGTGCGCGAGGATGTTGATCAAGACCTCAGTGTCGCTCTCGGTGTTGATGTGGCGGCGGTCGACGTCGAACAACTCCTTCTTCAACGCATGCGCGTTGGTGAGGTTGCCGTTGTGCACCAGCACAATGCCGAAGGGCGCGTTCACGTAGAAGGGCTGCGCCTCTTCTTCGCTGTAGGCGTTGCCCGCCGTCGGATAACGCACCTGCCCCAGCCCCACCGTCCCCGGCAGGCCGCGCATGTTGCGGGTGCGGAACACATCGCGCACCATGCCGCGCGCCTTGTGCATGAAGCACTTGGTGCCGAGCATCGTTACGATGCCCGCCGCGTCCTGTCCGCGGTGCTGCAAGAGCAGCAGCGCGTCATAGATCAACTGATTGACTGGTGTCCTGGAAATCACCCCGACGATGCCACACATGAACTGCTCCAGACTTCAAACAAAGCGACGAGGCCACGGCCTCATCGCGGAAGATATTCTGCGACCTGATGCGGCAGCACCGGCTTGATGCCGTTAAGTGCGCCATGCAGCCAGACCGCCCCGCGCGAGGCCTGCCACGCGTTCGACTTTGCGAGCGACGTGAGCAAGACCACCGTCGTGATCGCGAGCATCACCACCAGCGCGCGCGCCATGCCAAAGGTGGCACCCAGTGCCCGGTCAAACACGCTCAGCGGCGTGGCTCGGATCAATGCGCGCAACAGCCTTGCAAGGATCGCCCAGATGATCAAGGCGGCAATGAACGCGCATGCGAACGCGACGGCCGGATTCAATGCCGAGCCCGCGCGAACGACGTGCACGTGCGTGGCCAATTCCGGCGACAGCCATTGCGCCGCGAAATAGGCGGCGAGCCATCCCGCAAGCGACAGGACTTCGAAGACGAAACCACGCAGCATGCCGACGATGATCGACAACACAAGAATGCCAATGAATACAAGGTCGACCCAGCCAATGTCGGTCATGGCTCGCACCTCATAAGGTCAGCACCACGGCCTGCGCGCCCGAGGCCTTGATTTTGCCCTGCGCCTTCTCGGCCTCTTCGCGGGTGGCAAACGGTCCCACGCGAACGCGAATGCGATGTCCTTGCGAGGTCTCTGCGACTTGGGCGTAGGTCTTCAGGCCCAATTTCTCGACCTTCAGACGCATCTCGTGCGCAGGGGCGTTTTCGGTGAAGGCGCCGACCTGCACGACAAAGCGGCCTTCCTTCTTCGCACTGTCCTTCTCGGCAGGCTTGCCTTCGCGCAGCGCCGGGGCGCGCTGGGCGTCGTCGGATCCTGCCGCCGGTTTGGATGCCGGCTTGGCAGCGGCCACGGCAGGTTTGGGTGCCAGTTCCACTGGTTCCGCTGGTTTCGCGGGCGTGGTCGCGGTGTGCGCGGTCGGCGATGGCGTTTTGATAGCAGGCGGCGGCACTTCGCGCCCGGCTTCGGCCTGCGTCTCGGACACGATGTCGGGCGCCGACGCAGGCGCTGCTTCCACTGGCGCAGTGGCCCCCGGTTTGGTTGGCTTGGCCGCCGGCATCACGAGAGGCGGTGCCGAGTCTTTGCGGGGAATTTCGATGGGAATGTCCACCGGAATCGGCCTCGGCTGAGTCTCGAACAGCAGCGGAAAGCCAATGACGCCGATCACCACCAGCACCGATGCACCAATCAGTCGGCGGCGGGCACGCGTACGAGCTTCCTGAACCGGATCGGTGTTCGTGTCGGCCGGTGGGGTGCTGCCCCTGTCACCGGACTTGCGCTTGAAGATGGACAACAGACCCATGCAGTCTTTTCAGGTGTGGCGAAGCGGCTCTTGGTTTCGCCTCGTCCAGTGCCCGCCGTCAGCGGCGGCTGAGGTCGATTCAGCCCACGTGTGTGGCGCTCAAGCGGGGCAGCCCTTCCTTCAGCACACCACCCACGGTGTAGAAGGAGCCAAAGACCACGATTCTATCAGCGGGGTCTGCCTGGGCCACGGCTGCTCGAAGTGCGGAAAAGGGATCCTCATGGCAGTGGGCAGTCACCTGGCCTGGTCCGCGAAGCGCGAGCGAGGCATGCAGCCCTTGCAAATCCTTGGCGGTCGCGGCGCGTGCAATCGGAAGATTGCAGAAATGCCACCTGTCGACGAGAGGGGCCATGCGCGTGAGAATGGCTTTCAGGTCCTTGTCCTGCATTGCACCGAAGACGGCGTGCGTGCGGGGATGAAATCCCATCTGGTCCAGGTTTTGTGCAAGCGCGGCGACCGCATGAGGGTTGTGAGCAACGTCAAGCACCAGCATCGGCTGGCCGGGCACGATCTGGAAACGGCCCGGAAGTTCGACGAGGGCCAGACCGTTGCGCGCCGCCTGCGCCGTGATCGGCACCTGTTCGCGAAGCGCCTCGAAGGCCGCGAGCACGCCGGATGCATTAAGTAGTTGATTCGCCCCGCGCAAGGCCGGGTACGCCATACCGCTAAAGCGCTTGCTGCGCCCCGCCCAAGCCCACTGCTGCTTGTCGCCGGAATAGTTGAAATCGCGCCCGATTTGCCAGAGGTCAGCGCCGATCTCCATCGCGCGTTCGAGCACGCTTTTCGGCGGCATGGGGTCGCTCACGATGACCGGCTTGCCTGTACGCATGATGCCGGCCTTCTCGCGCCCGATGGATTCGCGATCTGACCCTAGGTATTCGGCATGATCGACGTCAATGCTCGTGATGATTGCGCAATCGGTGTCAATTGCGTTCACCGCGTCCAGCCGTCCGCCGAGACCGACTTCGAGGATGACGAGGTCCAACGATGCCTGCGAGAGGAGGTGTGCGATCGCGAGCGTGGTGAATTCGAAATAGGTGAGGCTGAGGTCACCTCGAGCGGCTTCCACCACTTCGAAATGCGGAGTCAACTCCGCTGCAGATGCGCTCTCTCCATTGACGCGGCAGCGCTCTTCGAAATGCACGAAATGTGGCTTGATGTAGAGGCCGACGCGATATCCCGCTTGCAAGGCGATTGACTCCAGCATTGCGCAAGTCGAACCTTTGCCGTTGGTGCCCGCGACCGTGATCACCGGCACCTTGAACCTGAGGCCGAGCCGCTCCTTCATCTGAAGGGAGCGGTCCAGGGTCATGTCAATTTCTTTGGGATGCAGGTGTTCGCAACGCGCGAGCCACCCGTCGAGCGTGCTCGGCAGGTCGGTGTGAGGGGAAGGCATCCGCAGATGGTAAGCGGAAGCGAGCCTTCTTCATCCCAAAAAGGAGAGGCGGCCGAAGCCGCCTCGTTCTGCGAAAGTCTAGTTCTTATGCGACAGCGTCGGCACTTTGTCGCTGCAGCATCGCAATGCCGCGCGCGATGGTTGAGCGCAATTCGCGACGGTCCACGATCATGTCAATCGCGCCCGTTTGCAACAGGAACTCGGCACGCTGAAACCCTTCCGGCAGCTTCTCGCGAACGGTGTTCTCAATCACACGCGGCCCCGCAAAACCAATCAGCGCTTTCGGCTCGGCGATAACGATGTCACCCACGAATGCAAAGCTCGCCGACACACCACCCATGGTCGGATCAGTCAGCACGCTGATGTAGGGAAGTTTGGCTTTCGCCAGGCGCGTGAGCGCCGCGTTGGTCTTGGCCATCTGCATGAGACTCAGCAAGCCCTCCTGCATGCGCGCGCCGCCTGTAGCCGTGAAGCTGATGAAGGGTGTGCGCTGCTCAACGGCGGTCTCCACGCCGCGAACGAACCGCTCGCCGACCACCGATCCCATGGACCCGCCCATGAAATCAAATTCGAAACAGGCTGCGACGACGGGAATGGTGTGCACTGCACCGCCCATCACTACGAGCGCATCGGTCTCACAGGTATTCTCGAGGGCTTCTTTCAGGCGCTCGGGATAACGCTTGCTGTCTTTGAACTTGAGTGCGTCGACGGGCACCACTTCCTGGCCCAATTCAAAGCGGCCTTCGGGGTCAAGAAAAGTATCGAGCCGCGCACGCGCGCCGATGCGGTGATGATGGCTGCACTTGGGGCAGACGTTGAGGTTTTGTTCTAAGTCGCTCTTGTAGAGCACTGTTTCGCAGGACGGGCACTTGACCCACAAACCCTCCGGCACTGAGCGCCGTTCACTCGGGTCGGTTTGCTGGATCTTAGGCGGCAACAGTTTTTCGAGCCAGCTCATTTCTTTGTTCCTTCCAACGAATCGAGCGCAGTACGGATGTCTGAGATGAAGAGTCCGCCCGCTTTCGCGACATTGTCGCGTGACTGCACTTCGAGCAGCTGCACAATGGCCGTACCGATGACCACGGCATCGGACACCGCCCCGACAGCCTTGGCCGTCTGCGCGTCGCGAATCCCGAAGCCGACACCCACCGGCATCTTCACATGCTGCTTGATGCGCGGAATCATTTCGGCGACCGCTCCGGTGTCGAGATGCCCCGCGCCTGTAACGCCCTTGAGCGAGACGTAGTACACGTATCCGCTGGCCACCCGGCCGACATCCTTCATGCGGCGCTCCGTCGAGGTCGGCGCGAGCAGGAAGATGGGATCAAGGCCTGCTTCACGAAGGGTGGCGGCGAAGCCTTCGCATTCCTCTGGCGGGTAATCTACTACAAGCACGCCGTCAACGCCGGCAACCTTCGCATCGGCCACGAAATGGTCAATGCCGTAGCGCTCGACCGGGTTCGCGTAGCCCATGAGCACGATCGGCGTCGCGTCGTTCTTGGCGCGAAAACCCCGCACGTAGTCGAGCACCTGCGACATGCCGATACCCTTGGCAAGGGCTCGCTCCGCCGCCCGCTGAATCACAGGACCATCAGCCATCGGGTCGGAAAAAGGCACGCCCAACTCGATGACATCGGCCCCCGCTTCGGCCATCGCCAGCATGATGTCGACGGTCGCGTCCGCGTACGGATCGCCGGCGGTGACGTAGGGGATGAGCGCCTTGCGACCCTTGGCGGCAAGCGCTTCGAAGACCTCGGCGATGCGGCTCATTTCGACACCTTCACGATGGTGTCCGAGCCCTTGACGCTTTGGCCTTGACAGGACGGTCGACAGAAGAACGATGCGTTCGACAAGTCGGCCACCGTTCCGATGTCCTTGTCGCCCCGACCCGAGAGATTCACGAGCAGATGCTGGTCAGGACTCATGGTCGGCGCCATCTTCAGTGCGTAAGCAACGGCATGGCTCGATTCGAGCGCAGGGATGATGCCTTCAGTACGGCACAGGCGGTGGAAGGCCGCGAGCGCATCGTCATCGGTGATGCCAACGTATTCGGCGCGGCCAATGTCCTTGAGGTAGGAGTGCTCCGGACCGACGCCCGGGTAATCGAGACCCGCGGAGATGGAATGTGTCTCGGTGATCTGGCCGTTCGCGTCTTGCAGCAAGTAAGTGCGGTTGCCATGGAGCACGCCCGGTGAACCTGCTGACAGCGAGGCTGCATGCTTGCCGGTATCGAGCCCCTGCCCCGCCGCTTCTACGCCGATCAATCGCGTGCCCTCGTGCTCGATGTACGGATAGAAGATTCACATCGCATTGCTTCCACCGCCGACACATGCGATCACTGCATCGGGCTGCCTGCCAATCATCTCGGGCATCTGCACGAGACACTCGTCGCCGATCACCCGCTGAAAGTCGCGCACCATCATCGGATATGGGTGCGGCCCTGCGACCGTGCCGATGATGTAGAACGTGTTCTCGACATTGGTGACCCAATCGCGCAAGGCCTCGTTGAGGGCATCCTTCAGGGTTTTCGACCCACTCTCGACCGGCACCACGCGCGCACCCAGCAGATTCATGCGGTACACGTTGGGCGACTGGCGTTTCATGTCTTCGCTGCCCATGTACACCACACACTCCATGCCGTAGCGCGCGCAGACGGTAGCGGTGGCCACGCCATGCTGCCCCGCGCCGGTCTCGGCAATGACGCGCGGCTTACCCATGCGCCGCGCGAGCAGTGCCTGGCCGATGGTGTTGTTGACCTTGTGCGCGCCGGTGTGATTCAAATCTTCGCGCTTGAGGTAGATCTGCGCGCCGCCCAGTTCACGACTCAAGCGCGCCGCGTGATAAACAGGGCTCGGCCGGCCGACAAAATGAGCGAGTTCGGACTGGAATTCGGCGACGAACGTCGGGTCCCTCATCGCCTGGGTATAAGCATCCTTCAGTTCGTCGAGGGCATGGATCAGCGTCTCGGCAACGAAGGTGCCGCCATAGGGGCCGAAATGACCCCGTGCGTCGGGTTGCTGGTAATTCAACATGGGAAGAATCTTTCTTCAGGTGTTCGCTTCGATGGCGATGCGGGCATCTGCCTCTTGCACCGCCTTGCAGAACCGGCGAATCGCCGCGGCATCCTTGATGCCCTTGGCTGCTTCCACGCCGGAACTCACGTCAACGGCCCAGGGCCGCACCCGAAGAATTCCTTCGATCACATTTCCGGCATGCAACCCACCAGACAAAACGACTGGACGGGGCACGTTTCGAGGAATGAGAGACCAATCGAAGACCTTTCCGCCGCCGCCGTAGCCCTCGACATGGGCGTCGAGAAGAATGGCCTGGGCGTTGGGATACTGATTCACGAAGTCTATCAAATCGAAGCCTGCGGCCATTCGAGCGGCGCGCATGTAGGGACGGGCGACTGCATCGCAATCGGGCGCAGACTCGTCGCCGTGAAATTGGATGACCAACTGGGGGATCGCGTTGATCGCAGCTTGAATGTCGGAGGGGGGCGCATTGACGAAGAGCCCGACCGGTGTCACGAAGGGAGGCAATCGCTTCGCAAGCTCGGCAACCCGCTCGATAGCAATGTAGCGCGGGCTCTTTGCGTAGCAAACAAAACCAACGGCATCCGCACCCGCTTCGATGGCCGCATCGAGGTCGGGCTCGCGGGTGAGGCCGCAGATTTTGATGCGTGTTCGCTGGTTCATGATGGTGTCAAAAGACGTTTCAGGGTAGCCAGTCCATCGCGGGTGTGCGCTCGGGGATGGCGTGTCTGGCATCGTAGTACGGGCCAAGGAAGTAGAGCCCGTCAGGTGGGAACGTGGGTGCCGCCAAGCTGCGGTCGCGGGACGCCATCACCCCAGCAAGCCAAGCCGTGTCGCGTGCGCCATTGCCCACGGCCAGCAGGCAACCCATGATGTTTCGAACCATGTGGTGCAAGAAGGCGCTGGCTTCAAACTCAAACCGCCAATACGCACCGCGTCGTTCGACGGTGATGGATCGAAGATGCTTGACGGGAGACGCCGCTTGGCATTCGGAGGAACGGAAGGCACTGAAGTCGTGCTCGCCGATCAGAAGCGCCGCCGCGGCACGCAGGGTGTCCGCATCGAGAGAGCGAAAGCTCCATCCGACGACGCCCCACTCGATGGCTGGCCGGACCGGCGACTCCAGCACAAGATATGCGTACCGTCGCCCACGAGCGCTGTTGCGTGCATGGAAATCGTCCGCGACGGGCTGACACCACTGGACCGCGATGTCATAGGGCAGAAAGCGATTGGTCCCTCGCACCCACGAGAACGTGTCTCGCACGGCGTCCACATCGATGTGCACGACTTGGTTGAGGGCGTGAACGCCGGAGTCGGTCCGGCCAGCGCAAACGGTGGTCACTGGGCGATCCACGAACTTCGTGAGCGCGAACTCCAACTTATCCTGCACGGTGTTGCCGTCAGGTTGGCTCTGCCAGCCATAGTAAGCTTGGCCACGATAGCTGATGCCGAGGGCCAGCCTCACTCGCAGACCAGGCTCGAGCGAGGGGAGACTGGGCGGACCAACACCTCAGCCAGCGCCGAACCGCCTCAAGGTGGCTGAGCGCCTCCTTGGGGGGCAGAATCGCAGTGATGCAAAGGCCGTCGTCATCAGGAGAGTTCGTTCAGCATACCCTGAGCCTTGGTCTTCAGGGTACCGCTGGCCTTGGCAACGACTTCCTGCAACAGGTCGCGTGCACCTTCCATGTCGCCGATCTGGCGGAACTCTTCGGCGAGTTCCAGCTTGCGGGCGAGAGGGTCGGCTCCATCGTCTGCGTCGTCGAAACTGATACTCGACAGATCATCCTGCGTTTCGCGGGCCGACATACCTGCAGGCGCTACAGCAGCATCAGGACTCAGGTCGAGCGAAATCGCCGAGAGGTCGAAGTCCATCGGGAATTCGCTCGATGCGGACGGTGCCTACGTGGAGGACGACACCACCGGCAGGTCAGGTAGCGAGTCGAAGTCCAGCGAACCGCTGTCACCTGCAGGCTGATGCGGGCGGGGCATCGGCTTCGTGGCGACGAGTGGCGCCGGTGCCCTCACATGCTCGGCGGGCGTGTCGAGATCCAGGTCAAGATCGACGGAGCCGCTGTCCTGCGCCTCGCGATGCTGCAACCGGGCGTTAGCCGCCTCAAACATCGAGGGCGTCGGCAGGACTGACTGGGGCATGGTGCTCGCGCCTAGCGGCTCGGTCATGGGCAGGCCGCCTCCAGGGGTGCCACCAACCGGTGCACCTCCCGGTTGATAGAGCGCGTTCTCGTGATCTATCTGCTGGCCGAGTTCCTGCGCCTTGGCCCAATCCTCACCCTCGCCGCGGGTCAGCGCGAACAGCTGCGTGGCCAGGAGCTCGAAGCCCTTGGTGTCGCGGCGCTTGGCATATACCTCAAGTAGCTTGGTGCGGATGGCAAGGCGCTCGGGATTGCTACGCATCGCCTCCTTGAGGATTTCCTCGGCCTGGAGATCGCGGCCGTAGGCTAGGTACACGTCGGCTTCGGCCACAGGATCCACGTCGCCAATGGCGTCGAGCTGGCTCAGCGAATAGCTCATCGACGACGAAGCACCACCGGCATCACGGGTGTCGATGCGCTGCCCCCCGCTCGCGCCGAAGAAGGAATCGGGTTGTAAACGGCTTTAGAGGAACGAGGTCTCACCGCTGTCCTTTTTGGACCGGCGAGTGAACCGATAAATGCCGAATATGGCGAGCAATGCAACGACGGCAGCGCCGATACCCAATGCCCAGGGATTCTCGTCGAGCATCGAGACGAGTGCGCTCGGCTCTTCGACCGGCGGAACCGCCGGCTTGGCAGGCGAGGGCTTGGGTGCAGGCACCGGGGCCGCCGCGACGACAGGCGCGGAGGCATCTGCCGCGACGGTTTGGCTCGCGGCCTCTGCCGGCTTGCTTGCGGCGGCCACGACGGGTTCGGGTGCCGACGCGGGCGCAACCACAGGAGCCGAAGCCGAAGCTGATGCAGGCGGCGGCGGTGCGACGGGCATCGGGAGTGCGACTGCCGGCTTGGTCGGGGCGGCAGCGGTGGTCGTCGGAGCCGGCTCTGGCGCTGGCGCGGCAGGCGTCTTCGCCGGTGGCAAGGACGCGGCGCCGGACAGTTTCTTAAGCTCCTCGACGTTCTTGGACAGTTCGGCCACGCGCGAGGCAGTGTCCTTCTTTTCGCGTTCCTTCGAGAGCTTCTCTTCCGGTGCGGATGCCTTGCCGCCCTTGCTCAGCGTGAGCTTGTCGGGCGTGGTGACCGCGGCCTGCTTGCGGTCTTCAACATTGGTCTGGACCTTGCCGCCGGCTTGTCTCGACGAGCCTTCGCCCTTCGCCTCGGGGACGGTAGCGGCCAGCTTTTGCCGATAGGCACCGAAGTCGGCGCTCTGCGCCTGGATGACTTCTCGGGCTTCTGCAGGAGTCACCGCCAAGGCGGTGTCAGCGCTGGGCACGTTCAACACGACGCCCGAACGCAGGCGGTTCATATTGTTTTCGACGAAGGCTTGCGGGTTGGCTCGGTAAAGCGACACCAGCATCTGGTCAAGCGAAACGCCCTGGCGCTGCACACGCCCGGCGATTTTCGACAAGGTGTCGCCGGCGCGAACGCGATACTCGTCGCCCGCCGGACCCGGCTTGACGGCGGCCTCGGCATCGGAGGTAGTGGGCGGTACTTGCGCCGCAGCGTTCGGACGCGCCGGGCGACGCTCGCCCCGTGCGGGAGCTGTCGGTGCTACGTCCGGTGCAGCAAGAGAAGGCGACGGCGGAGTCAAAGTCGGCGCCTGCGTAATGACGGGGGCAGTGGCCGGCGGAGGTGCAGCGGCCTGGTTACGCGTAGGCGGATCGAAAAGCAGCGTGTACTCGCGCACGAGTCGCCCGGTCGACCAGTTGATCTCGAGAATCACATCAACAAAGGGCTCTTGTACCGCCCGGTCACTCGTGAGGCGCAGATAGGGCCTGCCATCGGCGCGGTGGGCCAGCGTGGCCGTGGTTCCCGGAAGCACCGGGTTGTAGTCGACACCGGCAGTGAGATACGCCTCGGGTGTCGCGACGCGCACGCGGAGGTTGGACGCCTCTTCGGGCGTCATGCTTGTGATGTCGATCTCGGCGCGAAGCGATTCGCCCAGTGCCGACTGCACCGCCAATCGCCCAAGACCAAGCGCCCAGGCATCGGGCGCAGCGGTCATCCACAGAGCGGCCGCGGCCACTCCGGTCAAGGCGAAGCGCCCGGTGTACAGCGAAGTTCGTTTCAAGGCGTCTCCCAACACTCGATCATGCAAATGCCCTTCGGCATCGCCGTTTCGCCCCTCAGCAAGCTACTCATGCAAAGGTCGGCAAAATTTCAACAAATCACAATATCATCAAGAAGATACGGTGACAAGCTAATGCAATTACTGGCATTAACTGACATGGCATCCCCGTGACCGATTCCAGACATCTTGTCGCAGCATGGCAACGGGAGAGATCCAATTGCCATGCCCATTCATCTGTTCATCACGCCTCCAGCAGTATGCGCAGCATACGGCGCAGGGGTTCAGCGGCACCCCACAGCAGTTGGTCGCCGATGGTGAACGCACCCAGGTATTCGGAGCCCATCGCCATTTTGCGCAGCCGGCCCACAGGGATCGCCAGAGTACCGGTGACGGCCACGGGCGTCAGGCCCCGCAAGGTGGCATCGCGGGTATTCGGCACCACCTTCACCCACTCGTTGTCGGCGGCGATCATGGCCTCTATGTCGGCCAGCGGAACGTCCTTCTTCAGCTTGAAGGTCAGAGCCTGACTGTGGCAGCGCATCGCGCCCACGCGCACGCAGAAGCCGTCAACCGGAACCGTGGCACTGCCGAAAGCATCGCCCTGCCCGAGGATCTTGTTGGTCTCGGCCTGACCCTTCCATTCTTCACGGCTCATGCCATCGCCGAGGTCCTTGTCGATCCAAGGGATAAGGCTACCGCCCAGCGGCACGCCGAAGTTGGCGGTCTCAGCCTCTGTGAGGGCCTTCTGCTTGGCGAGCAGCTTGCGGTCAATCTCGAGGATGGCACTCTTCGGGTCGGCCAACAGGTCACGCACCTCAGCGTGGAGTGTGCCGAATTGCGTCAACAACTCGCGCATGTGCTGTGCGCCGCCGCCGGACGCGGCCTGGTAGGTCTGTGTGCTCATCCACTCGACGAGACCAGCCTTGTACAGCGCACCCACACCCATCAGCATGCAACTCACTGTGCAGTTGCCACCGATCCAGTTCCGGCCGCCCTTGGCGAGGGCATTCTTGATGACCGGAAGATTGATCGGATCGAGGACGATGATTGCGTCGTCCTTCATTCGCAGCGTGGACGCCGCGTCGATCCAGTGACCCGTCCAGCCCGCTGCTCGCAGCTTCGCGAAAACGTCGGTCGTGTAGTCGCCGCCCTGACAGGTAATGACGATGTCGCAGCGCTTGAGCGCCTCGATGTCGTGTGCGTGCTTCAGGGTCGATTCGTTCTTGGCAAAGTCGGGTGCCTTGCCGCCTGCGGCGCTGGTGCTGAAAAACACCGGCTCGATGAGGGCGAAGTCACCCTCCGCCTGCATTCGCTCCATCAGCACAGAACCGACCATTCCGCGCCATCCAACCAAACCTACG
>Ga0170475_110659384_pt1 | contig 15824 bp, 13 predicted proteins | sample Soicark_Litter_5_FD_111474 | JGI IMG/M metagenome (GOLD analysis project Ga0170475, IMG submission 111474) | Avena fatua rhizosphere microbial communities from Hopland, California, USA. Combined Assembly of 48 SPs | reverse complement strand
GTATATCTTGACGGAAAATTGGACAACGGTTTCCTGCTCGGCACCGTCACCGCGGTTCAGCGCAGTAGCCGCGAGGCGCTCTACATCGGCCGCCGGAGCAGCGACCGAGGGTTCGAGTTTACTGGCTTGATTGACGATGTGCGCGTCTATTCGCGCGCGCTGACGAGGGCGGAGATCAATACCGTGATGCGTGGAAGGACCGTCGCCTTTGCGAACCCCGATTCACGGCCCACGGCGGAGTCCCCATGTCCGCCGCAGTCAGATTGGGAAGATTCACAGATACCCGCGGCGGCCGGTCTCCTAAGTATCCTTGTCGGTGTGATCTGCCTCGGTTTCTGGCCGACCATTGGCTTGGTCCCATGCGGGGCCGCCGGTCTCGTCGGTGGATTGCTTCTCCTTCCGGGTGCCGCCCCCTCCTTGCCGGCCGTCGGCCGCTGTCTTATTCCGTTAACCAGTGTTGCCGGTGCTGTCTCAGTCGTGCGAAGTTGGTGCTGTGCGAACGCGCGCTTATCATGAGCGTTGAGCCACGAAGATCCAGACAAAGCCGCGTGTTGATCGTCATATTCTGGATAGTGGCGATCCTGTTGATGGCACTCGCGTGGTCGGGACTCTCATTGAAGGACGTCATCTTCGGGCGCCACGCCAGTACTGTCGACACAACAGGCATGAACGTGCAGCTGGAGCGCTTCCATTCACCGTTCGCGCGAATCGATTCCGCCTTTCCGTTTAGAACAAGTCTGATAGTCATCATTTCAGAAGACTTATATCGCCCCTCAAGTGCCTGCGACATCATCGCGTGTGAGGACTATCATCCACAGGCTTGGAAACTGCCAGTTAGCTTGGCAGCCATTTTGTAGTAAGGTGTCCGCTTTTTCACACAAGCGTTCGGATCAGGATGGAGATCTCTTATGCGCCAGGCGCTTCTGGTATGCGTGGCAACACTTGGGATGGCGACTTCGGCGAACGCCGATTCGTTATCTGTTAACGTCCTGAATACTTCGTATTCCGTCACGCTTACTCCGCGGACATTTACAGATGGCGTCGCGACACAACAGACGCGAACGACTACCGGCGCGGCACCGGTGAGCGACGGGTTCTTGCTGACAGGCACTTACGATATTCAAGGAGGAATGGCTTCTGCTGATCTTTTCGATGTTTCCACCTGGACCAACGCAGAGGACGCGATAACTGGAACAGAGGGGACTCTGGCAGGAATCGCTGCCTACGCGACCACAACCGTGACGTTCATGCCCGTGGCCACTACCGCCGCGTCGATCGACGTAACCTTTCTCTTGGCCGGCGATGCGCGTGCTTACTCCGAGAGTAGTGTGAAGCTGGTCGATCTGACGACGTCAATGGTCGTATGGACGTTGGGTTGGGAATATCGCGACTTGCTGGCGGCACTGCCGTTGATAAGTGCGCCCACAACTATGACGTCCCAATTCGATGACACCCACCTCTATCAGTTGACGCTTTTCGCACACACGAGTGCACGTGAGGACAGCCAAACGCTCACCACGTCGGTGGGCGGCCTTCAGAACGTTCCCGAACCCTCTACTCTGTCGCTCTTAGCTATCGGCGTCACTTGCATGGTGAAGCGCCGATGGTCGTCGCGAAATGCTCCCCGGTGAAGAGCCCCCGAAAACAGCTATCTGGCAGCATGCCAGCTGACCATACGAAACCAGCAGTATCTGACTTGTTGAAGATCGCGCGAAGGGCACAACGCGGACGACCTCTAGGCGGCCGATCGTTGAGGAATGGAGGCGCCCGTCCGAGAAAATCCGGAAACCGAACGGGTGCTACGCGACCTGCTTGGTGTCGCGGGGCGACTGCGTCACAGCAACGCGCTCGCGGGTGTGTTCCCGTTCGATCGAGGCAGAGGACACGAGCCGCCGGGCCGGAATGTGACCGGCCTTACCACCGAGCGTGACTAGCGTGGCGGCGAGGATCTTCACATCGAGCCAGAACGACATATGCTGCACGTAGAGCAGGTCATATTCGATCCACTGATGGAAGTCGCCCTCATCACGATTGTGACGGCACACCTGCCATAGCCCGGTAATCCCTGGCTGCACTGCCAGGCGCGCTTCGCGCCAGGGCACGCACACCTGGTTTTCGCGAAATGGTGAAGGCCGCGGTCCGACGAGGCTCATTTCGCCCGCCAGCACGTTGAAGAGCTGCGGGAGCTCGTCCACGTTCAGCGCCCGAAGAATGCGCCCTACTCGGGTGACCCTCGGATCTCGATCGATCTTGAAGTGCGGTCCGTCGGTCTTGTCTTGAGCCTTCAAGTCCATTTGCGCCGCGTGGGCACCGACACGCATCGTCCGGAACTTCCAACACCGAAAGACGCGGCCGTCGAGTCCTTCTCTCGGGTCACCGTAGAAGAGGGGGCCTCGCGATTCGAGCCAGCTGGCAAGTGCGGCGGCGCACATGAAGGGCGAGGCAATGATCAGGCCGACCGCGGCGAACGTTACGTCGAGTGATCGCTTCAGGATGGCATGCGTGCCGTGAAGCGGTCGATCAGAGGCTATCGTCTCCAACTCCTCATGCGGCGGAGCTTCCGCCATCAATCGGGTGAGCCGCTGTCGGTACGAGGTTTCAGCCGTGCCTGTCCGTGCCGGTACCTCCGCGCTGCCGCACCAGACACGACCGCGAACGGTCGCGCCGCTGGGCACCGTGCATCCCGGAACGACCACGGCGTGCGTGACGACGGCGCTCGAACAAATCCGGGCGCCGCTTCCAATCACAGCGGGGCCAAATACCTTGGCGTTCTCGCCGACTACCGCTCCTGAATGAATCACCACCGCGCCCGTGATTCTCGCGGACGGGTGAATCGAGTGACCGCTTCCGACCAGATGCGGCGCCGCCACCCTCGAATCTCTGTGACTGTCGTTCACAGCTTTGCGGGTAAAGTGATCGTTCGCTGCGAGCAGCCCGGCTTCATCCGCCAGGTCAAAAACACCACCCTGCACGGGCACGTCGCGACTCGGAACCCCGTGCTCTGTCAGGAGTCGCCGCAGATCCCGCAAAGACGAAGGCACCTGACCGTCGCTGAGGATTCCTGACGCCACCGGCACGAGCATGGCGCTGACGCCGTCGATAAAAGGCCACGTGAGCGGCTCGTAATGACGCCGGATCTTCCGCACGTGTCCTGAACTGTCGAAGCTGACTCGCTCTTCCGTGCGGCCGACGGCCTTCTTGAACGAGATGAGATGATGCGACATCCGGGGCTCGGCAGAGTGATGCTCGAGAAGTGTCGAAAACTCTGCCGCGCCAATCGGGAGGCATCGCGGATCGACGACGAGCACGGCGTCGCTCAGCTCGAAGTGCGCGACGGCGTCCGCAAGCTCGGTGGGCGTAACCGCCACTGTCGACTTTGGTGACACCGACCGAACCCACTCACGGTACTCGGGCTCGAAAGATCCGCGCGGAACGACGAGCGGCGAGTTTCGCGTCACGCGCTCGAGACTTGCGCGCAAGTATTCGAGGACGGTGTGCGGCCCCAGAGGCGCAAGCAGCAGCGATCCGCTGCGCCCGCGGCCGCTCAGACACTCAGGCTGCGAGTCGAGAAGGACCGGCCAGATCTTCATTGAGCTGCAGCCGACCGGGGCGAGCTCGTGCCAAAGACGAACCGGCCGAACCGCGCAGCCAGGCCAAGGACGGGTTCCTTCGGTCGCAGAACGGCCTCGGCTTCAACCCAGTCGATCGCCAGCTCGGACTCCAATTCCGCCGTCACGATTCTCTGGAACGTTTGTGTCCCTGCTTCGATGACGCCGTCATCGGCAACGACACATCGGTCGACCGTGGCACCGTTGGCGATGGTTGAGCGCCGCCAAATCACCGATCGCGAGACCACGACACCGCTTTCGATCGTAGCGTCCCGACCAATCGACGTCGGCCCGACAACGACGGCATTCGACAGGATGCGCGCACCCGCTTCGACCAACACCGGACCAATGAGAGCCGCGTCGTCGGCCACAAACGCATCCCGGTGTACGAGCGGCTCGCCGGTCTTCACGTAGCCGTCGCGCACTTCGTTGTTGCTGACCAGGCGTTCTACCATCCACTCATTGGCTGCCAGGTATGTGGAGACGTCAAGAACTCGCGGCATCTCTTCGCCCGCATCGAACGCGAGGATCCGTTCGCCTGCCGCGTGCAGTCGTGGAATGAGTTCTTCCTTGATGTCGCAAAATCCCCGCGCTGGAACAGTGTCGAGCGCTCGACGTGAAAAGACGTAAATCCCGCTCGGCGCACGCCGCGCCACGCAGCCGGGATTCACGCTGTCGGAGTGCACAACGACCGTCACACACGCGCCGGTCTCATGATGCTTCGACAGCAGTTCGTGCAGGTCGATATTCGGGATCAACGTAGCGTCGGCAATGACGAACGTGTCGGCCTGGGATGTCGCAGCCGCATCGCGCGCGGACCCGGCAGCGCCTCGCGGCATCGGGTCTTCGTGATAAGAGACGGTGAGGCCACGCGGAACATGACGCTCGAGCCGCTCATTGAGCAAACGGGTTTCGCGATTGCCGCAAACGGCCACGTCGCGAATGCCCTCGCGGTGCATCCACGCGAGGCCGTAGGAAATCAACGGGCGGTGGCCGACCGGCAGTAGAGTTCTTGGAAGCAGCGAATCGAATGCAGAATTCGTCCAGGGGTGGCTTCCTGCGAGCAGGATGCCCATCGTCTGGATTGAAGTCGCGCGTGCAGTCACGTTTCTGTTCGCTCCACGAGAAAAACTGGTTGCGTGCCGGTTGTGCCAAGATCACGCCAGACTCCAAACGCGGGAAATTCTGCGCAAAATCGCGGATTCATGTGGAAAATTGCAGAAGCAAGGGGCCGCGAGCGAGGTGCCCTGGCGATTAGTCTGCGATTTGCGGGATTAAAGTCATCTTGCCTGAAACGAAAGGGATTTCGAGCTCCGGTGCTGAACTCCGTTGACCGATTTCACGGGCTGCTGCAGATTGCTTAGGAAATCAAATCAAGCGGAGGCTTATTTCTCGGTTTTTGAATACTAAAGTCATCACATCCAGCGACTTGCAGGCGGAGAATGTTATGCAGAAGGTGATAACTGCAACGTTTCTAACGACATACAGATTTGGGCCTCGCGGCGAGGACCTTGCTCCCAATAAACCCAAACGATGAAGGAAATGACAAATCTGAAAGAGCGAGCGATCCGAGGCGGGCTGGCGAAGGTCTGCGCTCAGGTCGCAAATCTTCTGCTTAGAGTCGGATCGTTGATGGTGCTTGCGCGGCTCCTCGATCCGGTCGATTTCGGACTCGTGGGGATGGTGACAGCCGTGACCGGCGTGCTGGGTTTCCTGCGAGAGTTTGGCCTATCGACCGCCTCTGTTCAGCGCGCAACGATTAGTGAAGAGCAGATGTCTACGCTCTTCTGGATCAACGTTGTCGTCGGCGCACTCCTCGGACTCGTCGCGCTTGGCGTTGCTCCGTTCGTCGTCGCTTTCTACCACGAGCCGCGACTCTTCATGGTTACACTGGCCCTGGCGACCGGTTTCGTGTTCAACGCAGTGGGCGTGCAGCATAATGCTCTCCTTCAACGACGGCTGCGTTTCACCGCCCTCGCGTTCATTGAAATCGCCTCTTTGTTTGCGAGCAGTGTCGTAAGCGTCGTGATGGCGCTGCGCGGTTGGGGATACTGGGCACTGGTCGCCTGGTCGGTTGCTTTGCCTCTCGCCTCCACGGTCTTCACGTGGATCGCTGCCCGTTGGATTCCGGGACGCCCGCGACGCGGGACCGGAATGAAATCCATGATGCGATTTGGCGGCACTGTCACGCTGAACAGCATGGTCGTTTACACCGCCTACAATGTGGACAAGATCCTCTTGGGGCGTTTCTGGGGCGCGGAGATCACCGGTATTTACGGCAGAGCCTATCAACTCATAAACCTGCCTACAGAAAACTTGAATCTCTCAGTAGGCGCCGTCACGTTCCCCATTCTTTCGCGCGTTCAGCACGATCCTCAGAAGCTCAGAGGGTACTTCCTCAAGGCGTACGCCTTGGTTCTCTCGGTGACGATACCCGTCGCCATTGCCTGCGCGCTGTTCGCCAACGATTTGATTCTGGTCATGCTGGGACCAAAGTGGACCGACGCAGTCCCCGTGTTTCGGTTGCTGGCACCAACCATCCTGGCATTCGCCATCATCAACCCCACGGGCTGGCTACTTGTCTCGCTCGGAATGGTCGGGCGCAGCCTGAAGGTGGCAATGGTGATTGCGCCGCTGGTCGTCACCGGCTGCGTTCTCGGGCTGCCTTATGGACCTCAGGGCGTCGCCTTCGGATTCTCAGCGGCGATGATTGTGTGGATTGTCCCGCATCTTCTCTGGGTGTTCCACGGTACCGTTGTCTCATACCGGGACGTCCTGACGGTCGTGAGTCGTCCCGTTCTGTCGGGACTCGCAGGAGGGTCGGCAGCCGCGCTCTTCACATTATTCGTCGCCGCATCGCTGCCGCCATTCATACGGCTTGTGCTCAACTGCACGGTCCTTTTTAGCGTCTACGCATGGATACTTCTGTTTGTCATGGCCCAGAAGCCCTTCTATCTGGATATTCTTCGCGGGTTGAAGACCCGCTCGCAAGAGCAGGTACTGGCGTCCGTTTAAGAACCCGAGCGGCTCGTGCCCTCACCCTCTCAAGGAGCACATTGAATTGAGTCAGTGGAATTTCTTTCGATCGCGCAAGGTGCCGCGCCTCCGCGTCGGCCAGCTCGTGCAAGTCCGGAGCGCCGCCGAAATCCTTGCTACGCTCGACGAAAAAGGCGAACTCGACAACTTGCCATTCATGCCTGAGATGCTGCAATTCTGTGGAACACAGCTGAAGGTTCACAAGGTCGCGCACAAGCTGTGCGACACGATCAGCGCCACAGGGATGCGGTGGATGACGGACGCGGTGCACTTGACAGGATCTCGCTGTGACGGCAGCGCCCACGGAGGGTGCCAGACGGCGTGCTCGCTGTATTGGAAGGAAGCATGGCTCAAGCCGGTGACGGCTGGCGACAAGCCGAGCGCCAAGCAAGGTTCCGTGGCAGCCTTCGATCCCTCAAAGGCGGATGTGTTGAACCGAGCGGCTCGGCCGGCGCCGGGGCCAGACGGAGAACAGCGTTATTCCTGCCAGGCGACGGAGCTGTTGCGAGCTGCTCCGGAGCGCATGGGGTTTCTGGATCTCCGACAGTATGTCGTCGATTATCGGAGCGGCAACGTTGGGCTGTACGCGCTGCTGCGAACGTTCTTCTATGGACTCTTCAACCGGTTTCAGAGCAAAAGCCGACGTGTGTTACCGGAATATCTGCGGATAAAGAGAGGGTTGCACTGGGGCTGGGTGGAGGGAACCGTCGTTGGACGAACACCGACCGCGGCACTCGATCTGCAACCAGGCGAAATGGTGCGGATTAAACCCAAGGAAGAGATCGTCAAAACCATCGATTCCAGACGCCTCAATCGCGGCATGGGTTTCGAAGAAGAGATGGCGTGGCATTGCGGCACAACCGCGCGAGTCGTGCGTCGCGTCGATCGCTGCATCGACGAACGAACCGGACGGCTGCTTTCCATGCAAAATCCCTGTATCGTCCTGGATGGCGTCGTCTGCGAGGGCGTCTACAACGCCAATTGCCCACGGGAGTTCCTGCCGTTCTGGCGGGAAATCTGGCTTGAGCGTCTCGATAAGAGCGATGCGGCCCAGTGACACATTGGTGTCAGTGGGCATTCCGGTGTGGAACGGCGCCACGACGCTGAAAGCGGTGGTCAGCTCGGCGCTTGCACAGGATCACGAACGCTTGGAAGTCGTGATTTGTGACAACGCCTCCACGGACGGAACCCAAGACCTGTGCCGCGAACTTGCAGCCCAGGACACCAGAATCGTCTATCATCGGCAGCCCCAGAACGTCGGGCTGCTGAACAATTTCGTTCACGCCATGCGGTTGGCGAAAGGTACGTTCTTTCGATGGGTGGGTGATAGCGACTGGCTAGCGCCCAACTACGTCTCGCGCTGCCTGGAAGCCTTCGCCAATGACAACCGGCTGATTCTCGTAACGACACAGATCCGATACCTTGGAGCGGACGGCACAGTGCGGACATATCCCTACACTGGCACCGCACTCGGATCGAACGATCCTGTCGAACGGTTCTGCGGGTTCCTGCGTAGCCTTCCCGGCGGCATGTCCCTGGATCCGATGTACGCACTCATGCGTCGCGATTCGGTCGTCGGGATTCCTCGGCACAATATGATCGTTGAAGATGAAGTCTTCGCAACAAGGCTTGCGATGGCGGGGCCATGGGGGCACATTCCGGAAGTGCTTGCCGAACGCCGTTCCGAGCCCGTGCCTTTGGCTGCAGTCGCTCGCAAACTCGGCGTGCCACGGTGGCAGGCCTACCTCTCCACGACTCTGATGTCTGTCGAACTGTTGCGAATGATCGGCGACAGCAGAATCACGGCACCACAACGTCGCCGCGCTCGGGCGGCCGTAGCTGGAATGTACGCAGAACGGCACTACAGGCGGGTAGTGCGGCGCGGACGTAAACTCCTGCGGTTCGTCACATCGACCTGACCTCTCTCCGTTTCATGCCACCTCTGTGCGCACCGCTGACAGGCGCGTCCGAAGCATCCCTCGCAAAGCTGGCCATGTACGATGTCGCTGAAATGGGAGTTCAAATACCGACGCAAATCCTTTGGCGAACAGGAGACAGGTCGGCAGTGTCAAGATGAGCATCACCCCGAACGCTCGACCACCAATCCCAAACGCCGGCGCGACGATTAGCTGGTAGACGGCGACGACAATCGGGGCGTGAATCAGATACAGACTGTATGAGAAACGCCCCAAACCGCGAATGGCGCGGGTTTCAAGTATTTGAGTGACTATCGCGGGCCGCCGATTGACAACACCCGCGAGCAGCAAACCAACCGCCGGCGCCAAGGTCAGATCGATCCAATAGAGATTCCGAACGGTCCACTCCGACCCGTTGTATGCGACCATTAGAAGGGTGGGGAGGCCCGCTAGCAAGGTAAGCCAAGGCAGCCGCGCCGACCAGTCAGGTTTGTCAATCAGAGCGGCCGCCGCCACGCCGACCGCGAACAATAGGGCAAACTGGGGGGTCAATCGAATGAGAAGGTGCACGACAGGGACGGACGGCGCCAACCAACCAATCAACGTCACACTGGCGAGAACCATTCCCATCATCACGCCAACGCCGGCATGCCGCTTGAGGAGCAATAAAAGTGGAAAGATGGCGTAGAGCTGCGCTTCGACGGCGATTGACCAAAGAGCGCCGTTAGGAGTCGGCGCGCCGAAAATGTCCTGCAGAAGAAACCCGTAAACCCATACGGACTTGAAAGTCGGCGCGCCCGCCCCCGGTTGAGGAACGAGAGTGGAAATCCAGAGACTGATTGCGAGAGCTGCCCAATACGCTGGCAGGATGCGCCACGCTCGGCGCTGTGCGAAAGTTCGACAACTTGAAATCCGCCATCCCGCACGTGACGGCGAAACGGCAAGAGAAAATCCAGATAAGGCAATAAAAACTACCACCGCGAAGTGGCCGTACAGAAGCCACCCTGCCCACGCTGGACCAGTGTTCAGGGGGAAACCAGGAAAGCACAAGAGATAGCAATGGTGCAGGACAACATATAACGCGGCGATGCCTCGGATGCCTTCGAGCCCCGGAAGCGTGCCGGAATCATTGGGCTTCATCGTTCATTTCGACGGGTTGGCGCTAGACTGATTTTTAACAGAACTCCGCCGTCACCGATTATGGATGCGACGTGCGCGGACCGAACCAGCAAGAAAATAGCCGGTTCGTGCGAGAAGCTCTGACTTCTTGACGTTCGGCGGATTTTGTAATATTAGCCGATTTTGGTGCAAATCTGCCGCCGGACTGGCGTTCAAATCACAATCAGGCCGACAACTTGCGCGCCATCAGTAAGACAAAAGACTCTCAAAAGAGAGTCTTTTGGTAAGTGAAGTCGCGGCGATAGGAGGGTGCTCCCAATGGCCACCGTCTCTCTCAGTGCACCACCAAACCTGCCTTCCTGGAATGGCGTGCCGGCCGGACATGAGAGCCTCTGGACAGAGAGGCGCTACTTTTGTTGGTAAACGCGGATATAGTCGACCTCGAGTTGACGGGCGAGCGTCTGGCTCGAAAGCACCGACCCCCAGTCCCGTTCCCACTGATTGTCGACCATCATGTGCAAGATAAGCTGCATAGGACCAGATTCAATCGTCGTCGAATTCCCGTTGAATTGGCCACACTTGACCCCGTTGATGTACCACGCAATGTACGTTGGCTCCCAATCCACTCCGAACGTCACCCAATCGGTTGAATAGTCCTTGACTGCACACGCTCCATTGTTGTGCGTCCCAGTGTTGGGAGTGTAGTCCGAACTTCGATTATTGTAGTGATACGTCATGAAGATTGAGTCGGGGAAGCCCCCGAGAATCTCGACGATGTCAATTTCCGTGTTGTAGTTGAAGTTAGGATCTGCCGGTAGCATCCAGAACGCTGTAAAGAAACCTGGCGTGCCCGGGAATTTCATTCGCGATTCGACGTAGCCGTAGGTGTACTTGAATAAGTAGGGAGATCCGTTGCCGGCATTTGGCCGCGCCGTTGAGACCAACCCCGCTTGATACGTGCACTGCCCCTGATAACAGCTACTGTTCGCATATGGCGGGGAAAGCGGCGCCGCAACGAGCTTTGCCGTGCCGTTGCTCAGTTGCACCTGAGAGGGCAGATATCGCTCCTTGCCTTGGTTAAAGGTCACCGTACAGTCACCGTAATTCCAATCGAAACACGGAGTGAGTTTGGTTGTATCGAGTGACGTGCCGTTGAACTCTTCGAAATAGGAGACCGCCCACTGTTTCCCGCTCGCGACAGGCGCTGGCGGTAGCGGGAAGCAGTTCGGATAAGTGCCAATTTGACCGGTTTGGCAGGACGTCCCGGTGATAATGCGCACGTTGGTCGGCGGTCGCGGGACAGTTTGGCCGCGTGCGGCAAGTGGCGTAACCAGCTGAATGGCCGCAGTAACCGCCACAAACCATCGGAAGCTACCGATTATTCTCATTCGTCTTCGGCTCAGTCATAAAGGCACTGATATCTTTACCTTGCGGTGAAGCGACCAGTGGCGTTCCTCCGCCGTCAGAGCAACACAAATGCCATTGCGAACTCCAGAAACTTCGACTCTTTATGTTGTTGAAAATGCACGACTTACACGCCGAGATTATTGTGGCTCCGGCCGAACGCCTAAGGATATTGTGTTCGAAAGCGTGATCAGGAGAACCCAGAAGGAAAGATGTGCACGTCCTCCTCCTCCGCCAGAACAATCCGAGGGTAAGTTTTTCGCAACGTGCCTTTAAGGGATCACCTAGGTGCCAGATTCAGCCGAGCCGGTCTCGTTGCTGCTGCTTGAGTAGCGGCTCGATCTTGCCACCATTCTGGTCAAGATGCCGCCGCGCGCGAGCTCTCGTCACGCTCCCACCGCGTCTCGGGCCCGAACGCCACGTACAGACGCGCGAGTACGGCGATCAGCACATACGTAATGGTGTCAAGTAATTGGGTTGGGCGACTTGCAGCCAAGCGCAATATATCTACGATGGTCGAGGTAGTTGTTCTGTTAGCATCGACAACAAGTTCGCGACGCCGGTTCTCAGCTGCGCCCCGATACGCTCGTCGCATTACCCTGAGGAGATCGCGAAGTTCGGCAGGCGCGACCACCACGACCGGTTCGTCCCCTACGATCTCAAGTTCCCCTGGCTTGAACTGCTGGTCGACGAAAAGATCCTCGGCGACGATGTCCGGATATTCACCAAAGCGCGCTCTTCCTGCAGCCGACAGGCCGTATACGCCAGCACCCCAGATCGAATTCATGACCGCAGGAATGCGGATGCGCGCACGATAGTACCGGCGTATCAGGGCCGAGCTGCGCGAGGTGTCATAACGGAACGGTGGCCGCGCCACGAGGCTCGCCTGGTTGGTCAATTGATGCAGGATCCGGCGCGCCGTGCGGCCCGATAGCACGACGTCGGCATCCAGGTAAAGGCGCGGGAACACCTGCAGATGTCGCTCACCAGTCCGCAGAGCGGCGGTCTTCGATGCAATTTCAAGTTCGATTACGGTGACCGCCGGACCGAAGCTGCGCGCGACCTGTGCGGTGGCATCGTGGCAGCCATTGCACACCACGACGACTTCCAGTTCTCCCGGCTCGATTTCAGCCAACAGACTCTTGAGGCATCGTCCGATGACTGCTGCCTCGTTGTGCGCAGGGATCAGCACCGAACCAATCGGTCGGGGAGGATTCACTGGCCGTTCCGGCGATGGTTCAGGTCCGCTGCTCGAAGATTGCCTTGACGACACCTTATGCCTCTATTCCCTGTAACGCGCGTGGAGGAAAACCCCATCGGCCTCGCAGAATTTCCCCTTTCCTATGGCGCACCCCACCGCGTTGGTGCCGCTACGAGCGCCACTAATTCTCTGTTATTTGGCCGCCTGCAAGAGCACTGTTCAACCGCTGCAGGGCCGCCGAAGCACATCGCGAACTTTTTACACCCCTTAACTACCGATTTCAGGTTTGCGAGTCCAGAATTGATCGAGTTTCGATCGCCCCTCTGCGTCGAAACCTGCGCTCGGTGGTGAATACAACCGCTTTATTCTCAGCATTATCCGCCGGACGCGGAATCTCATCAATAAAATGGCAATTCTATTGCACAATCGGGGTAGCGTGGCGCCGGCAGCAGTGGGAGCAGCCTGTCGGCTCCGCGAGGGTTACGTCATTGCCGTCTCAATACCGATGAACGAGCAAACAGTCAGATGATGAAGACTCTACAAAAACTTACGCGGTTGAAGTTCGCGGTCCCGGTGGCTGTCGCGATCTCGATTTTAACGTTCCTGGGCGGTAGCCCTGTTTCTGCGCAAACAACGTCCTACCCTGACGATACCAATACTGGCGTGCCGGCCGGAACGACGCTCACGCCATTCACCGGCACCTACCGGATCACCGTGGACGGCACCACTGTAGACGCGATGAACATCTCTGGTTGCGTCGAAATCCGTGCCAACAACGTCACGATCAAGCGGACAAAGATCCAGGGCTGCGGTGGAACTTACGTCATCGACAACTACGCGTCAGCACAGGGAGGCGGCACCAACCTACTCATCGTGGATAGCACGATCATCTGTAGCGGGAGCGCCGGCGGATCGACCGCCGTTGCCCAACAAGATTATACGCTCCGCCGGGTTAATATCTCGCGCTGTGAAAACGGCATCTGGATGGAAGTCAGAGCTACGATTGAGGATAGTTTCATTCACAACCTGATCTGCTACAATTCGGCGACGGACCCACACATTGATGGCGTGCAAATCGCCACCCGCGCGACAAACATCCTTATTCAACACAATCGAATCTACGGCGACTGTGACGGAGCCACCGCAGGGCAAGGCGGGAACTCCGCCGTTTTCGCCAACGGTAACCCGTCTGGCGAATCCAATGTCACGGTTACAAATAACATCCTGGCTGGCGGAACATACACGCTGTATTGCAATCAGGGTGGGAAGGGAATAAATAACATCTACAGCAACAATCGATTTAGTACAATCTTCCGGCCTAACGTGGGGGTGTATGGCCCTTGGGACCAGTGCAGCGACGAAACCATCGTCGGAAACGTCTATAACGAGACCGGCCAACTGCTTCCCGGGCAGAGCACGGTGTCGGCACCGCGCGCACCACTCAACGTTCGAATCATCAGGTAATCACCGCAGCTTGAGAAGACCGGCCCGTTTTCGCTGAGAAAACCATGTCGTAGAACTTCAGCAACTTCTCTGATTCATGATCCCACGATAGTTCGTGAATCACTCTCGAGTGGCCTGCCTCACCCATCCTGCTCCGCATCTGTTCGTTGTCGAGCAGTTGTTCGATCTTGTTTGCAAAGTCTTGCGTGCTCGTGTTTTCTGCATACAGGGACGCATCCTGGGCCGACACCCGGCCCTCCTTCAAGTCGTACTGCACGATGGCCTTCTTGAGCGCCATGTATTCCATGATCTTGTTCATGGTCGACAGGTTGTTCATTTCGGTGGGTCGGTCTGGATTGACGCAAAGATCGCAAGTATTTAGAACGTCGACCATGGTGGCATCATCGACGCGACCGTAAAAATCTACGAACTCGCCCAACCCCATCTCGAGGGTGACTCGTTTGATTTTTTCAAGCTCCGTCCCGCCGCCAATGATGGCAAACTGAACGTCGCTTCTCCTATTCACGATATGTTTGACGGACTCCAACAGCAGGTCCAGTCCTTCTTGCTCGCCGATGACACCGACATATCCCACCAAGTGCTTTCGATTTTTTTTGTATTTCGGGTTCCCCTGGGTGAGTTTCAACCGATCGAGGGCCGGCCCGCTCCTGACGATGGCCACCCGGTTCGGATTCATCTTTCCCCTTCGGATGGCGATCTCACGGTACGAACCGTTGGTCGCAATACTGTAATTGGCCGCCTTGAACGTCAGCCATTCGAAGAACACCATCAGGGAGTAGAAGAGCCCTGATCGTTTGTGAAACTTCGCTACATATAATTCCGGATTGATGTCGTGATGATCGAAGACATACTTGACACCGAACGGCTTGAACAACAGTGCAACCAGGAAAATCAAGTCAGGCGGATTGCAGCCTTGTATAACGTGAAATCGCTCGGCGAAGAAAATCCTCACACTCAACACGAATTCCCAAAACAAGGCGGTCGAGTACTCGGCCAAGTAGCCCAGCGGGCCATTCGCTTCGACAGGCAGGGGGTGACGGTAGATTCTGATGCCGTCGATTTCCTCATAGGATTTCGCGAAATGTTTAGTCTGTGGACAGATCACCGAGACACTTGCGCCTGCTTTCTTCAGCGTGTTGGCTTCCTGCCACACTCGCCTGTCGAACGGCAGCGGAAGATTCTCGACGATGATCAGAATGTGCTTACCAGCAAATGCCGACATAATTCCGTTGGCTCGTTCGGTTCTTGTCCAGTCTGACCAAGTCTATGATCGTCTGATCGGGCGAGACGAGGTCGAAGATGTCGACGAATTCCTGTGTTTTTGTCCCGATGACGATGACCTCCGATTCGACACACACTTGCTTTACCGTATCTTTGATGAGGTCCACCATGTGAGGAACGTGGGTTTCGATGTATTCCTTGTTCTTCCCGAGCAGCCTGGCATATGACACATTGCTGTCGTAGAGGCTCAGTTTGTAGCCCTTTCCGATCAGTGTTTCGATGAGCGTTACGACCGGGCTTTCTCTCAGGTCGTCCGTGCCGCCCTTGAACGCGAACCCCAGTACTCCGATTTTTCGCTTTCCCGTCGCGTAAATCATTTGCAGTACTCTCTGCAGCTGATATTCATTGCTGATCAGGAGGCTGCTCAACATCGGAATTTTCAAGTCCAGCGAACCGGCCTTATGGTTAAGTGCGCGGACATCTTTCGGCAGGCATGACCCACCAAACGCAAAACCAGGCTTCAAATAATACGGGGAGAGATTCAGCTTCGTATCCTTGGTCACGACTTCCATCACCTTGTGACTGTCGATGCCAAGCTCCTTGCACACGTTGCCGATTTCATTCGCAAACGTCACTTTGACTGCATGAAAATTGTTATTAGCGTACTTGATCATTTCCGCCTCCTCCGGCTGGAGCGCGTATAAGGGAGCGGAAATCTTCTCGTATAGTTGGCGCAATACCGACTCGCTCTTTTCGCAGGTCGCCCCAATGACCGTGTACGGGGGCGCGTAGAAATCGCTCACCGCCGTTCCTTCTCGTAAGAATTCAGGATTCGCGGCCATTCCGAAATCCACG
>Ga0170475_101058093_pt1 | contig 15830 bp, 9 predicted proteins | sample Soicark_Litter_5_FD_111474 | JGI IMG/M metagenome (GOLD analysis project Ga0170475, IMG submission 111474) | Avena fatua rhizosphere microbial communities from Hopland, California, USA. Combined Assembly of 48 SPs | reverse complement strand
GTGTCGATGGCCATGCGCACGCGCAACGGCAGGTACTGCGTGGCCGGCCACAGGGCGTGGGTCTCGATGGTGGCCGCTGGCAATTCGTCGAGCAGGGTGACGAGCGCCCCGGCACGAATGCGATCGCGCACCAGCCAGTGGGAGAGCCAGGCAATGCCCATCCCCGCAACCGCGGCGTCGACAATCACGGCCAGGTCATCGGATCTCAGGCGCGAAGCCAGCACCACCTCGGCAATCTGACCCTTGCCGTCCGGCAGCAACCAGGGCGGGGAGAAATCCGCGCGCCAGTAATGCAGGGCGTCGTGGCCGGCCAGTGCCGCGATGTCCCCAGGCCGGCCCCGTGCAGCCAGATAGGCAGGCGCGGCGCACAGCACCTTTCGCTGGACCGCAAGGCGACGGGTTCGAAGCCCGCTGCCCGGCCCGAGCCCGCCGCTGCGAATGACAAGATCGAAGCCGTCGGCAAGGACGTCCACGGGCTGGTCGCTGAAACTCAGGTCGAGGTCGAGCTTCGGGTGCTGTTGCGCCAACTCGAGCAGGATCGGCATCACGCAGTGCCGGCCGAACAGCACGGGCATGGATACGCGCAAGCGGCCGGCGACTTCGCGCCTGCCGGAGTCCAGCAGGGCCTCGGCAGCGCGCAGTTCGTCGAGCGCCCGCAGGCAGCGTTCGTAGTAGATCTGGCCGGCTTCGGTGAGGCTTTGAACGCGTGTCGTCCGGTGAAAGAGCCGGACATCCAGGCGCGCTTCCAACCGCGCGATGGCCTTGCCGACAGCGGAACGAGACAGGGCCAGGCGCTCGGCCGCACGGGCAAAGCCGCCGGCTTGCACCGCCTCGACAAACACGGCAACGCCGTCCAACTGATCCTGCATGGCGCTCGACTGGATTGTCGCCTCCCGCGCGACATTCATGGGAACAAACGTCGCCACTGGCGACTGTGCTTCAACTGTAGCATCCTTGCGCGCTCCATGCGGCGCAGATCCCGGGTGAAGAGCCGCCTCAGCGCGCTCGAGCACCCTTGACCAACATGAAGAACACCATGCCCAGCCCGAACCTGCCCACCCCCACGACGATGGACAACCTGCGCGCGGTATCGCCCGTGCTTGCGAAGTACACCGAAGCGATGATCGTCAATGACCTGTGGCACCGCCCGGGGCTGTCGACGCGGGACCGAAGCATCATCACAGTCTCGGCGCTGATCATGCGCAACCAGACCAACTCGATGCCGTACTACGTCAACAAGTCGCTCGACTCTGGCGTCACTCCCGGCGAGCTCTCCGAAATCATCACGCACGTGGCCTTCTACGCCGGGTGGCCGAACGCCATCGCCACGGTGACCGTCGTGAAGGACATCTTCGCGCAGCGCGGCATCGGCGCCGATCAGCTTCCGCCGGTCTCTCCCATCCTGCTGCCCATCGAGCAGGCCGTGCCGGACGAAGCCACCCGCGCGGCCATCGTCAATGACCTCCGCCCGATCTGCCCGGGTCTCATGGACTACACGGACGAGGTCTTGTACCAGGAGGTTTGGCGTCGCCCCGGCCTGGCGCCGCGGGACCGCAACCTGGCCACCATCAGTGCGCTGATCGCGGGCGGTCAGACCGGCGCCCTCGCCTTCTATCTCAACCGGGCGATGGTCATCGGCATCACCAGGGCTCAGGTCTCGGAGACGCTGACCCAGGTGGCGTTTTACGCAGGCTGGCCGGTCGTGTTGTCCGCGGTGTCGACCATCAACGGCGTGTTCAACACCCAGCCGGGCTGAAACCGGCCGGATGAAGCGGATGTCGTTCGGGCGCACTTGCCCGAACTGCCCCCCGGCACGCGGCCGCAGGAGTATCCTGTCATGAGGGGGCTGCCATGCCGCTTCTGTTGTTGCTGTTCCTGCTGTCGCTGCCGCTGTCCGCGCGCGCGAACCCCACGACGGTCACGGTCCTGACGATCGACGGCCCGGTGTCGCCGGCCTCCGCCGATTACTTCGCGCGTGGCCTGAAGCGGTCGGTGCAGAATGCTTCGCACCTGGTGGTGCTTCAGCTCGACACGCCCGGCGGCTTGGACACCGCGATGCGCGACATGATCAAAGGCATCCTCGCGTCGCCGGTGCCGGTTGCCACCTTCGTGTTCCCGAGCGGCGCGCGCGCTGCCAGCGCCGGCACCTACCTCCTCTACGCCAGCCACGTTGCCGCGATGGCGCCGGGCACCAACCTGGGCGCGGCCACGCCTGTCCAGGTCGGCATGGGTGGGCAGGGGCGTGAACCGGCCACGCCACCCGGGCACAAGGGGTCGGGGCCCGGGGACAAGCCTGCATCATCGGCTCAGCCCGGCACGATGACGCAAAAGCAGGTGCATGACGCCTCGGCGTACATGCGCAGCCTGGCCCAGTTGCGCGGGCGCAATGCCGAATGGGCCGAGCAGGCGGTGCGCGAGGCCGTCAGCCTCAGTGCCGACGAGGCATTGAAGCGCCATGTCATCGACCATGTGGCCACGGATGTGGGCGACCTCCTCAAGCGCGTGCAGGGAACGCGCGTGCAGGTGGGCAGCGGCTCGGTGACCATCGACGTGGCCGGCGCGCAAATCATCGCGATCCAACCCGATTGGCGCGCACGGCTGCTGGCCGTCATCGCCTCGCCCAGCCTGGCCCTCCTGATGATGATGGTGGGCTTCTACGGGCTGTTGTTCGAATTCTCGAACCCCGGCTACGTGCTGCCTGGCGTGGTCGGCGGCATCTGCCTTCTGCTGGGCTTGTTCGCGCTGCAGATGCTGCCGTACAACTACGCCGGCGTCGCGCTCATCGTGCTGGGCCTGGCCTTTCTGATGGCCGAGGTGTTTCTGCCCACCTCGGGCGCGCTCGCGACGGGCGGCATCGTGGCCTTCCTGATCGGTGCCGTGATCCTGGTCGACACGGACACGCCCGGCTACGGCATTCCGTTGCCACTGATCGTCTTGCTGGCCGGCCTCAGTGCGCTGTTCGTGCTCGTGGGCGTCGGCATGACGGTGAAGGCCCGCAGGCGGCCCATCGTGAGCGGCCCTCAGGAGCTTCTGGGCGCGCCGGGGGAAGTGCTGGCGGATTGCGTCGGCGAAGGTTGGGCGACCGTGCATGGGGAGACCTGGCGGGTGCGCAGCGCAACGCCGCTGGCGCGCGGCCAGCATGTGCGCGTGACGCGGCTCGATGGCCTCACGCTGGACGTCGAACCGCAGCCGATTCAACACGAAGGGAGTGCATGATGATCATCGGATTCACCGGCATGGTGCTGCTGGTCTTGCTGGGGGGCTTGCTCGCCACCTCGGTCCGCATCCTGCGCGAATACGAACGCGGCGTCGTCTTCACGCTTGGCCGCTTCTGGAAGGTCAAGGGGCCGGGGCTCGTGCTGCTTGTGCCGGTGGTCCAGCAGATGGTCAAGGTGGATCTGCGGACGATCGTGTTTGAAGTGCCCACGCAGGACGTGATCTCTCGCGACAACGTGTCGGTGAAGGTCAGTGCCGTCGTGTACCTGCGGGTGATCGATGCCGAGCGCGCGATCATCCAGGTCGAGCAGTACCTCAACGCCACCAGCCAGTTGGCCCAGACGACCTTGCGATCCGTGCTCGGCAAGCACGAACTCGACGACATGCTGGCGGGCCGGGAGAAACTCAACCTGGACATCCAGCAAGCGCTGGATGCGCAAACCAACTCGTGGGGCATCAAGGTATCGAACGTCGAGATCAAGCAAGTCGACCTGACCGAATCGATGATCCGCGCGATTGCGCGGCAGGCCGAGGCCGAACGCGAGCGGCGGGCCAAGGTGATTCATGCCGAGGGCGAATTGCAGGCCTCGGAAAAACTGTTCCAGGCGGCCCAGGTGCTGGCGCAAGAGCCGCAGGCCATTCAGTTGCGGTACCTGGAAACACTGACGCTGATCGGTGCGGACAAGAACACCACGATCGTGTTCCCGCTGCCCATGGACCTCGTTGCGCCGTTCTTGTCGCGTGACCGTGACAAGGCGCAGCGCTGAGGGCTCATGGCCTTGTCGGATAATCCTTCGCCCCAGCCGCCGGCTGCCCGACAGTTCCGATCTGCGCCATGCAAGAAAACCCATACAGTCTTGAAAAAAAACCTGCAGGAAAGGTATCCAATGCCTTGGCTCCTCGTCCCATTGCGGCATGGCTTCTGATTCTTGCGCTGATAGCGAGCAGCACATTGGTTTCTCTGGCTTCGAGCCAATTTTTCTTGCTTGTCGCGCATCGCTGGGCTGATATACGAGACTACACCGCATTGGCAGTCGGGGTCACTTGGCGCATCGCACTCGTCGCTGCATTCGTTGCCGCGGTGATCGGCATTTACAGCCGGCGACAATGGGGACGCTGGCTCGGCCTGCTTGCCATTGCGGCCTTCGCCACGTCGAGCGTTTTGGGGCCCGATACGACAGCGTACGCCAATGAGGCCCAAAAGGCTGGGGGGTTCCTGGGTCGCATGATCCTCGGCCCGCTGGCATTTGTCTGGTGGGCCTATGCGTTTGGTTTCTCTCGCAAGGCCAAACGGTACTTTCTTGCCAAGGAACACTGCGCCAACGGTGATGAGGCGGGCGTGGCACCCTGATGCTTCACAGTCATCGGCGAGGTCCGCGGGGCCATGAACTGGCTCAGCGGAGCTTCCTCCAGCGCATACACGCCCGGCACGTCCGCTTTGACATCGGCCGGCTGTTGCCTTCGTCTACCGCCCTGCCCCGTTCTGGGGACGAATCCACCGCGCCAGCGTCGCGAACAATTCGTCCACATTGATCGGCTTGTCGATGTAGTCGTTCATCCCGGCGTCCAATGCCCGGTCGCGGTCGCCCACCATGGCGTTGGCCGTCATCGCGATGATGGGCAGGTCCTTGAGCCGCGCCTGTCCGCGCAAGGCCCGGGCCGCGGTGTAGCCATCCATGACCGGCATCTGGCAATCCATCAGCACGCCGTCGAACACCTCTTTGGCCAGGATGTCGATGGCCTGCTGGCCGTCGCCCACGATGGTCACCCGGATGCTCGCGAGGTCCAGCAGCTCGCGGGCCACTTCCTGGTTGATGACGTTGTCCTCGACCACGAGAATGTGCGCGCCGCGCAGCCGTTCCTCGTTGTCGTGCTGCGTCTCTTCGCGCAGCGTTTCGCGCGGCTTGCGGGTTGTCGTCCGGCCCAGCGCCGTGCGGCACGCATCGAGCAGCGTCGACGGGGTCACCGGCTTGGCCAGCAGCACCCCTGGCTTCACGCCCTGCTCCGCCAAGCGCTGCGCCAGCGTCTCGCGGCCATGCCCGGTGAACATCAGCACGGCCGGCGCACGCCGCAAGTGCCGGGCTCCCTCCAGCTGACGGACGCACTCCACGCCGTCCATTGCCGGCATTTTCCAGTCGATCAGCACCAGGTCGTAGGAGTCACCGCTCGCGTCTTCCCGTGCCAGCGCCTGCAGCCCCTGCGCACCGTCGCTGGCGCTGTAGCCACGCAAGCCGAGCATGCGCGCCATGCCGACGAGGACCTCGCGGGCGCTGGCGTTGTCGTCGATCACGAGAATCCGCGCGCCTCGCAGCGCGTCGACGTCCAGGCCTTCCGTGCGCTCACGTTGCGATTGAACGCCGAATCGGGCCGTGAAGCGGAAGCTGCTGCCTTGCCCGAGCCGGCTCTCGGCCTGGATGTCGCCGTCCATCAGGTGCGCCAGCCGCTGGCTGATGGCCAGCCCGAGCCCGGTGCCCCCGTAGCGCCGGCTCACGGACGAATCGCCCTGCGAGAACGGCTCGAACAATCGCTGCTGTTGCTCCGGACTCATGCCGATGCCGGTGTCGCGCACCTCGAACCTCAGCCTCACCGACTCCGCCTCTTGCGCGATCACCTCGATGTCGATGACGATCTCGCCTTCGTCGGTGAACTTGATGGCGTTGGTGATCAGGTTGAGCAGCACCTGCCCCAGCCGCGACGGATCGCCCACCAGCGCCGTCGGCAGCTTCTGCGCCTGCGACAGCAGCAGCTCCAGGCCCTTCTCCTCTGCCTTCGTGCCGGTCAGGTTGACCAGGTTGTCGATCACGTCGCGCAAGTCGAACTCGATGTTCTCCATCTCGAGCTTGCCCGCTTCGATTTTCGAGAAGTCCAGGATGTCGTTGATGATGCTCAGCAGCAGCTCGGCCGAACGGTGCACCGATTGGACGTATTTCTGCTGCTGCGGGTCCAGGTCGCTTTGCAGCGCCAGGTACGACATGCCGATGATCGCGTTCATCGGCGTGCGGATCTCGTGGCTCATCGTCGCCAGGAAGTTGCTCTTGGCCAGGTTGGCCTCGTCGGCCACCCGCCGCGCCTCCCGCTCGGCTTCGGCCTGCCGGCGTTCGCTCAGGTCGAGCACGTAGGCCACGCCGCTCTCCTGCGAGCCTTCGAGGAACGCCCCGCCCAGCAGCACGGGCACGCGTCGGCCGTCCTTGCCAATGTATTCCTTCTCGTAGGGCGTGCACCGGCCGAACTGCTGCAGTTCGAGCGTCGCCCGCTCGTCGGCCGCCTGGTATTCCGGCGGTGTCATGTCCCGCCAGTGCAACTGGCCGGACAGCAGGGCTTGGCGGTCGTGGCCAATGATGCTCAGGAAGGCATCGTTCGCATCTGATATCTCGCCCGAGACATTCCAGAAGAACACACCGATGATGTTGGCCTCCACCAGGCGCCGGATGCGGCCCTCCCGCTCGCGCAACGTCGCCTCCACGTGCTGGCGCTTGAGATTCTCGCGCTGCAAATCCGCGTACAGCAAGGCGTTCTCCAGCGAGATCGCCGGTTGCGTGGACAGCATCTCCAGCACCGCCAGCCGCTGCGGCACGAAGGCGTGCGCGGCCAGGTCGTTCTCCAGGTAGAGCATGCCGAGCAGCGTCGATTGGCGAAGGATGGGCAGGCACAGCACCGATTTGGCCGGGCGCACGGCCCAGCAGGCCTCACCCGCATACGGGTTCGATTGCGTCGCATCGGCCAGCAGCACCGGTGCCTGGCTGCGCCGGACAAAGTTGATCAGCGCCTCGGGCAACGCCGGCCGAGGCAATGTCTTGCCCAGGTGCAGCACCACCTGGACTGTTTGTTGCGCGTCCGCGTTTGCCTCGGCGGCCAGCGTCAGCTCCTCGCCGCGCGACAGCAGCAGGTAGCCGGTCCGGGCGCCGGCGTTCTCCAGAACGATGCGCATCAAGGTGTCGATCAGCTCGTCCAGCACGATCCGCTGCGAGATGGCCTGCGAGGCCTTGGCAAGCGTCAGCAAATCGAGCTGCGCATCCGGTGGCAGCGCTGCGTCAGCCTGCGCGCGCGGCTGCAAGTGAGCGTGGCGCGTTTCCAATTGCCGGACCTTGCCGTCCGCGCCCCAACGGGCATAGCTCTCTCGCGCCTGGTGCAAATGGGCTTCAGCGGCGGTCTTGGCGCCCCGGGCAAGGAAGAATTTGGCCGCGATCTCGTGCGCCAGCCCCTGGTTCTGGACAAGCCCGTTCTCACGCGTTGACTGAATGGCCTCTTCGTACCGGCGCATGGCCTCCAGGTCGTGGCCATTGAGCCTGGCGAATTCCCCGGAAACGAGCGCTGCGCGACTTCCAAAATTCTCCGGGCAATTCTGGGCCCACTCATTCAGTTGCCGGGCGTGATCGGCCAGCGCGGCGAGGTGCTCGGTGCGCTCTTCGGGGCTTGCATCGTCGCAATGGGCCGCCCGTGCCAATGCGCCATAAAAATGGAATTCGGCGAGCTCGACATGCGACGGCGACGTCCACAGCAGGCGCTGCGCCCGGATGGCGGCCTCGACGGCGGCCCGATGGTCTCCCGCGATGATCCGTGCCTGCAATTTGCGAATCCAGTACCAGCATTCGGCGATCGCCAGGCGACGATCCTCTTCGAAATGCCGCTCCAACCGCGCTTCGGAGAACCCGGCGTCGTCGAACGACGAAAACCGGGCGGTTGCGCCTCGGAGCGTTCGCACCAACTGAAGCTGGGTGGCAATGATGTCCTCGACGAGCCCGAACTTCGCCTTGCGCACGAATTCGAGCCCGATCTCCGCCTCCCGCTCCACGTCCGCCAGGGGCGTCCCGGTCGCCAACAGGTTCGTGATCAGGTGGTTGCAGCTGTAGGCCGCAAATGTGAGGTCGCCATTTTCACTGGCCATCTCGAAGGCGCGCCGCACCCACGTGCGCCCCATGTGAAAAGGATGCGTCCAGGGGAGGACCACGTTGCCGAAATGCACATAGACGCGCGGCTTGTAGCGATCCAGCCCGCGCTTGTCCACCAACTCCATCGCCAGCCTGCCAAAGCGATAACCCGCCTGGTAGTTGCCGAAGCGGGGCCCGATGAACATGCCCAGCCAGGCATATCCGATGCAAGACCCGTCGCTGTGGCCATACGACAAGCTGATGTTGGCCATGTGGCCCACGATGAGGCCTGACAGGTTCTCGTCGGTGAACAAGGTGGGCGGCAGCATGGTCATGAGCACGTCCATCGTCGCCCGCGAGTTTTCATCGCTCATCAGCGGCAGGTCGACGAGCTCTTCGATCGTTCGGTCGCCCAGTTGCTGCCAGATCCGCTCGAACTCGCGGCGCACATCGTCTTGCGTCGGGTGAGGCGACCAGTGAATGTCGACGCGGCGCAAATGGTCAAGCCCTGTCTGCACGGCGCGGTCGCTGCGTCCCAGGGTCGTGAAAAGGTTGATGCGTGCGCAGGTGATCGCTGCCAGGTTGACGTGGTCGGCGGCCCGCTCGGACAGCCGCGAAAGACGCTCTCCAGCCGCGACCAAGTCACCGGTCAGGTACTCGCACTCGGCACGGTGGAATTCCAGCGCGAAACTGACGGCGTGGTGCCGTTCCCATCGGTCGGGCGGCATCAACGCACAGCCCGCTGAAAAGTACTTCAGGGCCGCAGCAAACGCCGTCGAGTCCTTGGCGCGTCGCCCGGCGATGAGATTGAATTCGGCCACCTGATGGCGCTCGTCTGGGGAGGTGATCAAATCAGCGCTGTGTTCAAACTGGTTCACGATCTCGAAAATCTTTCCCTCCAGCTCCTCCGGCGACGTTCGTGCGGCCAGCAATCTGCCGATCCGCAGGTGTTCCGCCGCCCGCTCGCTTTCCGGAATCAACGAGTACGCGGCTTGCTGGACGCGGTCGTGCAGGAAGGTGTAGACGTCGTTCGAGCGGTAGACCATCCCGGTACGGACGGCCTCGCGCAACGCCGCATGGATGTCCGCCTCAGGTACCCCGTGCATCTCGCTCAACCAGGCGGTCGATGCGTTGTTGCCCAGGCAGCCCAGCAGCCGCAGCACGGCCTGGGTGTCGGCCGGCAGGCGGTTGAGCTTGGCGACCATCAGGTCGACCACGTTGTCTGTCAGGTCCTTGGCGCGGATGCGCGCCAGATTCCAGGTCCAGGCCGCTTCGTTCGGCGCAACCGCCAGCAACCGCTCTTCGGCCAGCACGTTGAGGAACTGGATCGTGAAGAAGGGATTGCCACCGGTCTTCTCATGCACCAGTTCGACCAGGCCTTGCGCGTGCTCACGCGTGCAGTGCAGCGCATCGGCAACGATCCGCCCCACGTCGCCCTGTGCCAACGGCGCCAGCACGATCTCGTGCACCGGCACCGCCCGGGCCCGGCGGATCGCGCGCAGCGTGTGCATCAGCGGATGGGACGCATCGACCTCGTTGCTGCGGTACGCGCCCACCAGCAGCAAATGGTGCAGCCCCGGTTCTGCAATCAGGTACTCCAGCATCTGCAGCGTCGCGGTGTCCAGCCACTGCAAGTCGTCGAGGAACAGCACGAGCGGATGCTCCGGCCGCGCGAACACGCCGACGAAGCGCCGCAACACCGTCTGGAACCGGTTCTGCGTCTCCTGCAGCGGCATGTCCTGCACCGGCGGCTGCGGGCCGATGATCCATTCCAGCTCCGCGATGAGCTTGACCATCAGCGCGGCATTCGGCCCGAGCGCGGCCAGCAGCGCATCGCGCCATTCGCGCACCTGCGCTTCCTCCTGGCCGAGGACCTGATGCACCAGCCCGCGAAACGCCTGCGCCAGCGTGGCATACGGAATGTCGCGCTTGTACTGGTCGAACTTCCCCGCGGCAAACAACCCGCGCCGGAGGAACAGCACCTTGTGCAATTCATAGACGACCGATGACTTGCCGATGCCCGAGTACCCGGACACCAGCACGAACTCCGGTTTGCCAAGCACCGCAACCCGGTCGAACGCAGCGCTCAGCAGCGCGATCTCCGGCTCCCGGCCATAGAGCTTCTCGGGAATCCGCAACTGCGCCGACAGGTCGTCCCCACCGAGCGCGAAGGCTTCGATGCGGCCTCGTTCCTGCCACTGCGCCAGGCACCGGCGAAGATCGGCCGCCAGGCCCGAGGCCATCTGGTAGCGGTCCTCGGCCGACTTGGCCAACAGCTTCATGACGATCGTCGACAGCAGCGGAGGCACCCCCGGCACGCGTTCGGCCGGCGCCATCGCCTGGCGCGCCATGTGACAGTGGAACAGATCCATCGGATCTGCCGAACTGAACGGCAATACGCCGGTCAGCATCTCGTACATCGACACGCCCAGCGCGTAGAGGTCGCTGCGCGAATCGATCGAGCGGTTCATGCGGCCGGTCTGCTCGGGCGCCATGTAGGCCAGGGTGCCTGCGACGCGCTCGGGCGGGGCCAGCGGCTGGTGCTCGCGCGGTTGGTGCGTCGCAATGCCGAACCCCATCCAATGGACCGCCCCGGTGCCCGGTTCCACCAGCACGTTTGCCGGCTTGATGTCCTTGTGGACGATGCCCCGTTCGTGCACCCGCGCAAGCGCGGCCGCCAGCGCGCTTGCAATGTGCAGGAACCGGTCGACCTGCATCGGCTGCCCGAGCAACCCATCCAGCGGCACACCCCCCGGGTCCGCCAGCAACAGCGCCGGGCGCCCCTCCCAGTGCACCAGCGCCAACGGGCACGCCGCCCATTGGGCATCGAGGAAATCCTTCAGTGCATGCTCATGCCCGAGCTGCGCCAGGCAAACCGCACTGGCATGCTCGGCCACGAGCACCTTCATCAGGCGCGGTTCGGCCCCGTGTTCGTGCAACCGGTACAGATCGAACGCCGTACCATGGTGCAGCAGCTCCGGGCGTTCGGCCAACGCCATCACCGGCATGGCCCTCCCGTCCGATGTGTCCCGGGTTCGTCCGCCGATGTTTGAAGAAGAGAACATGGGCTTGGCTACTTGACGCCCGCATGCGCGGTGCGATCCGCGACCAGGCTGGCCGCCAGCACCACCAGGGCGCCATAGGCGATGGGTTCATACGCGGCATTCAGCCCCGTTGCGGCAATGCCGACCCGCAGCACCGTGACCGTCAGCGCACCGATCAAGGTGCGCACGACCCCCCCGGTTCCCCCGGTGATCGCGGTGCCGCCGATCAGGACCGCCGCAATGCTCGGCAGCAACAGGCTGTCGGCAATGGTCGGACTTGCGCTGGCCGTGCGCGCCACCATCGCCATCGCTGCCAGCCCGGAAAACAGCCCGGTCAACGCGAACGCAATGACCTTCACCCGCCCCACGCGAACGCCGCTCAGCCGCGCTGCCGCGGGGTTCAGGCCGATGGCACGGATGCGGCGCCCGAAGGGCAACCAGTGCTGCGCGATGGCCACAAGCGCCAGCGCTGCCGCCGCGAAGGCAAACGAGTGGTGCACGCCCCAGCTGCTGCCTTCGAGCCAGCCGACGGTGGCATAGCCTGCGCCGACGGGCAAGGTGGTACCGGCGATCACCAACGCCAGTCCAGACCACATGCCCAGCCCCGCCAGCGTGACGACGACCGAAGGAATTCTGGCGCGCGCGTGGACGAGACCTTGGAATGCACCGAGCAACGTGGTCAGCCCCAGCACGCCGAGCAGGCCGGCCCAGCCCATCGAAGGGAGCGCGAACGCCATCAGCACCGAGGCAAGGGCCGCCAAGGCGGCCATCGACACGTCGATGCCCCCGAGCATGATCACCAGTGTTTGCGCGGTGGACAGCAAAAGGATCACGCTCGATTCTCCCGCCAGCAAGCCGAGGTTGTCCAGGGACACGAACGACGGCTCGGCCATGCCGACCGCGACGAGCAGCGCCAGCAGCACCAGGAGCGGCACGCACGTCATCCACCGGTCGCGTGCCCGGCCCATCGCTTGAAGGATCGTCAGAGCATGCATTCGAGAACCCGCAAATCGGGCGGCTTTGCCGAACTGCCCGTGAACGTGCCCGAGACCACGCCGCTCTTCATCACGACAAGGTTGTCGCTCAACGCAATCAGCTCGTCGATCGCGTCGGTGACCAGCACGATGCCGAGGCCGCCACGGGCGAGGTCCCGGATCGAGGCGACCGCCTCCGCCTTGGCTCCCACGTCGAGCCCGCGCCAAGGATGGTCGAGGATCAAAATCCGAAGCGTGCGCGCAATCAACCACTTCGCCAATACGAGCTTTTGCTGGTTGCCCCCGCTGAGCAGCTGGGCCTGCGTCTCGGCGGTGCACGATCTGATGCCCAGCCGCGCGATCCAGGAGCGCACGAGTGCCTTCTCACGACGCAGCCCGATGAACGGACCACGCCGCATTTCGCCAAGATGTGCCAGGGTCATGTTTTCGGCCACGGACATGCCGGCCACGACACCTTCGGTGCCGCGCTCGCGCGGCACGTAACCATGCCCCGCTGGACCGCATCGGCAGGCTCGGTGAAGCGCACCGGCCGGCCGTCCAACGCGATCTCGCCGCTGTCGGGCGGTTCGGCCCCGAAAAGAGCCCGACACACGCTTTCGCGCCCTGAGTCTGCCGCCCCGGCGATGCCCAGCACCTCGCCCGCCCGCAATTCGAAGTTGACGGAGCGGTAATGATGGGCGCGGGTCAGATCGCGCACGCTCAAGACCACCCGGGAAGCGCTCGCTGGCGCTTGTCGAGCGCGCTGCCGATCACCGGGTTCGGCAGGACGAACGTGGCCGAGCACCATGTCCTGCAAGTCCACTTTCGTGCAGGCGCCTGCGTTGCGCTGGCCGACACAGCGGCCCTGGGCAAAAACGTAGATTCGATCGCACACGCGCAGGACTTCGTCGAGGCGGTGCGACACGAATATCGTGGAGGCACGGCTGCGCAGCCGTTCAATCGCAAGAAGCACGGCCTGCGCCTGGTCGCCGTTCAGCATCGATGTCGGTTCATCGAGAAGAAGCAGCGGTTCATGCGGCGTGCGCTCCTCGACCGTGAGCGCCTTGGCCAATTCAACCATCTGGCGCTCGCCGAAAGACAAGGTTTCGGCCAGTGCGGACGGTGAAATGCCCGAATCGAGCTTGGCCAGCTGGGCCACACTCAGCGCGTGTAGCTTCTTCCAATCGTAGAAGCCGGCACGCAAAGCCGCATCTTCGTGACCGAGCATGATGTTCTCGGCCGCGTTCAAATTGAGCAACAGCGATTGTTCCTGGAACACCATGCTGATGCCCAAGGCCGACGCATCGCGGGGGCTGCGCAGCCTGACCGGCCTGCCACGCAGTGCGATGTGCCCACGATCGGGCCGGTACAACCCGGCCAGCACCTTCAGCAGGGTCGACTTGCCCGCACCATTCTCCCCGAGCACGCCGACCACTTCCCGAGGCCCCACCTCGATCGACACATCATCGAGCGCCAGCACCCCGGCGAAGGTCTTGCTGAGGCGCTCGACGCGCAGCACGGAGGTGTTCACCGAACGTCCCGCACGCGATCGTGCATTTGCCAAGTCGCCAGGAGCGACGCCGACAGAACGATCGCACCCTCGACCGCCTTTTGCGCCTCCGGAATCACCCCGACGAAGACCATTCCGTTGGCCAGCACATTCAGCAGCACCGCCCCCACCGCCGATTGGAGAACGCCGCCGCGCCCGCCGGCCAGCGACGTCCCTCCGACCACCACGGCGGTAACGGTTGCCAGCATCTGCCCCGCGCCGATGTCGACATGGCCCAAGCCGATCCGGACCGACTCCAACGCCCCGCCAAGGCCCGCCAGCAGGCCGCAAAAGGCAAAGGCAAGCACCTTGTAGCGGTCCACCGGGAGGCCGGATTGGCGGGCCAGGTTTTCGCCGCCGCCGATCGCCATGCAGTACCGGCCGAAGCGGGTGTAGTGCTGCAGCACGTGGCCCAGCACCACCACGGCGACAGCCACGAGGGCAAGATTCGGCACGGCGCCGGTCCTGCCAAGGCCGAAGGCGCGCAGCGTTTCATCCTTCATGATGGGCGGTTGCCCGCTCGACAACAGCATGGCGAGCCCCAGTGCGACCGACCAGGCGCCGAGCGTGACCAGGAACGACGGCACGGCCAGCCGCGTGAGTACCACACCGTTCAACATGCCGATGCACAGGCCGGGCAGCACAGCAAACGCCAGTGCCGAAACACCGAAATCCAACACAGTCCGGTTGTTGAGCACGAGCATGGCGACCGTCAAAGAGCACAGCGCCATCACCCCCTCGATCGACAAGTCGAGCGACCCCTGCAGAACCACGAAGGTCAGGCCGACGACCAGGATCACAGGGACCGCGCAGCTGTCGGCAATCACCCAGAAATTTCCCAACGTGAGGAAGCGGGGCTCTGCAATACCGAAGCCGATGCACAGCACGAGCAACGCGACGAAGGGGCCCCATTGGCGCCAACTCAGGGTGTGCCATGCGAAGCGACGGCCCCACTTCGGCGCCATGGGGTCCCTTTGGCCGGCGCGCCGGGGCCGCTCGGCCCTGAAGACGCTCAGTACGCCTTGCCGGTGCTGCGTTTCCATAGATTCGCGCAATCCCATTCTTCCGCGTAAGCCGACACGGCAGGTTCGCCCTTGTACAGCTTGACCGTGTCCTTCGTGATATCGCGCAGGCGAAGGTAGAAGTCGCGCTGTTCATTCGGCCAGGACTTCGGGAGCGGCGCCTTCCCGGTCAGGACGCACACCCCCATCGCCAAGCCGATGCTGCCCTGGTAGTAGGCATCGCTCGATACCGTGGCGGTCATCTCGCCTTTGTCGACCGCCTCGATGGCCTCCGGAATGCCGTCGACCCCGACCACGGGCACCTTGCCGGCGAGGCCCGCGGCGCGCAGGGCCTCGATGGCGCCGAGCGCCATGTCATCGTTGGCGGCCCAAACAGCGGAGATGCGATTGCCGTACTTGGCCAGCCATGTCCGCATGATGGGGAACGCAGTGGTGCGGTCCCAGTTGGCTGACTGCCGGTCGAGCAATTGCACCCCCGGCTTTTCCTTGAGCACCTGCAGCAAGCCGGCGAAGCGCTTCTGCGCAGGATCGGTGTCGAGCCGGCCTTGCAACGCCACGATGGCGCCCTTGCCGCCGATGGCGTCGACGAGGCGGCGCGAAATCATCACGCCTGCATCGAGACTGTTGACCGCGACGTGTGCGATCCACTGGTCATGGCCGTCGAACGGCCGGAAGCCCGGGGGGTGGGCCCAGTGCGTCACGATCCAGGAGCCGGAGCGGTTGGCCGTCTCGACCATCGGCCTGACGACCAGGTCGGCGTTGGGCTCGACGTTGAAAATCGTGCATTTGGCGGCCGTGCTCACCAAGGCCCGCATCAAGGTCAGCTGCTTGTCTGAATCGCCTTGATTAAGCTGCAGCACATATTGCTTTTCGAGCCCGGCCCATTTCGCGAACATGCGCCCGCCCTTGTCGAGGTCGGCGTGATAGGGCTGGGCAATTTCGCGCATCGAATTGACCAGCCGGATCTCCGACGGCTTGCACAGGGCAGGCGCCGCGGACGCACCTGCGTGCAACCCCAGCAACATGCCCGCCGCGACCGCGACCCAGCGCGCCACGGTGCCTCTGCCACGGGTTCGACGGGCGGCGCGAACCATCTGGTCCAACGCCAAATGGGCCGCCACAGTGTTCTCCACGAGTCTTGCCTCCGCTGCATGGAT